>Ga0302249_1000865_pt1 | contig 23860 bp, 16 predicted proteins | sample AAG_UR_Val_MG_FD_193531 | JGI IMG/M metagenome (GOLD analysis project Ga0302249, IMG submission 193531) | Enriched activated sludge microbial communities from anaerobic digester in WTTP, New Holstein, Wisconsin, United States - AAG_UR_Val | ecosystem: Engineered > Bioreactor > Anaerobic >... | reverse complement strand
CCTGGCAACGTCTGCCGCAGTCCATCTCCTGGCTCGGCGGCCTTAAACTGAACCTTGATTTCCAATGATGACAGATTCAAAACCTTATATCAAAATGACGGTTAAACCGTCCGCGAAAATCGGTGTTCAAAGAAAACATGCTCCGCGATGTCGATTTGGAAGCGTCCCCCCTGTCTGATCAACTTTTCACCCTCCTCCCCCAGATGCCGGCAGGCCTGGAGATAGGTAAGATGCGACAACTTGTTTATGAGGGTTATCATGGCGTTCTTCCTTCCCTCCCATTTACAACCGTGAGACCAGGGAATATAGGGAAAGCCCCTTTTTGCGTCAAGGATATTTTTGCCAGAAAATGTGATCGTAAAATGGTCTCGAGGTTAATATTTGTAGGACAAAAGATACCGCTGATGTGGCATGGGGAAATATTTCCTTACATACCTTTAATACGACTGTACGAACGGTAAGCGGTGAGTTATAATTACACATTGCCGATAATTCAGGTAAATGAATTATCCATATTTATCCAGGAGGATATACGATGCATCGCCGGACAGCCGGAATCATTCTGGCCTTGTTTGTCCTTGTCACAACCATTCCTTCCCCCCTCTTTGCCGCGGAACGGCGAACCGCGCTTGTTATCGGCAACAGTTCATACGTTTCCGGTCCGCTGAAGAACCCGGTCAATGACGCCGCGGATTTTGCGGCCAACCTCAAAATACTTGGATTTGTCGTTACCCTCAAGACGAATGCAACACATCAGGAGATGGAAGATGCGATCCGTGCGTTTGGAGATACATTGAAGAAGGGTGGGGTGGGGTTGTTCTACTATGCGGGGCATGGAACGCAGATCGGCGGCAGAAACTACCTGCTGCCCGTGGGGGCAAAGATCAACAAAGAAACGGATGTCAAATTTCAGGCTGTAGATGCCGAGTTGGTACTGGCAGAGATGGACAGCGCCGGCAACAATCTAAATATCGTGATCCTCGATGCCTGTAGGGATAATCCCTTTGGCCGCGGTTTCAGATCAGCAGGTCGTGGATTGGCGATAATATCCGACACTCCTAAAGGAACATTCATTGCCTACTCCACTTCTCCCGGCAAGGTTGCGGAGGATGGGAAGGGACGCAATAGCCCCTATACCGAATCTTTGATCCGGCACATGAATATATCGGGGCTTCAAATAGAGGAGGTCTTCAAGAAGGTCAGGAAGGAGCTGGGGAGGAAGACGGGAGGTCAACAGGTTCCCTGGGAGCTGTCATCTCTTGAAGGCCGGTTTTCCTTCCGGCAAGACGAATCATCACTTTCAGCAACCAAATCGTCGGGAGCGGATTTAAATGCCGAACAGAGCAAGATTGATGCGGAGAAAGAAAGGGTGCGGAAGGAACGGGAACTGCTTGAACAGCAGGAAGCCTTGGTGGAAGAAGAGAGATTGCTTGCCGAGAAGAGGAAAAAAATAGCGATGGGCTCTCAATCTTCAGATCCAACGGCAAAAGAGATCGGGAAAGACGGGCGGTTTATCGCTTACGACAACGGGACGGTTCTGGACACCCGGACAAACCTGATGTGGGCGGCCCGTGACAGCGGGAGCACAATCAATTGGAAAGGAGCCAAGAAATATTGCGCAAATTACAGCGGCGGCGGCTACAAAGACTGGCGCCTTCCCACTCAACATGAACTGGGGAGTTTGTATGACAAATCTGAAGCCTACAAAACAGAGTGCGGACATATGGTTCATTTAACCGAATTCATTCGCCTTACTTGTAATGTCCTGTGGGCATCCGATACAGATGGTTACGTCGCCGGAGGCTTCCGATTTGGCGGTGGTATAACGGGAGGGGAGCGACTGTCTTTTGATTTCAAGTGCTATGCCCTCCCGGTGCGTAACGCAAAATAGTTGACATGGTCTAAACCATGAAGAGATATGGGAAAATATCACCGCCACGATTCTTCTTTCGGGATTTTTACATAAGGTTCTTCCAGGCGTTGCTGTGGCGGCTGTTACATCCGGGAAAAAGGACAATGACATGAAAAAGCTGATCGGTGTTATGACGTTGTTGTTGCTGTTTTTACCTGTCGTCGGGGTTGCCGAGATCAAGGAGATCATCTCCGAGGGCAACTATAACATGGGTGACGGCGAAACTCCGAGCGTAGCGGAAAGCCGGGCCCTTCTTGACGCCAAGAGAATAGCATTGGAGGAGGCCGGCACGTATGTGGAGAGTTACAGCAAGGTAAAGAATTTCCAATTGACGGAAGATGAAGTGAAGGTTCTGGCCTCGGGCACCATCGAGGTGGCTATCCTGGACAAGAAGCGAACGATTGTCGGTGATGGATTTCATTTCTGGGTGAAGATAAAGGCCAGGGTCAACTCTGACAGGATGACGGAGATGGCCGGAAACGTGAAAGAAAGATCGATTGTCGAGGATTTCAAGAAGATCCAGCGCGAGTACGCCCAGAATCAAAAAGAAATGGAAGTCCTGAAGAAGGAACTGTCTCTGGCCAGGGGAGGGGCGGGAAAGAAGCAGTTGGAGGCAAGAATATCCGATGAGGAGAAACGCTTCCAAGCCAATGAATGGTTCGAGAAAGGCTTACAGCATACGGTCAGTCGGGAGGAAGCTCTGGCCATTGAGGAATTTACCCGGGTCATCGCCCTGAATCCCGATTACGCCGAGGCATATCATCATCGTGGCATTGCCTATTACAACCGTGGGCTTACGACAAACGACAAGGCGCAGTTTGAACTCGCCGCCAATGATTTCCGCAAGGTCATCGCCCTGAAACCCCGAAGCCGGGAAGCTATTTTTGCCCAGGCGGCGATCTACCTGTTTCAGGAACAGTATGATCAAGCCATCGGGGAACTGGACAAGGCAATTGCGGCACATCCCGACGAAGCGGTGTCCTATGTGGGACGAGGGTTCATTTATACGCGTGAGAAAAGAAAGAATCCCCGCCGGGCCATAGAGGACTTCAGCCGGGCTATCGCTATTGGCGGCCCTTGGACACCTATGGCCTACATGAACCGTGGGGCGGTCCTCCTTGACGAGAAACGGTTCTCTGAGGCCGCCAATGATTTCAACCGGGTCATCGAACTGACGCCGCGCAATGCCAAGGCCTATCTGGGCCGGGGCGTCTGCCAGGCCTTCCAGGGCCAGTTCAGTAAAGCGATCGAGGATCTCAACAGGTCTATCGAACTGGATCCGAAATGCCCTGACGCCTATAACATCAGGGGCATGGTCTATGCTCAGATCGGCAATCCACGGGCAATATCGGATTTCCAGAAGGCCTGTGACATGGGACATGCCCAGGGGTGCGCCAACTGGCAACGGATATTGAAGAGCCGGTGATTCATCTGGAACCTCCTCCGTGAAGATTTGTGCCCGAAAAGACCGTCAGAATATAAGCTGGTTTACAGATAGGCGAATAACTGAAGATTAAAAGTTGCCCATAGGAAGTCTTCACCGGTGGAAATTCTTCAAGCGAGGATCACAGGCTGAATCTTAAAGAAACAACCCCGGATTTAAGACAGCGTTCTATCGTCGGATGCACGGCAATGGCCGGATTCGTGTATCAGTTTAAGGCGAATCTTGTCAATATGGCCCTGCCGGCCATTAGTGCCATGATATATGTTCAACGCCAAGAGGAAATATTTCCGCCTTCAGGATTGGGGCAAACAAAGCGGCGGCGACTCGGAGGCGTCCAGCCGCCTTTTTATGGACAAACTATTCGTCTACGACCGGATCACCACCCCCTTTTTGGCGGCGGCATTTTTCCCGAGGGATTCGATCTGGTTTATATATTATCGGTGATTGATTATGAAAGTGGCTGCTGAATTGGAAAGAGAATTCGAAATCCGGCGCGTAACGCCGCCGAAGGCAAGGCCCGGGAAGGCGCGGACTTCACGGACGGCCGGCTTTTCCCTCCTGGAACTCATGTTGGTCATCGCGCTGATCGGGATTCTTTTGACCCTCGCCCTGTCCCAGTTTGCCGCCTACTTGGAGCGCGGCCATAAGGCGAACTGTCTTGCCAACCGTTATCACATCGAACAGGAGGAAAGAGCCTACTATTTGCAGCACAACCGGGCGTCGCTGGCCATTGACGGCCGTTATCAATGCCCTGCGAAGGGCGTTTATGTCTGGTTGGCGGCGGACCCGGCCACAGCGGAATATCCCCGCGTCGGTTGCTCGCTCCATTACGGCGCCGTTCGGGCGGTGGACCAAAAGGATTATTCCATCGTCCTTAGTGCCGGCGCCATGAATAACACCATCAAGGAGATTTATTCATCATTTTCCGACTACCTAGTCGCTTGGATGGCCAAGGAAAACAAGCTGCCCGTCGTAAATTATACAAATGGCTCATCGTCATGGAATGCCCCCTTGTATTCAGGTTCCGATAAAACAAACCTTTTTCAAGCCAAGTTCTGGAGTGAATATTATGAGTTTGTAAACAAAGAGGGTTTCAACGCCACGAACGCCCAGATCTCGGACTTCAAGGTATTTTTCAAGCACGATGCCGAGGGCAGGATAACCCCCGACTTTGCGGGGGTCTATCTGCAACTTGGCGGGGAGAGACGGATCTTCTTTTCCGACGGCACGGTGATCGCCAACAAGCATTATGGGGGCTATATAGACGCGACCACACGGGAACTCACACCCCCGCCGCAATGAGGTAGGATTTGGGCGGCCACTCGCCGGCCGCGACTACGCCGCTGCACCCGGCGTCACGGCAACGCGACGGGGTGGCCGGGAAGGGATTATGGAAGGTGCGGCGGCTTAGATCACCTCGCTCCGGCGGGGCAAAATCACGGCCACTGCCGTAACTATCTAAATAATTAAAATCAGTACAGTCTTATTACTCCGGAAATGTTTTTTCAAGAGACAGCGAAGTGCTCACCGCGAGAGGTTCTATAGCCTAGGAGTTCGCAGATAGCGACAGCGGCATGGGCCGGATAATCCTATCTGCCATCTCCCGCCGCGTCTTCCTGTAAGGGGATGCGTGACTCGCAGGGGACCTTCGTCTGGCAAAGGCCGCAGCCGTAGCTTTCGATTCCAAAGTTGTTCTTCGTGTAGGCGGCGACGGTCTCGAAAAGATACTTCCGGCAGAGTTCTTTGTCATGGCCCGCTTCGCTGATCGCCCCTACGGGACAGCGGGAGATGCATTTTCTGCATTTGCCCTGGGAATAAAAAAGGCAATAGGCGCGGTAATCATCGTAAGGCCGCGGCGTCGGGTGAAGAGCGACTTTGGCCACCACGGAGCCGCAGCGCATCGCCTTACCCTTCGGTGTGATGAGGCCGTCACAAAGGCTGAAGGTGCCGAGACCGGCCACGTGCGCCGCATGGCGCTCGGACCAGTTGGAGGAGAATCCGTACCGCTCCGATGTACGCCAGGCCCAATGGGGGGACAGTCCGGGCGCAACGGAATCTATGCCCTCCCCTCGCAGCGACGTGACCAGATGCCGGGCAAGCTCCGCATTGAATGCTTCTCCGTAGTTGCGTGACCTCGCCCAACGCTCCGCCGGCAAGTCCCGCTGATTCCTGTTATCTGCCTTCGTTGCCTCGGTCTGGGGCAGGATCCAACTGATCACCGTCAGTTCTTCCGGTACCGGGTCGGAACCGGGAAACGTGAGGGCGAAAATCTCCCCGGGGGTCCAGAAAAAAGGTCCTATGTCGCTCTTAAAGAACAAAAAGAGCGGGTCGTCCCCCCGGGCGTAGCCCACCAGTGGATCGTCCCAGGCCCTGTCGTTTGAGTCGTTTCTCAGGGCATTGTCTGGCGAAGTGCGGACGTGATCCATGATCAGCCCTTCGATTATCGCTTCCGACAGTTCCATAAAATACCTCCTTTTGTGCAATTTTAAATGATTAACGACCAAGAGCGTAATGATTACCCCCGCCGCCGAGGTTGTTTGCTTATGAAAAGGTATCAAGGAGCTTCTTTAGAGCAATTTCTAATCTTCGCACCTGTTTGATCATCATGACTTTGGAGTTGTTTCCGCTGCCGGTGGCTCCGGATCTTTTCCCGGTTGCCGCAGATGGACATGGCGCACCACCGGCGCCGGTTCGACGGTGAATTGTCGAGAAAGAGCATCTGGCATCCGCCGCTTTTGCATCTCTTCAGGCGGTTCCGTTCGGCCCCGGTCATGATCGTGATGGCATCCCGGGCAATGACGGCCAAACAGGCCTTTACCGGATTATCCGTTTCCCATGCTACCGAGGCGGCGTTGGTGTGAAGTTGCGGGACGGCCAGCGGGAACGCGGCCGCCAAGTTGATGCGTGCGATGTCCCCGCTCTCCGGCTGGGCATTCAGGATGATGGATTGGACGGCGGCGTGGATGGATTCGCGAAGCAAAACAGCCTCCTCGTATTCATTTTGGGAAGGAGTGGTATCAATGTGGAAAAGACCAGCCAGGTGCAGCCACTTCGGTAGCGCTTCCGGTGCAATCAGCAGGTCTCTCGGCTCGGCGCCTCGATGCCTGACGGTCGCCACAAAGTTCAGGGAAAGACTGCCGGCATCGAATCTGAACCGACGGTATTTGGGATGTGAGTTTCCGATGGTCATGAAATTGCCTCTTCTTTGTAACCATATATATGGTTACATTTAGGTTGTCAATTAAAAATATCCCCTTGACATGAAAAAGCTGCCCTCCTATAATTTCGCATATAAAAAGGAATGTTTTATCAATCCATCCAAAAAAATCTATAAAAATGGCCTATCAATCATTTTGCCAGAATTCCTCCCACTGTAATTGTCTTGATCTTGGTTATGATTCAGAGATAGGCTTTTTGACCCCTGAGGTTATCCACCTCAGGCAGGGGATGCATATCATCAAGTATGCTATGCAGGCATTCCTTAACACCGGCTTTAAAGGCGTCTAAACCTTTTCAAGGGAAACTGTCTTCACCGGCACCCGAAGAGATAAACGAGCGCCAGATCCAAAGGCCATGCAATCCGTCGCATCGATGAGCGAGTTTTCTTGATTTCATCGACAAGGTCCTCTTACAATACCATCTTTTAAAACGGTCCCTCTCTTAAGACGTATGGCATCAAGCAACATAAACTTGGCTACAGAACCTGAAATCAGTTGTAGAATCACCAGGACACTGCTGCTGTACGTGCGCGAAAAGAACAACGGCTCATTAGGGAATCTCCTGGACGGGCTGGAATTGGACGAGGCGTATCTTTCGGATCCCAACAACTGGATTTCCCATGCCTTCCTGCATATCCTCTATCGTCGGATGATCACCATACTGGATGACGACAGTGCCGTGTACCATATGGCCCTCAGATCGGACCGACTGCAATCATTGGGGCTGCTGAACCGCATCGGACGCCTCTTGGGGAATCCCCGTCCGATCTATTCACAGGGACCGATCCTGAACCGGTTGTTAAAGCGCAACGGGGATGTAATTATTCATGAGATCGGGGATACATGGGTACTTCTGGAAGATCGTTATCATTCCGGCGATCAAAAGACACGCTGCGACTGCGACTATACCCGGGGCATTCTTGAAGGAATTCCAACCATGTTCGGCATGCCCCCGGCAAGCATCCAGGAAATCGAGTGCCAGGTCACCGCCGAGCGTTATGGAAAAAGGACTTGGAAAGATGCACCTGCACAGGGAGCCAAGGGGTGTCTCTTTCGCGTTGATTGGAATGCAGGCAAGGTGCCTCGCTTCTGGGACCGTATTTTAAACTTGGGAATCTACAGGCAAGCCGTTGATGACCTTCTAACCGCGGATCGGAAGATTCAGGAAAAGTATGATGAAGCAAGATCCCTGGCAGCTAATCTACAGCGGATCAATCAGGAACTGCAGGAAGTCAGGCATGAGCAGGAAGCCAACATCGAAAGACTTGAGGCCTCGGAAGCGAAGTATCGCCTGATGGCGGACAGCTTGAGAAAAAGTGAAGATAAATATCGTCAACTGTCTGAAACATCTCATGATTTGATCGTGACAGTGGATTTTGATTTCAAGATCCTCTATGTGAATCAAGCCGTTCTCAATCTAACCGGCGGCATAAGCCCGGTCGGCGGCAGCTTAGTGGATTACACGCCGTCTCATCTGCACGAGATGCAGCAAGTTACAATGCAAAAACGACGGGAAGGCTTCAGTGATGTCCTGTCATTTGAATGGGAAATCGACCATCTCGCCGGGAAGAAGACCATCATCGATATCCGCTCGACCCTTTTGAAGGAAAACGGCAAACCGACGGCGGTGATGTTTGTCGCCAGGGACATCACGGAACGTAAGCTGGCAGAGGAGGCGCTTCGAGAAAGCGAAAAGAAATTCAGAGATATGGCCGAATTGCTTCCCGCGGTTGTTTTTGAATTGGACAGCCAGGGACGCCTGACCTATGTCAACAGGTACGCATTTAACCTGTTCGGATATACGCAGGACGAGTTCGATAGAGGCCTCAGCGCCCTCGATATGATCGCGGACCCTGACCGGGAAAGGGCGGCGGCCAGCATGATGATGATGATGCGGCAGGAAAGTCAGACGGGAATGGAATATATGGCGGTGAATGCGAACGGCGAGGAATTCCCTGTCATCATCTATGCGACACCGATCGACAGGGATGGAAAGACGATCGGCCTAAGGGGCATCGTCGTTGATATCACCGAACGTAAGCGCATGGAGGAACGTCTTCAGCGTTTCGAGAAGATGGAGATGCTGGGGTCGTTGGCCGGAGGTGTAGCGCACGACCTTAACAATGTCCTGGGCGTACTGGTTGGATATTCGGAGTTGCTGGCCGATAAACTGCCGGCGACCAGCGTTTTGCGGCGGTATGCAGACAACATCCTTCAATCGGGTCTGCGGGGAGCCGCAATCGTTCAGGATTTGCTTACTCTGGCCAGGAGGGGCGTGACCGTAAAGGAGACAATTGACATTAATAAGGTACTCCAGGATTATTTCCAGACGCCGGAGTTCGAAAATATGAAGGTTCGATACCCGCAACTTGTGATCTCCAAAGATCTTGATCCGGGATTGTCATGTATCAAGGGATCGCCTGTGCATTTGAGTAAAACGGTTATGAACCTCATATTGAATGCCGCGGAGTCCATTTCCGGGCCGGGAAAGGTAACGATCCAGACCTGGAACACTTACCTGGATAGTCCGATCCGGGGCTATGACAAGATTTCGGAGGGAGAATACGCGGTTTTGGCAATATCGGACACGGGCATTGGGATATCTCCGGAAGACGTGAAGAACATATTCGAGCCCTTCTACACGAAGAAGGTAATGGGCCGCAGTGGTACAGGCCTGGGACTGGCGGTGGTCTGGGGGACTGTAAAGGATCATGGGGGATATATAGACGTGCAGAGCGATAAGGGATGCGGGAGCACCTTTACCCTATACTTCCCCGTGTCGGTTGGGGATGCGGTGAGAGAGGAAGGTCCGGCCTCCCAGGTCTCATATATGGGGAGGGGGGAACAATTGCTGATCGTGGATGATGTGAAAGAACAACGGGAGTTGGCCTCTCAAATGCTGGAAATGCTCGGCTATCGGGTCGAGGCCGTCGCGAGTGGCGAGGAGGCCCTTTTGTACCTCAAGGACAGAGCGATTGATCTGGTCATACTGGATATGATCATGGAGCCCGGCATGGACGGCCTGGATACTTACCGCGGGATGATTGACATCCGGCCGGGCCAGAGGGCGATTATCGCCAGTGGCTTCTCGGAAACGGACCGTGTCCATCAGGCCCAGTTGTTGGGGGCCGGGGCATTCGTAAGGAAACCCTACATGCTGGAAAAAATCGGACTGGCCGTCAGAAGCGAACTGGATCGGTAGGGTCTGTTGAGATTTCCTTTTTTTTGCTAACTTGATAATTGCATTTGACAAACAATAACTACTTGTTCATATAGGTGGATACAATGATCATAGAACAGCACCAATGGAAAAGAAACACAGGTTGGGTTCCCGAACTGGATACGGGACGCCGCCCCGATGCGCAACTGTTAATAATATTTGGCGCGTCCCATCTGATCAGGGAAAAAAGGTTGATCGCCGAACTCAAAGAGGCCTATCCGGAAGCGATACTATGCGGTGCATCCACCGCCGGGGAAATAATCGGCGCCCAGGTCAATGACGGCACCATAACGGCAACGGCGATCAAGTGGCAGCATACAAAGCTGCAATCAGCCGGAGAAAAGCTGGGTAAAGATGAAGACAGCGTGAGTGTTGGTGCGAGAATCGCTGAACGTCTCGAAAAACAGGGACTGAAGCATGTCTTTGTTCTTTCCGACGGCTTGCATGTCAATGGCAGCGGACTGGTCCGGGGTCTCCTGAGCGGGTTGCCGGAGGGGGTCTCTATTACCGGCGGACTGGCAGCGGACGGCGATCGTTTTGAAGATACCTCCATAATCTTCAAAAGCAATGCTGAAAGCAGGCTGGTCACCGCGATCGGTTTTTACGGAAGCAGGTTTCATGTCGGCTATGGATCCTTCGGCGGCTGGGATCCGTTTGGTCCGGAAAGGCTCGTGACCCGTTCCTGCGGCAATGTTCTTTATGAAATGGACGGTAAATCGGCCTTGCATCTCTACAAGAAATACCTGGGTGACCATGCCGCGGAGCTGCCGGCTTCAGGTCTGCTTTTCCCTCTCGCCCTGCGCAACGGAGAAAGCGACATAACACTGGTACGCACACTTTTGGCCGTCGATGAAAAAAGCCAGAGCATGACCTTTGCCGGCGACATTCAGGAGGGCTCTTATGCCCGCCTGATGAAGGCCAACTTCGACCGCCTCATCGACGGCGCCGCTGACGCCGCCCGTACCTGCAAGAGCACCCTCGGGTCTATTCACCCTCAATTGGTAGTCATGATAAGTTGTGTGGGCCGTAAGCTCATTCTCCAACAGCGCATCGAAGAAGAGGTGGAAGGAGTACAGGATATACTGGGTAGAGAGGCGGTCTATACCGGTTTCTATTCCTATGGGGAGATAGCCCCGGCCCGCATCGGAGCTCAATGCGAGCTCCACAACCAAACCATGACTATCACCGCTTTTGCCGAGGACGGCAGCCATGCATAGTCTCCTGGCGCGCCAATTGAAAAAGCTGTTTGGGCGCGCCGACGGCTTAGATCCGGTATGGCAGGCCTTTATCAACAGCGTGGATCATGCATACCGACAAAGCGACTCGGATCGGCGCATGCTCGAACGGGCCCTGGACCTTAGTTCGGAGGAACTGATCCAGACCAACTCGGAACTTCGGGCGGTTTTTCAAACCCTACCGGACATCTATCTGCGTCTCGCCGCCGACGGTAAGATTCTCGATTTCAAGGGATCGGAAATACCCGATCCTCATTTTTCAATGATCACTCCCATCGGCAGATTCCTCGCAGAGATATTCCCCCCCGACATCCATTCCTCCTTTTCCGCATTCATCTCCCAGGTCCTGGCCGGCGGGGAGATGAAAAGCATGGTTTACAAAATCGACCTTAATGCCAAGACCAACTATTACGAATGCCGTTGCGTCCCCTTCCTCACCGATCAGGTGATCCTTGTCATTCGGAATGTCACGGAACGGAAACATGCGGAAGAGGCCCTGCAGAAAGAGGCACGGGAAAAGTCGGTCATACTTGACACGATGTCGGAAATCGTCGTTTACATTGATCGGGAATACAATGTCGTCTGGGCCAATAGGGCCATGTACGACACCTTTGATTTAACATCCGAGACCTATGAGGGAGATAAATGTTTTCATGTCCACGGCCGTACGGACCGCTGCCCTTTCTGTCCCGCCGTGAAGGCGATGGAAACCGGACAGCCCCAGATTCATCCGGAACTTTTTTCCTATGGAAAAAGATGGGTCCTGAGGGGGTATCCGGTGCGAAACGACCGGCATGAAATCATCGGCGCCGTGGAGATAGTCACGGATGTCACCGAAAGCCGCAATGCCGAAGACGCCTTGAAGAAATCAGAGGAACGGTACAAAATCCTGGTGGAGCATGCCAATATGTCCATCGTCATCATTCAGGACATGATGATGAAATACGTCAACCCCAGGGCCTGCGAGGCCATCGGTTACACCCGGGAGGAGATGCTCTCCATGCCGGTTTTGAGCTTGGTTCATCCCGACGACCTTTCTAAGGTCGCCGCTATCCAGAAAAAAAGATTACGGGAAGAAGCCGTTCCGGACATCTATTCCGCCCGGGTCATCCACAAAGACGGCCATATCATCTGGGGTGAATTTGCCGGGGCAAACATCACCTGGGAGGGGAAACCGGCCATTCTTAGTTTCATAAAGGATATCACCCAGGAAAGAAAGCTCGAAGAAAAACTGCTTCAGGCGCAGAAACTCGAGGCGATCGGCACCCTTGCCGGCGGAATCGCCCATGACTTCAACAATCTCCTTATGGGCATTCAGGGATACGCCTCCCTAATGCTCCTGGAAACGCCCCCTTCCCATCCCCATTACCAGAAACTGAAAAACATCGAGATGCAGGTCCAAAGCGGGGCCCATCTAACCAAGCAACTCCTCGGCTTTGCCAGAGGTGGAAAATATGAGGTCAAAGCGACCGACCTGAATGAATTCATCCTCCGCAACTCCAACCTCTTCGGGCGAACACGGAAAGAAATCACCATCCACACCATGTTCGATCCCGATCTTTGGGCCGTGGAGATCGACCGGGGCCAGCTCGATCAGGTGTTCCTCAACCTATACATCAACGCCTGGCAGGCCATGCCCGGACAGGGCGATCTCTTTCTTGAGACACAAAATATTATTCTGACCGAGGAGTCCGTTGCGGCCGTGGAGTTGCCCCCCGGAAGGTACGTGAAAATCTCGATCCGTGACACCGGGGTGGGGATGGACGAACATACCCTCCGGAGAATCTTTGATCCCTTTTTCACCACCAAGGAAATGGGACGGGGAGCCGGTTTGGGGCTTGCTTCCGTTTATGGCATTATCAGCAACCACGGCGGCATGATCAGCGTGGAAAGCGAAAAGGGGAAAGGGGCCACCTTCCATATCCTGCTTCCGGCCGTTGATGCATTTCCCGTGGCGGAAGAAGGAGGTAAGGAATCGGTGGCGCCGGGAGGGCGGGAGGCAATCCTCATAGTGGATGATGAGACCATCAATATCGAGGTTATAAGCGCCATGCTGGAGCAATTGGGGTACCGGGCGGTCAGCGCGGGCAGCGGCAAGGAAGCCGTTCAATTGTACCGGGAACGAGTTTCCGCCATCGATCTGGTTATAATCGACGCCATCATGCCCGGACTCAGCGGCAAAGAAACCTTCGCGATCCTGAAAGACATCAATCCCCAGGTAAAAGCCATCCTCGCCAGTGGCTACAGCCTCGATGAACTGTCTTCATCCATGTTGGAACAAGGGATCTGTGCCTTTATTCAAAAACCATTTCGTTTTGAAGATCTTGCCAAGAAAATCAAGGAGGCGCTCAACTCCTCCTGTCTCTGATTTATTCCGAACACCTGTATGCCGTATCAATTCTCTGAGAGCTTTGCATAACTGCGGAAAAATGGTTCGCAAGCGGCGAATCAAATGTTTTTCGCCGTTGCATGATTGAATTTAACGCTTGGTAATGAATAAGGTTTATACGTTACCCATACAGAGGCGAAAAAGATTTCTGAGCCGCGGCGAAGCCATTTTTCAAAGGTCTCTCTCTATGAACCCCCGCAGGGCAGAGGCTATATCCCGTACGACAGCGGGGTTCACGTCGGGCTGCCCGGTGGACAGCCATTGTTGATATGCCGGCGGGACCCGGCGCGGCAGGATATCCTCCAGAAAAGAGAATTCGTGATAGACTCGGCGGAGGGCAAAGAAGGGGTCGCCGCCGTGAACGGCTTGGGCCATCCGCCGCGCCAGGTCGCAGGCCCGGAGCACCCAATCCAAATCCATCCCCGTATAGGATGTAAAGTAGTAAGCCCCCGCCTCCTGCCGCCAGCGGCCGTCCCGGACCAATTCTTCTTTAACCGGCGTGCCGGGAAATGGTATGAGACACTCCGTATAGGCGATATCGGCCCCGTTCTCAAAGAGTTCCTTGGCCAGGCGGATGGTTTTCGTCATGGTCGCCACGGTATCCCAGGGGCCGAAAAGGATAAAGCTGACCACGGGCATGAGGTTCTGCTCGACGCAGCAGGATACGCCGCGGCGCAGATCCGCCGGGGTTATGTCCTTGCCGTAGCGGGCCAGGATCTCTTCCGCCCCCGACTCGGCCCCCGTATAGACCGCCTTGAAGCCCGCATCGCTCAGCCACTGCGCCATAACCGGACGGCGACAGAAATCGTCGATCCGCCCCTGGAGGTAGAATTCGCAGTGTTCGTGCAAACCCGCCGCCACGATGGCGTCGCACAACTCCCCCACCCGCCGGGCGTCGGCGGTGAAATTGTCATCGGTGAACATGATCCGCCGCGCCCCCTGCGATTGGAGAGCCGCGATCTCCGCGGCCAGGGAGACAGATGAGCGTCTCCGGATCTCACCGTCATAAAGGGAACGGATGGAACAGAAGCGGCAGTGATGCGGGCAGCCCCGGCTGGAAGAGATGCTCTGCGTCCGGTAGCGGTTTATTTCCACGAGGCGATGGGCCGGCAGGGGCAGGGCATCAAGATCGGGATCGAGACGGCGTTCCGGATTGGTAATGATCCTGCCCTCCCGACGGAAGCTCACGCCGGGGATTTTGTCAAACGGAGCACCGGTGGCGACGGTATCGCATAACTCCCGGAAGGCCGCCTCCCCTTCCCCGCGCACTACGGCATCTATCTCTTCACATTCCCTCATGATGTCCGCATGGAGGATGGTGCCGTGGATGCCCCCGAGGACCGTCACTATCTTTGGCGCCATTGTTTTGGCCAACCGGCATACCTCCCGGGCAGCGCCAAAGCTGTTGGAAAGGGCGGTAATCCCCAGGATGTCTGTTTTCCCGCCGCTGATCCGGGCCGCGAGCATCCCGGCGCCCGCTGCCGCCGGATAGAGATCCAGATCGAGTATCTCCACATGATGATCTTCTCCCGGCAGGGAAGCGGCAAGATACATCAACCCGAGGGGGGGGATTTCCGCCTGTCCGTTGAAGTGCGGATTGACCAGTAGGATGTTCATCATTATTCCTCGGGTTTATTTGCGCCACCTTAAGACATCGCGAAGGTGAAGTCAATTCCTTCATTGCCAACCCGGCGTCACGGTATTTTCCTCTTTACAAAAAAAGGGAAAAGTCCTACCGTCACCGGCATCAGGCGCAATAAACCATTAGGGTCATATTCCCGCCTCAGGAAAAACAATCAAGAGAGGGCACAAAAATAGTTTTGAGTATTGAGCGGGAAGGGCCTATAGCAAGACTGACGCAATTAGGGAGCTTCCGCCGCCGGAACGTCATTATCCTAATCGCGGCGCTGATTCTGTGTTCGCCGTTTTCCGTCCCGGGCACAGCCGCCGGCGCCGACAAGGTAATCCTGCAACTCCGTTGGGACAACCAGTTTCAGTTTGCCGGCTATTACGCCGCCCAATGGCAGGGATATTACCGCGATGTCGGTCTGGAGGTGGAAATCAGATCCGCGATTACGCCAGACCGGATGATCATCAAGGCAGTCGATGAGGTAGGCTCCGGACGGGCAGATTTCGGCATCGGCGCGGCGGATATTCTCGTCGCCCGCGATCAGGGCCAGTCCCTGGTTTTAGTGGCCCCGGTCTTTCAGCAGAGCGCCGCCCGCTTCTATGCCCTGGAAAAAACGCGGCTCCATTCTCCGGCAGACCTGCTCCGTCTCCGGGTGGCCCGGAACGTCAACGACTTAATCGATGTGGAGCTGCAGGCCATGCTCCGGGCGGAGGGGATCGATCCCGGGCAGATAAAAGCTCATCCTCACGAACCGGGAATAGATCATCTCCTGGACGGTCGGGTGGAGGTAATCCCCGGTTATGAAACCACCATTCCCTATTATGGCCGGCGCCGGGGCGCGAATTTGACCGGCCTGTCCCCGGCAAGCTATGGCATCGACTTTTACGGCGATGCCATCTTCACCCGCCAGGCGGTGGCGGAACAAAAACCGGAGCTGGTAAAACGCTTCCGGACCGCGAGCCTCAAAGGCTGGCGCTACGCCCTCGATCATCCCCAGGAGATCGCCGACCGGATCACCAGGGAGCTGCCCCGGATAGATCTGATAGACGATCTCCCCGCCTTCAACCGCTTTCAGGCCGGCGAGATCCCCAAGCTGACCCTGTATCCGCTGGTGGAACTCGGCCACGTCAATCCGGAACGCTGGAAAAAGATGAACGCCACGCTCCGGACAAGCGGGATTGTAAAAGGGGATCTGGATCTGACCGCCTTCATTTACGATCCGGAGGAACGGGAACGGAAAAGAAGGCAGGACATCGAGACAGCCGCTATCGCGATTCTCGGCGTTCTGGCGCTGGTCTTAGCAACCTCGCTGCTATGGGTCCGCAAGCTTTCCCGGACCGTCAGGCAACGCGACCGGGCCCTGCGGGAAATACAGACCGGCGAGGAACGTTACCGGGCCCTCTTCGAATACAACCCCCTCGAAACGGTGGTCGTGGATCCGGAGGGGCGGATCACGGGATTCAACCTAGCCAAAAGGAACTCCGGCGGCGGTCAGCCGGCGCTCGGCCAAATCATGTACCGGGATTACGCCCCCGGTCATGCCCTCGACATGTACGAAGAACTCCGCACGGCCATCCGCACCGGCGCCGGCCGTTATTTCCCGGAGATGAAATATCACGAAAAGTATCTCGATATCCGCATCGCCCCCTTCTCTGGCGGGGCGATGATCACCTCCATCGACATGACGGCCCGGATCAAGGCCGAAGCGCGTTACCGGGATATCGTGGACAATGCCCTCGAAGGCATATTCCAGACCACGTCCGACGGTCATTTCATCATGGCCAATCAGGCCATGGCGCATATCCTGGGGTATGATTCTCCGGCGGAGCTGATGGCCACCTTTACGGATATTGCTCACCAGCTTTACGTGCATCCGGAGGAACGGTCCCGTCTGATGCAGCGGTTGCGGGACGAAGGGCAGGTCCACGGCTACGAAATCGAATTCTACCGCAAAGATAGGAAACGGATCTGGGTATCGTCAAACGTCCGCGCCGTTTGGAGCCGTAACGTTAGCGACATAGATTATTACGAAGGGTTCATCCAGGACATTACCGAGCTGCGTCAAGCGGTGGAATTCCGGCTGCAGAGCTTGGACAGACTTCGCAACGCCATGGGGGCCACCATCCAGACCCTGTCTCTGACCGTGGAAATCCGTGATCCCTACACGGCGGGGCACCAGAAAAGGGTTGCCGACCTCGCCCGGCGGATCGCCACGGAATTAAAGGTCGCACCGGAACGTATAGAAGGTCTCCGGATGGCAGCAACGGTACATGACATCGGTAAGGTTTCCATTCCGGCGGAAATTCTCAGTAAACCGACGCGCCTTTCCGATCTGGAGATAAAATTGATCCGCACCCATGCGGTTAAGGGATACGACATCCTCAAGGATATCGAATTTCCCTGGCCGGTGGCCGAAATTGTCTTGCAGCACCATGAGCGTCTAGACGGCTCGGGCTACCCGCGGGGGCTGAAAGGGGATGAGATCACTCCCGAGGCGCGTATTCTGATCATCGCCGATGTTGTGGAGGCCATGAGTTCCCACCGCCCCTACCGCCCCGCTCTGGGCATGGAAGCGGCCCTGGCCGAAATAGAAACGAACAGCGGCACCCTTTACGATACGGAGGCGGTAAAAGCCTGCCTGCGCCTCTTCCGTGAAGATGGCTACCGCTTAGATTAATTGCTGCCGGTTTTATCAACGGCAAACCTACCCCCGGGAACCGAGGCGGAGGCCGCCGTGGATAAAGAAGACATCGCCGGCCAGGGCTTCGTTGCGGTAGAGCTCGCCAACCAGCGAGGCCACCTCTTCCGGTTCGATCAGACGGCCGATGGGGACGTCCGCCAGGATCTTTTCCAGGGCCTTCTGGTCCATCCTCCGCACCATGGCGGTACCCACATAGCCGGGGGCCACGGCGACGCAGCGGATTTGTCCGGACAGGCCGCGCCGGAGAAACTCCGCGGTAATGACCTTGGGGAAAACGGACATGGCCGCCTTGGAGGAAGAGTAATTTATCTGCCCCGCCGTCCCCAGGGAACCCGTGGATGACACCAGACAGATCAATCCCCGGCAGTTGTTGTTGATCATCCGCTCGGCACATTCCCGGACGGTGAGAAAAACCCCCGTCAGATTGATGTCGATAACCGCCCGGAACTGATCGAGACTCATCTTTCGGTTCACCTTGCCCGTTTCCTTACTCGTGGAAACCACGAGTCCGTCCTTGATGATCCCCGCGAAAGGCGCCACGAGATTGATCCGGCCAAAACGTTCGATGGCCGTATCCGCCAGCCGGGCGTTGTCCTCTTCCTTCGTCACATCGCAGACCACCGTTGCTACCTCTCCGCCTATTTCCCTCAACTGGGATTCCGCATTCTCCAGGAACGACTGGGCGATATCGGCGATGACCACCCGGCCGCCATGGCGCAACCAGTATTTAGCTATTTCCAGCCCGATTCCGCCACCGCCGCCCGTGATGACGGCTACCGATCCTTTTATCTCCAGCATGCTGTTCTCCTTTCCCGAGCGTTAACAACCAGCCGCTTCTCCCGTTATCGGGTAGGGTTATTGCCGGTTTACTGTTACCGGAAAAACGATGACCTGGTAATGAGTCATGCAAATTCTCACCGGTGCCATAACTCGTTTAGCTCCTCACCCTTGAAGGAAGTCAAAAGCAAGGGAGGGGATCGCCTCCCCTCCCTCTGCTGTTAATGTCAATGATAATGACTCCTGACGTTTCTTTCTACAGTCATTTAGCGCCAGAAATCTAATTTTACAGGTATTTTTTCTTCCTTGTGTCCGCGGCCGTCATGCGGGTCCCTCAAATAACCCCCTGTTCCGTCAATTCTCGGAGTTTTGCCGGTCCGTAACCCAGATATTTTAAATACACGTAACCATTGTCGTAGCCGACCGGGCGGCAGACCCACTTAGTCCGCGGCGGTGTTTCCGTGGACTTCCACTGGGCCTGTGCACAAACGATCGAGCCATAGACTGGGTCCTGCACGGGGGTGAAAACGCCGCGGTCCCGCCAGACCTCGTCGTGCATGGCATTCCACGGCGGCACGATTTCCGCCACGACCGGGGTGATGGGCGCCAGACGTCCCCGCTTGGCGTATTCGATGGACTTCATCGTCAATTCCTGGCTTGTGTATTGCTCCGTTTCCGGGTTGATCATTGCCTGATACTTCAACTGCCAGTCCTTCTTCATGAACGGCGCCAAGGTCATCCACTGTTCGGCGCCCCAGTCGTCGTACTTGCCGATAATATCCACGAAGGCCTTCCACATCTCCAGCCGCAGCCCTCCGAGAAATACGCCGCCGTCCTTGGTGGGATAGAAACCGTAGAGCCAGAGGCAGGTATCGAGGTTGCCGAAGCGTTCGTTGATTACCCCCTGGTCGGCATACCAGTGGAGCATATAATCGTTTAGACGCTCATAGGCCTCGGGAGTGCTGATGTCGATGGCCTGCCCTTCGCCGGTCATTTCCCGGTGATAAACCGCCGCCAGGATCCCCAGGGCGCCGAAGGTCCCGGAAACCGCCCAGGCGATCCACGGACCGGCCTTCGTGGAGGTGGCATATGGAACTTCCGCGACGGTCTTGCCCTCGGGAAGGACCTCGCCGGTTGCGTACTGCACACCCGAACGGGCCTGGGCCACATTGTCGTAATCATACTGGTTCCGTCCGCTTTCCGGGCCGAACTGTCCGTAGCCTGTTATGGAGGAATAGATCAGGCGGGGATTCAGTTTTGCCAGTTCCTCGTAACCGATGCCCCAGTTATCCATCCTCCCCGCCGGAAAGGTCTCGATGAGGATATCGGCCTGGCCGACCAGGGAGCGGAGCATATCCCGCCCGGCCTCCGTTTCCAGATTCAGGGTAACATGGTATTTGTTGCGTCCTTCCTGAAGATAGGCCATCCCCGTCCCACGGTGCATGACGCCGTTGGGGGAATAGCTCCGGACCAGATCTCCTCCCGGCGGTTCGATGCGGATCGTCTCCGCCCCAAGCTCCGCCAGCAGTGACGTGCAGTAAGGCCCGGCCATGCTCCGGGAACTCAGGTCAATCACGGTCAAATCATCCAGCGCTTCGGGTTTTTCAAAGTTTTTCGCCGGGTCGTCAAGAGCGCGGATATGATCGGCCCAGTCGGCCCATTTCGGTCTTTTATGCTCGGTCATGTCCCTCACCTCCTGATGATGGCGCCGGCCTGCCCATCCCAATCGGACGGGGGACGACGGCCCTGCATGTCTTTCCATTTCCCCAGAACGCCATGCAGATAAAGTTCATCGATCTGCGCCTGATTCCTCCCCAGAATCTTCGCCATGATGAATTCATTGTCGAAGCCTACCGGTCGTACCGTCCATTTGATCTTGGGTGGGGTCTTGGACATCATGACGGGAAATTCGTGCTCTACATAATACCCGTAGAGAGGATCGTCGATCTCCTTTACGAATCCCCGCTGGCGGCGGTGGGGATCTTCGTTCATATCCTTGGCGTTATGGAGGCGGGTGGCGGAAAAACCAAACTCCTTGCCCAGGGCCTCGACTTCGTCGGCGCTCTTGGTGCGGGCCCAGGCGGAGATGATCTTCAGGATCTCCAGGGCGTTCTCATCCTGGAGCCGGACGCTGTGCTCCTGAAAGCGGGGATCGGAGGCCAGTTCCTCTTTGCCCATGGCCCGGCACAGGCCGAGGAATTCCTCCGGCGCCGGGGCGGCCAGGGCAGCCAGACGATTGTCGGCGCAAAGGAAGGTGTCAGCGGGGCAGATGCATTGATCGCGGTTGCCCGCCGCCTCCACGCCCTTGCCGGTCAACTGCTGGTAAGGCCATACCCAGTTCATGACCCGCATGATGTTCTCCGTCTGGGACATCTCGATGAACTGTCCCCGACCTGTCTTCCGGCGGTGATGAAGGGCGGCCAGGACGGCTACCTCGCCCATGAGTCCGCCATAATAATCGCAGATCCAGATGGCCTGCTTCAGGGGCGGGCGATTGGGGAAGCTGGACATCCAGGCGTATCCGGACAGGGCCTGGGAAGCACCGTCATTGGATGGGCGGTCCTGCTCGGCGTAGAGGCCCCACTGTCCGAAGCCATTCTTTTCGATATAAATGATACCGGGATTTACTTCCTTGATCTGTTCATAGCCGATATTCCAGCGCCTGGTGACCCCGGGGCGGAGATTGAATTCGATAATGTCCGCCTTGGCCGCCAGTTCTTTGAAGATCTGCTGTCCCATATCGATATGGAGATCGAGGGCCATGTAATACTTGTTGGGGTTGATGTGCATGAACATGGGCGACTGTTCTTTGTAGAACCATCCGAAGGGATTGAGAGATCGCGTTACGTCTCCGGCGGGGGGCAATTCGATCTTGATGACATCGGCTCCCATTTCCGCCAGAAAGGACGGACCGGAAGGACCGAAGAGGAGCGTACAGACCTCGAGGACCCGGACGCCATTGAGAGGCCCGGGCCGGGAGAATTTTTTCTTCACATAATCCTTGAAAACATCAGGCATAAGGTTCCCTCCTTTAACCGTGAAGCGAAAAAATAAATTATGATACTTGTTCACCCGATTTCTCTGATAACTGGAAATCACCCCCCTTGCATATGGATTGATTTTACTTGGTTGGGAAAAAAGCGGTGCCGACAACGATGGCTGCTAAAGTAACACGGCGGCAAAGGGGAAGCAAGAATTATTTACCCTTTTCCGCCCTTTTTATGCATTCCTTCCTCACGTATAATCCGGGCGCCGGAAAAGGGAACGGGAGCTTTTTCTCCTTGACAAGGTGCACGCTGAGGCCTATATTTTTACATGTTAATGTATAATTAAATTGTTAAGGTGAAGTCATGGCCGCATATCTCGATAAAAACCGCATCCTCGATGCCGCCCGGGTCGTTTTTGCCCGGCACGGCTACCGCCGGGCCACCCTTGCCGATATCGTCCACCCTTTGGGTGTTGCGAAAACGGCCGTTTATCATCATTTTCCCGGCGGCAAAGAAGAGATTTTCCATGCCCTGGTCATCCGGGAAGAGAGTTCCGTCCTGGCCGACATGGAAAGTGCCGTCGCCGCTGAAAAGGAGCCGCCGGCAAAATTACGGGCGTTGATTCTCGCGAAGCTCACCCATTTCCAGCAACTTAGGGAGTTGCTCATGGTCCCCCGGGATGTGGGTGAGGAGGTGGCGCAGCTCTATGCCGGTCATGAAACCTCTTTTCGGGCCTCGGAGCGGGCAATGATCGCCGTCATCCTCAAGGAAGGCCAGCGCACCGGCATCTTCCGTCCCATAGATACGGGGCATTTGGCGAAAAATGTCCAAACGATCCTCAATCGTCTCGAATTGCCCCTGATCTATGAAGATACATCCGACCAGATGGAGCAAGAGGTTGACGATCTCCTCTACATCCTGATTCACGGGATCATGACGGCCCGGGGAGAAAACCCATGACCGAGCAAGAAAAACCGAGGGGTGCCGCGGCCAAGATCATCGAATGGCGTCGGGCCGGCCGGTGGGCGATGATCCTTATCCTGGCCGCCGCCATGCTTTACGGGGGCCGCTGGCTCTACTGGCGGATCGGCCATATCACCACCAACGCCGCTTATATCAAGGCCGACATGGCCAACGTTGCCCCGGAAATCCCCGGCAAGATCCTGTCCATTGCTGTGAAGGAGGGGCAAACCGTCCGGGCTGGACAGGTCCTGCTCCATATCGATCCGGAACAGATGGATCGCCAAATGGGACTTGCCGAGGCGGATCTTGCCTCTCTGCGGTCCCGGACGGAACGCTACCATGCGGAGCTGCACCAGGCCCGGCTTAGCGTCCCGGCCGCCATCGCGGCCGCCCGATCCGCCCTGGTCGTCGCGGAGAAACAGCAGCTCAAGGCCCGGGCCAACCTCGACCATATGCAGCTTCAATACCAGCGTTTTAAAAGACTCTACGACAAGGAAGCCATCGGCAAGGCCCGCTTCGATGAGGTGGAAACCGCTTGGCGGTCCGCTGATGCGGATTACAGCACCGCGGAGGCCCAGGTCCGTCTCGCCGTCTCCCGGCTGGCGGAGGCGGAGGCCTCCCGCGCCGTGATCACCAAGGCACAGGCAGCCACCCGGGAGGTCGAAGACGGTATCGACAAAGCCGAGGAGGCCCGGAAGCTCGCCCGGCTTTACCGTTCCCGCTGCGAGGTGAAAGCCCCCATCGACGGCATCGTGGCCCGGCTCCTCGTCCGCGAGGGAGACTACGCTACTCCGGGGAGGCCCGTCCTGGGCATCTACAATCCCGAGACCAGGTACATCGAGGCCCGCTTCGAAGAAACCAAGGTCCGTTATATCACTCCAGGCAAAAAGGCGGAATTTATCGTGGACAATTTTCCCAACCGAACCCTGACCGGACGGGTCGTCGTCGTGACCCCGGCCTCCGCGGCGGAATTCGCGCTGATTCCCCGGGACGTCTCCGCCGGGGAGTTCACCAAGGTTGTGCAGCGGATCCCCGTCCGAATCTCCATCGACGATCTCCAGAACCGTCCCGACCTGTTGCCGGGACTATCCTGCGAGGTCTTCATCGATAAATGATACGATCTCGCTTGAAAACCAAATTTAATCTTTTTTTCGTTGTTGCCATCAAGGCTGGAATACCGTGCCTCATGAACGGTATTTTTTTTGGAGATGAAGGTGGAGATTGATGTCGTTAATTTTTGCCTTTTTTACGAATTTGTTAAACACCGATTTTCGCGGACGGTTTAACCGTCATTTTGATATAAGGTTTTGAATCTGTCATCATTGGAAATCAAGGTTCAGTTTAAGGCCGCCGAGCCAGGAGATGGACTGCGGCAGACGTTGCC
>Ga0302249_1000863_pt1 | contig 23875 bp, 15 predicted proteins | sample AAG_UR_Val_MG_FD_193531 | JGI IMG/M metagenome (GOLD analysis project Ga0302249, IMG submission 193531) | Enriched activated sludge microbial communities from anaerobic digester in WTTP, New Holstein, Wisconsin, United States - AAG_UR_Val | ecosystem: Engineered > Bioreactor > Anaerobic >... | reverse complement strand
AAGACAAGCGGCTCCCCCATCGATCGCCCGATGATTTCTGCGACAAGCCGCGAAAGCGTTTCCGCGCTTTCCTTGTCCAGGTGGCTGTGGTCGTAGCTCCGGTAGCCGGGCCGGTCGACATCGATCCAGACCCCGCCTGCCCGGATGAAGCGCTGCCGGAACGTCGTCTCGTCGAACCCGCTCCGGCGTATTTCCATGTCGGTCATGTTACGGGATGTGGGCGGGCGGAAGGCATAGACGCGGATCCCCTCCCGGGTCCACGCCTCCGTCTGACGCAGGACGTTGTCCACGAGCACCGGGGAGACGGGGTTGTCGGTGAAGAGGTTCGCAAACACGCCGATCGGATCCGGCGGGCCCGCGGGCTCCTTCCATCCCGCAATCCAGCCGCTTTCGTGGAACGCCTCCCGGAACCTCGCCTTTCTGCTCCCGATCTCCTCGAAGAACCGGATCGGCGTGGTGGGGTCGAAATATTTCAGGAAAGGGGCCATGTAGATGTTCTCGAGGACCTCCGACGAGGTCCTGTTTTTTTCCTGACGGTACTGCTCGTCACGGGCGGCCCGCGGCGTCAACGAGGACGGTGTGACGCCCAGGACGATGATGCGCCTGCCCCCGGCATCGAGCCGGCTCTCCGCTTCGGCCAGCATGAGGGCGCTCAGGCTGCCCGACGAGTACCCGAAATTCAGGATGCGGAACCCTTGCAGGCCCTCCGCCATCGACTCGGGAGAGATCCCGCGATAGGTTCGCGAATCCCCCACGAACACGACGTCGAATTTCCGGTCGGAGTGGGTTTTCCACGTCCAGAACCACTTCTCCCGGGAAACGGTCCTCATGGCGTCCGGCCGCAGCAGCCCGATGAGCCCGATCAGGGTTGCGGCGATCACGAGGGCAAGGAAGACGCGGTTTCTCATCATGGCTCAGAACTGGAAATAGATGAACTGCATTCCCGCCCCGCGCAGGAACACGCTGAGCGTGATCAGGACGGCAACCGACGCCACTTCCACGGACCGGTAGACCGCCGGGGAGAACCATTTCCGGGCATCCAGCTTCGAGAAGTGGCAGAGCTCCATCGCCAGCCCCAGGGACAGGTACAGGACCCCGACCTTGAAGGCCTCAGTGGTGGGGAAACCCGTCCGGGCATTGAATTCCAGCATCGTGCCGATGATGGCGAAGGCCTGCGCCATGTCCTGGGCCCTGAAGAAGACCCAGGCGATCAGGACCTGGAAAAGGACGGCCGCAAGCGCGAGGGCGGACCCGCCCGGCAGCCTCTTGAGCCGCTCGGGCCATCCGGTGATCCGTTCGGCGCTCAGGAAGAATGCGTGGACGGCCCCCCAAGCCAGGAAGTGAAACGCGGCCCCGTGCCACAGCCCCGAGACGACCATGGTCAGCCACATGTTGACGTGGCCCCAGGCCTCCCCTTTCTTCGATCCGCCCAGGGGAATGTAGACGTAGTCCCGGAACCAGGTCGACAGGGAGATGTGCCACCGGGACCAGAACTCCCGCAGGGAGGTGGCCGTGTAGGGGTGGTCGAAGTTCACCAGGAAGTCATACCCCATCCACTTCGCCAGCCCCCTCGCGATGTCGCTGTACCCGCCGAAATCGAAGAAGATCTGGAACGCAAAGGCGCCGACGGCGAGCCACCAGTACAGGGAGGACTCCGGCGCGGGCACGGCCGCAAAGGCCGTGTTCACGAAGGGCGCCAGGTTGTCCGCGATGACGACCTTCTTGAAGTACCCGCCGGCGACGAGCTTCATCCCTTCCCATCGGCTCTCCTCCGTCGTGTCCCGGCGGACGGCGAGCTGCGGGATCAGGTCCTTGGCCCGGACGATGGGACCCGCGACCAGCTGGGGGAACATGGACAGGAAGGCGAGGAAGTGAAACACGTTGGTGACGGGCTTCATGTGCCCGCGGTAGACGTCGATGGTGTAGCTCATCGACTGGAACGTGAAAAAGCTGATCCCGATGGGGAGGATCAGGGTGAAGGCCGGCAGCTGCGACATCAGGTCGACGGGATGCCCCGCGGCCGCCGCCAGGAGGCCGGCGTTCTCCGCGATGAAGCCGGCGTACTTGAAGACGGACAGGGAGCCGAGGTTTCCGGCCAGCGAGGCCACGAGGAACCAGCGCTTCCAGGAGGGCCAGGCGGCCATGGCCCGCGCGGCTGCGTAATCGTTGAGGCCCGCGGCAAGCAGCAGGAAGATGAAACGCCAGTCCCACCACCCGTAGAACACGAGAGAGGCGGCGGTGATGGTGACCCAGCGCCCGTTATCGGTCCTTTTCGCCAGGGGCCAGAGGGCGAAGAAGAGGGCGGCAAAAATCAGAAAGACGATGGAGTTGAAGGGCATTTGTGAACGAGCGCTTGATTCAGCCGAGGAGCTTACGACACGCAGTAACCGTGCATGTAAGTCTGGAAGAAGTTTTCATCATGAATAGAGCTTCCAGTAGGGTTTAATGAATTTCCACCCGACGAGATCCCCCTCCAATAGGACACGAATGTAACCCAATCATCCTTTGCCGTAAACCGACGGCACCTTTCTTGTATTCAGGATTACGTTTTCCGCTCAGGCAAGCCCCCAGTTTCACCGGTCTCGCCAATGTTCATGATCGTGTCGCACAGGGCCCGGTACTTCGCGAGCTTCGCCTCCGCCCGCGCCCTGTCCCGCGCGAAGGGCCCCAGCAGCCGCAGCGTCGCAATCCTCCACCGCGCCTTCAGCAGGTGGTCGCGCGTGATGCGCCGGATCACCGCGGGCTCGTAGTGCTTCCGGTAGAAGACGTACTCGGCGAGGAATTTCCGCCGCCAGACGTCGTAGGACGGGGAGGCCGCCTCGCTGTACCCGCCCACGTGGACGACGACCGCCTCCCCGGCAAAGCCGATCTCCCAGCCGGCCTGCCGGATCCGCAGGCAGAGGTCTTCCTCTTCCCCGTAGAGGAAAAAGCGCTCGTCGAACCCGCCGACGTCCCGGACGACCCCGGCCGGCGCGATCATGCATGCCCCCATGACCCAGGCGATCTCGCCCTTGAGCCCCCGGTAGAGCTCCGGCGCGTACTTCTGCCCGAGGTAGCGGTACGAGACGGACTCCTGGGCCCGCCCGTCGAGGTAGACGAGCCTCGGCCCCGCGAGGCCCACGTGCGGCCGGCCGTCCAGGAAGGCCGACATCGCGGCCAGCGCCCCGGGCCGCACCAGCGTGTCGGGGTTCAGGAATAGGATATGACGGCCCCCGCATTGCGGGAGCGCCAGGTTGTTCGCCGCCCCGAAGCCCCGGTTCACGGGGCTCTGGATGAGGCGGACTTCGGGGAATCGCCGGCGGACCGTGTCGGCCGTCCCGTCCGCCGAGGCGTTGTCCACGACGAACACCTCGAGTTCCATGCCGGGGCCATCGAGCACGGAGTCGAGGCACGGACCGATCAGGCCGGCAGAATTGTAGGTGACAATGATGACGGAGAGGTCAGCTTTTGATGCGATTGGCATGGCCTGAATAAAGACAGGGTAGCTTTCCTTTGAATACGTTTTGTGTTAGTAGTGCTCACGATGCGTCATGCTTAAAATAACGGTATTCAGTCTTTACGAGGAACACTCTTATGCGCGTTCCCTTTGATTCATGCTTGAAACCGCTTGAGGCCTTCTGCAATAGGATGGATGATAAATATATCCTTGCTGTAATTCTTGTTCTTTCAGCAGCCCTGCGAGCGGCGAGGGCCGCCCTTAGCGGGATCGTGAATGCAGATGCTGTGGTATATATATACCAAGCCAAGGCCCTGTATTACGGGATGTGGTCGTCCGTCAATACCTGTACTATAAAGCACGTAACCCTTCATCCAATCGCGACGGCTTTCGTTTACACTGTCACAGGCGACTGGGTTCTGTCCGCAAGAACTGTCTCTATTTTATTGGGAACCTTGACCATCATGCCGATCTATCTGCTGGCAAGGCTTTTTCTCGGGAAGCAGACCGGCGTAATGGTCGCACTTTTGTATGCCGTCATGCATGTCTTCGTCAGTGTGAGTGTGGATGTGGGCCGCGACCCGGCATACTGGTTTTTCGCTGCATGGGGCTTCTATTTTTTTTCAGCTTCATGGAAGAGGGAACAATTCTGGTATCTTCCACTGGCCAGCATTGCCTTTTCCCTCGCTACATGGAACCGGATTGAGGGCGCCCTTTTTCTAGTAACCACGGCGTTCTATCTCCTCCTGAAAAAGACAGATGGAAAGGGTCGGAAGCTGTTTTTATTCTTTGTACCCATTATGTTCGGTTTCGGAGTTTTGATTGGGATCCAACTCTTTGGAACCGATGGAATTTATTGGTACCGTCTCAACGCAATACCGGAAAGGCTGACAACCGCCCTAGCGACCTACAAGGACCTTCGGGCACATCTTGCTTTCATGATTCAGAATCCTCCCGATGGCTTCACTTTCCAGTTCTTCGAGAACGTACGTACCCTGCTGTGGTGGCTGAGCCTTGGCGTCGTGCTCGAAAATGCGGCAGAGGCCTATTTTTATCCTTTTTTTGTCCTGTTCCTGGCTGGGCTTTTCGATTTTAAGAAATGGCGATCGGTTTCGCTGGCGGGGTATTTCGCCCTTCAGGTGGTATGCGGTTTTGTTCTTCTTTACGTATACACGTTCAATTCGTGGTCGATGGAAAACCGCTACTTGGCACTTGTCATCTTGCCTTCGGTTCTATTTTTGGGGTTAGGGTTGGAGCGCATACTTACCCTCATCAATCGTCGCTGGAACGTGAATGAATTTTCTGCAAGAGTGCTAGTTGTGCTGCTCATACTCCTCTTGGCCTTGCCGAAGCAGCTTCATCCGCACGAGCAGGATAAAAAGGTCTTCAAAAATATCGGGCTGTGCATTGCAACAGATAGCGGCAGTTCTGTTCCGATCGAAATTTTGGTAATTGGAAGCAGCATGCCATGGGTCTTCCTATACAGTCAGCTTGCGGTGCCTTCGGCAATTTGTCATGAAAAAAATCATCCCAATGGGATAGTTCTCGCCAGCCTGATCGGAAACCGGTATTCAGATTTATTGGAAAACGTGGATAAACACAGTATCCGTTACATCGTCTGGGGGGAGAAGCATTGGCCAAGCTCGGATTACGATCTTCTTGCGGAGTACAACCCCCGTGATTTCATGATTATCGGGGAATGGGCACACAAGGACACAGGCAGGATTGTTCTTTTCAGGCGGCTCTAAAGGAAGTAGACAGCCAATTTTCTCAGATCTTCCTGCAATCCCGCGATTCATGACGGCTTGTATTCTGGGATCATCTCTCTCAACTTATCTTTCAACGAGTCACTGTCAAAGGACCCGGCAAGCTCGTTCAATTCGTCAACCCATACATTCAGGGTATTCCCATTACTGGTCAATCCCCTGAGGACCAAAACCTTTCTGTGGCCAGTGGGAATGATGCCTTCACCCACAGTTATGAGCTCTTCGTAAAGTTTCTCCCCCGGCCTCAACCCTATGTACTCGATGTGGATATCCTGATCCGGCTCCAGGCCATTGAGCCGGATCAGGTCCCTTGCCATGTCCGCGATGCGAACGGGCTCCCCCATATCAAGGATAAAAATCTCGCCACCCTCTCCCATGGCCCCTGCCTGGAGAATCAACTGTGCCGCCTCCGGTATCGACATGAAGTAGCGCGTGATGTCGGGGTGCGTCACCGTGACGGGGCCGCCCTGCGCGATCTGCTGCTGGAACAGAGGGACAACAGAACCGGAACTGCCGATGACGTTCCCAAAGCGGACAGCCATGAACCGTGTCGGCCCGCATCCATTGGCGTTTTGAGTGATCATCTCGGCAACCCTTTTCGTTGCGCCCATCACATTGGTGGGACGCACGGCCTTGTCCGTCGACACGAGGACGAAATGCTCAACTCCACTTTGCAAGGCCGCTTCCACGAGGTTTTTTGTACCCAGGACATTCGTCTTGACGGCTTCGCTGGGGTGATGCTCCTGCATCGGTACATGTTTGTAAGCCGCGGCATGAAACACGATGTGCGGTCTATGCTGTGCAAAGCTTTTCATCATCAGATCTCGGTCTCGGATGTCGGCAAGGCAGGTGTGAATCGCTGCCTGGACTTTTCTTCGATGGCAGTCCATTTCGATCCGATAGAGATTGAACTCGCTGAAATCCATCAGAGTCAGGGCCTCGGGGTGGTACCGGCAGATCTGGCGGACCAGCTCCGAGCCGATCGAGCCGCCGGCACCCGTGATCAGAATCCGCTTTCGCTGCAGGAACGCCGAGATCCGGTCCTCGTCGAGCTGGACCTTCTCCCGGCCGATGAGATCTTCCATCGACACTTCCCGTATCGTGTTGACGGTGATCCTGCCTTCGATCAACTCCCCGATCTTTGGAATGGTCCGGTACCTTTTTCCTGTCCGCTCGCATGCTTCGACGATCTGCCGCATCTCATTGCCTCTTGCCGAAGGGATCGCGATGAGGATTTCGTCATATAAAATCGGGATGTCCTCAATATCGCCGACGGCGCCAAGGACAAGGACTCCGTGGATCGCCTTCCCCTGCTTTCCCGGGTCGTCGTCGAGAAATCCGACCGGCTGGTAGTGGACGCGGGGGTTGTCGAGGATCTCGCGAAGGAATTTCTCCCCCGCGTCGCCCGCGCCGATGATGAGCAGCTTTTTGTTCGATGTTCCGGTAATGCGCTTGGATCTGCCGATAGACAATAGATCGCCGATGTGGTTTGTGATGAAGATCCGGACGGCAAGGCGTAGTCCGCCTACAAGAAAAATTGTCAATCCCCAGTCCATGATGAAGACGGACCGGGAAAATCCCTGAAAACGGTATAATAAAAGAATTGCAAGGGCTACAGCCGCCGACGCCGATGACGATGCCTTGAGGACATTCTGGAGGTCAACGATGCTCGTGTATCTCCACATGCCTCGATACAGGTTGAAATAGTAGAAGGTGAGAAGTTTTGCGGACAGGATGAAAGGCATCGTCGTCGTGATGTTGCCCCATTGTGGGGGGGGAATGTCCCCTTCGAACCGCAAGGCATGCGCCGACAAGTAGGCCAGCACTACGAGAATCGCGTCGGCGAAAAGCATGGCGTAAAAGTTAGGGTTACGCAGAATCCGTTTCATGGTTGCACGATGTCTTTTAAAGATAGGGGTAATTTCTCCGCATACGCCTTCCTGTCAAGCGGTACCTCTGCGGTACCTCTTAGGGGAATTGCATGCGAAGGTTCTCACTTCAGAATTGCGCGAACGGCTTGAACGATGTCTTGAGTGGTCGGGTAATAAGCCTGCTCAAGGGTAGCACTCGCAGGTGCCGGACAATCAGGCAGTGTGATTCTGCGAATCGGGGCCCTCAGGTAAGAAAAGGCATATTCAGCGACCAATGCAGATATTTCCGAAGCCACGCTACAGGTTTTCCACCCAACGTCGGCGATCACGATGCGCCCCGTTTTCTTTATCGACGACAGCAACATCCCTTCATCGAGAGGTTTGACTGACCGAAGGTCGATAAGCTCGACATCGACCCCTTCTTCAGACAACAGCTTTGTTGCCTTCTCGGCTTCTGGCACCATGGAGGATACTGCCGCTACGGTGACATCCTTGCCCCCCTTAACAACGCGTCCCTTGCCGATCTCCACCTCGTATAGGAACTCGGGAACATTACCCTCCTGCTTGTAAAGCAGGCGGTCATCAATGAAGACAACAGGGTTGGGATCTCGGATGGCAGCGATCATCAATCCCTTGGCATCGTACGGGGTGGCCGGCATGACCACCTTGAGCCCCGGTACATGGGCAAGCATGGAATGAAGGGCCTGCGAGTGCTGAGCAGCCTGCTCCCCTCGGCGATTGATGATTCCCCAGAACACGACCGGTACGGAGGCTTTTCCTCCGTTCATGTAATACCAATTGGCTGCTTCGTTGACTATGGGATCGAAGGCGTAGAGCATGAAATCCATTCTAGGATGGACCACGACAGGGTGCATCCCTGCAAGGGCTGCACCGACAGCAGCTCCGGTGATGGCATTCTCGGATACGGGGGTGTCGATAACCCGCGTCTCTCCGAAACGGTCCAGGAGACCTTGCGCCGTATTACCAACATACCAAGGACTTTTCACTCCCTGCCCCATGAGAAAAACAGAGGGGTCGGACGCCATCATCTGATGAAGGGCCTCGTTGATCGCGAGACTGTACTGCAGTATTCTACTTGAAGACATACTTCGTCAACTCCTTCGTATCTGGGTGGGGGCTCTGTCTAGCTATAGTATGTGCGACAGCTACTTCCTCATACACCTGTTCTCTGATGCAGTCCAAGGTGTGCTTATCGATGAGCCCGCTCTCGACGACACGTTCCTCGAAGTGTATTATAGGGTCATTTCGAAGCCAGGCAGCAAGCTCCTCTTTGGGGCGGATATCAGTGTGAGAACCTTGGATATTGTCGTCAGGTCCCACATGACCTCGGTAACGATACGTCAGACACTCCAGGAAAACGGGACCTTGCCCCGCCCTGCACTTTTCGACGGCCCTTCTCCCTGCCTCGTAGACGGCAAGGACGTCATTGCCGTCTACCTCTGCTGCCTCAATGCAGAATGGGGCGGCGATTGGATGGATGCTGTTTCCCACACGGCAATCCCGGATGGGCATATGAGTGGCGTATAAATTATTTTCACAGACAAATACGATAGGGAGTTTTTTCAATGAAGCGTAGTTCATTGACTCATAGAGAACACCTTCTCCGGTGGCTCCATCCCCGAAGAAACTCACCGATACCCGCTTCTCTCCGCGGATTGACGAGGCAAGGGCTGCACCGAGAGCCAGAGAGATGGTTCCTGCGACGATTGGCGCAGCTCCCAACATTCCGACAGAAGGGGCAATCAGATGCATCGAGCCACCCCGTCCCCTGGCACATCCCGTCTCCCGGCAATAAATTTCCGCTACAAGCTCCTGCAGGCTTCCCCCCTTTGCCAGGAAGTGACCATGGGATCTATGATTGCCGAAGACGTAGTCCCCGTCATTTAGCGATGCACAGATTCCCGCCGATATGGCTTCCTCCCCTGAGTAGAGATGACAAGGACAGCGAATGTCTCCGTTGAGAATCGGGTCGACAAAGCTCTCCTCCACCAATCGGATTCTCAACATAGTTCTGTAAAGACTCAGCAGTAGATCGTTGGGGTAGTTCACGCGTGCCTCCTCAGAGACGATTTCTATATTGGTAACAGATATTTCAATAAGCAGGTCTTGGTGCCATACTACTCTCGTTCGTAGTGATGAGAAAGAAGAATATCCTCTAATTGCCTATTCATGACCATCTTGCCCTCAAGGGCCCCAACATTCTCTTTGATCTGAGCATCCGTTTTTGCTCCGATGATTGCTGTTGTTACATGCGGCTGATCGAGAACCCAGCGGATTGCGCATTGCGCGGGGGACATGCCGCTGCGAATACCCGCGGATTGAAGTGCCTTCACGAGCATGAGATGCTGCTCCAGTCTGGGTCCATGAAACTGCTCATCTCGTGATCTTGTGTCCCCTTCCCTGAAGCCGACGTCACTGCTGTACTTGCCCGTCAAGAGACCTCGGACAAGAACACTGTACACCAAAGTCCCCAGCCCCAGAGTTTCATGGCAGGTTCTGAGTATTGACTCAGCATGCCTTTGACCGATGCTGTAGGGCAACTGAACCGATTCAAGGGGCCCATTTTCGAGGGATTTCTGGATTAAGTCCAGTGAATAATTGCTGCACCCGACATAACGAATCTTGCCGGCCTCCTGACATCGGCGAAGCGCACCCATGGTTTCCGCAATGGGTGTTCTTCCATCATGCCAGTGTATCTGATAGAGGGGAATGCAATCTAGTTTCAATCGGCGGAGGCTTCCCTCTAAGGAATCCATGACGGACTTTGCACTGCAATCTCTGAATGTCCGGCCGCTGGCATCCCACCGAACACCGAATTTTGTGGCTATAACCACATCCCGTCGGCGCTCTCCCAGGGCTTTGGATAGGATCTCCTCAGAATGGCCGAATCCATAGACATCTGCTGTGTCGAAAAAATTGACACCGAGATCGAGCGCCTTGCGGATGGCTCGTATGGATTCTCTGTCGCCGACAGGTCCATAGCCATGCCCTCCGATAGCCCAGCAACCGAATCCTATCCGGGACACATAGAGTTCCGTTCGACCTATTTTCTCGTATTCCATAATGTCCTGATTTTGAACATGCGTATCAATGTCCTATAGAGAATGGTCATGTCCGTACAGAAGGATAGATGTCGGGCATACTGGATTCGCAGCCTGTTCTTTTCCGGTTCAACATCCCGGAGGTATTTCCCGTCTACGTCCTCGTCTCCCAAAATCGCATCGAGATGGATGAACTGAATGGAAGCGTAATCCGTCAGTCCCGGCCTGACGGTCAGGATGATCTTTTCCTCAGGTGTGTACAGGCGGGTGTATTTTTCAACCTGAGGACGAGGCCCAACGAAGCTCATGTCGCCGAGAAAGATATTAAAGAGCTGAGGCAATTCATCCAGTTTGTACTTCCGCAGGAGGCGCCCGATCCCTGTAATGCGTGGATCATTCAGGGCTGTTGACGGTCCCCCCTTCTTCTCAGCATCTTGAACCATGGTCCGGAACTTGTAGATACGAAACGGCTTGCCGTGAAGTCCGGTGCGGACTCCGCGGTAAAAGACAGGACCAGGGGATTGGCAGTAAATCATCAAAGACACAAGAAGAAACAGCGGCCAAAGAAGAAGGAGCATTACTGATGAAAAAAAGAGATCGAAGATCCGCTTGGTCAGATGATAACTAAACGTAAACATCAGCGATCACACTTGATGTGAAAGGGGCTCTGATGGATTCAGCCCGGGCTTCTTCATGGTGAATACCATAATCCATGCGTACTTCCCGATCCACTCCCTTGCGAGGATGAACCGATCAACCTTGTCCAGCATGGTCCTTAGGGGTTGGAATAACCTCGTTTTTCTGAACGGGACGGCGGCAAGCACCAGCAAGTGAAAAAAACGCACATGAACATTTGCGAAATGCTTGCGGATGATGTCCAGATCCTCGACCCGCAGGATGTGTTCCACCTCCCACTGCGTCCTGAGATGAGGAGTTCTTCTTCTGTACCAATGAATGAGAGGATTGTGTTGCAATGCCTCTACGCAGATCATTTCACCGCCCGGCTTGAGAACACGAAAAAGTTCCGGAATGGCCTTGTCGAGGTCGACGTGGTGCAATGCACCATATTCTACAGCGACATCAAAGGTTTCATCCTGGAACGTCATGTTTTCTCCATCCATGACCTCGAATGTGCATGTTTTGGACAGACCCGCTTCTTCCGCATTGAGGCGGGCATTTGCAATCCCCTCGGGGGATATGTCGATGCCGACGGCCTCCGCACCGCATTGAGCTGCAAAAAGCGCATTCTCCCCGTTTCCGCATGCAAAATCGAGCACTCTGAGGCCAGGTCGACATTTTGACGCGAGCCAGCCATGCTTATACTGTTCACTCGACTGAGTAATGGCGTAGTACTTTATGTTTGAAAAATGATGTTCGAATGCATCTTTGTCCCGGATCAACCCGTCCAGATTAACCGCTTCTTCTGACCGGTGTGTGTCGCTTCTGCGCTCGAATCCCTGAAGAATCGTCCGCCTGACTCGCGAATGCTCGATCTCCCGACGTTTTCGTTCTTCCAGGTGCTCTAATGCCGGTATGGGTTTATCCCGCTCACTCATCAACATTTCCCCGTGTGATGTTTTTTCGAACAACATGAATTTATATCAAGATGGGAGGAAGAAAACAATTACCCTTCCGTTCATGCGTGCCCACAAACTTTCGCAGGCATTTGCCCCGTTTGGTAAAGTCCAAGAAGTCCACACATGTCTTACTCTGGATTTGAAATCATGAGCGGGGTCTTCTTTTCTCGACAAAGGAAAGACCGAAGAGGAGAAGTAATGCTGCCGCTGTGCCATGGGACAACATGGTCGTGCCGAAATCGCTCAAGATTAGATTCATGCAGCCGACAGCAATCAAACCGATGCCAGCCAAGCGGAGCGAAGAAGGAAGCCTATGAAGCACGGCACAGGCCAGCAGGTCGAAAAATAACAGCGCCGTCATAGCAAGTAATATTCCGGCAAAGCCCAGATAAGCCGGGTATGCCAGGAGGAAACTCGTCGGTGCTGTTCCAGTAGACGTCCTATCCCCGGTGGAATAGATATGATAGTATGCATCGTGCACCCTGATCGGCATAATGACTCTCCGGCCGAACAGGAGCGAGGATAATGGTAACGCGTAGACACCGGGAGATCCGTGCTCTGCGACATATAGGTGATACCAGCTAGCAACTTGCACGGGAACGCGACCCAGGCGATAGGCAATCCCTATTGCATATTGACCCATCCGATAGGTAACATCACCGGTGCCTGTCGGCATTGAGTCTCTGCCGGTTGGACTTGCATCTCGGCTTTTGACCCTTTGTCTGCTGATGCAGCGACTCGACTCATAGGATTGCTGCTTCCGCGAACACGCAGCATGGAGATCCGATTCGAGATCGTTGTAGGTAACATCACCGGTGCCTGTCGGCATTGAGTCTCTGCCGGTTGGACTTGCATCTCGGCTTTTGACCCTTTGTCTGCTGATGCAGCGACTCGACTCATAGGATTGCTGCTTCCGCGAACACGCAGCATGGAGATCCGATTCGAGATCGTTGATCGTGCTGCCGGATAATCCGAGTGACAGATCGCGATGTCGAAGTGACTGAAGGAGTGTGCTCGCCTCCGAACACGCATCGTGTCGTGACACGCACGTTCCGAAGTCGTAACATCCGCCGGTAAATACTTGCCTCTCCCGGAGCACCTCGGTCGCCGACAACAGGAGAAAGCCCGTACCGAAGACGCAGGCAACGACAGCTATGCGGCTCATCCACGTCCCTCGCGTGGCCACAATACCGATGCCCAGAACGATTGCTGTGGGGAGTAGGTTACCCTTGGCACCCGGCAATAAGACCACCAGCAGTGTAAATATGGCTATCGTGATCCATGCTACAGCTTTGGCGAACTGCCTCTCCGTCAACGCCGCATTCACTCGGAACAAGGACGTGTACATGACAAGCGGACAGACAACATTTGCCAGCACACCATACCCATAGGAAGCCAGCCCGATACCTAACAGTTTTCCACTGGTTTCCCGCGCCAGCAGGGCCAACTCCGGATCGAAAAGCATCGCATATAAACCTGTGCACCGCCAACCGACTCTACTCAGGTAAAGAGTTGCGAGACTTGCGAAAAGAGCCAGCAAGATTGCCTGACTTCCAGCAGAAATATTTTGAATGCGCAATTTGCGTGAGTCATCTGATGTTGCGATAGATGCCGTCAAGCGCGGTGTGACAACGACCCACAAAATTCCTGCGACAACCGGCGCATGAATTGACGCTGCGAAGAACCAGAAATCGGCTAGTGATCTTTCAAATATCGGAGAAAAAAGTGCCAATGGCCACTGAAAGATCAGATGCGTGAGCGTGGCCACCATAAAGGCGGGACGAGCGAGCCGGTGAGTGTTGTGCCCTGTTGCCACTGCAAGACTGATCGAACAGAGAACGGCAAGAGTTATATTGCAGACGCAATACGCGGACCATCGATAACCCTCGAACCCGAAGGGGAGAAATAGCTCATTGACGATTGCTCCGTCACTCACGCGTCATCCTCTCGCATGGATGTAGGGGGTCGATTCGGCTGTCGTCGCATATCAACGAGAAAGTGTTATGAGTGATGCCTTGACGACACGAAGCGACGAATTTCCGCGGTGCTCTATTCCGATCCGCACCGACGCGGCCTCTTGATGGGATATGAATCTCCGCTCAAAGCGCCTCTTAGAATCCTGCTTGGCGAGAGCGATCTCCCCCGCCATGAACTGATTCAGGAGACGACCGGCTTTATCGTACTGATACAGATAGACCTGAACCCAAGCGTGGCCTTCCAAAGCCAATTCCAGTCGATACTCCTTTGTTCCTGAAACCGGGATAAGATCGTGCGCGGCATTTACCTCTATGACGCTATCCGTTCCGCTCAAAACGATTTGCGCGCTCTCCCTTTGAAAAAACGGCAGGTCCATGCAGGGGTGGGATACCTCACCGCTGGACATCACTCGTGACGACAAGGGTAACCTTAAGATGCTTTTGCGCCCGCCGAGAACGAGTTGGCAGACTTGCGTCCAAGAAATCGCACCGGGACTGATATCGCGTATAGTGCCGAAAAAAGGGTTCACATCGTCGCGCAACTTGTAAATCTGATATCCGTCAGACGAAAAGACAAGTTGGGCAATATCTGGACGCGCAATCATTTCCTGCAACACCGAATTGTACACCGGGGGCAGAGAGTAGTCCGGGATGTGCAGATGACTTACACCGAGTTCTCGTAATCTCTGTCGAGCGAGCCCAACATCCGCTTCAAGGTAAAACGCGATCAAGCGAGGGTCGAGATAGCTCAGCATGCGGTGCTCTGAATAGTACATGTCGGAAGGTTTCATCGTGAATACGACCGATCGCAGAGGAGCATTGTGGCGCAAGTACTCGATGGCTCCGTAGGCGGGCCACTGTCGGATAGAGTTGATCTTGTGATGCCCGGTCTGACCTGCAGCAACGACCGGTGATAGCCATCGATACCCTCCAAAAACAATAAGTTGCGCTGTAAAAAATAAAACGATGGCGGCTGATTTTACGACACGGTATCGAGCCTTGGGGTGAGTCTGTTCTGAATCATCCCTCTCTTCGGGCCCGAAAGAAGGCTGCCACGCCCAATGATAGATACCGCTGCCTGCAAGAATGGCAACGCACGGTAAGATCACGAGCATATATCGCTCGGATCGAATCATCTGGTCGATACCCAACAGTGCAGACAAAAAGGCGCCTCCAATATAGATCAATACTATACAGAAGGGCACGAAAAGCCAGTGCTCCGGAACCTGAGAAAAATATCCCTGCCTCAATTGTGCCCAGATGTGCCGACGGTGCAACCGCGCGACGTATAGGGCCATTCCCAATGACATGCACCAGAATGCCAGCGAATATGCCTCCAGAGCGAACCATCCTTTGAGAATGCCGTATTGGATCTTTTCCGGCCATGACTCAAGTCCCCTGGCCATGGAAAAGTACTCTGCCCAGCGCAGTTCTTTCAAGGCGAACACGGCAGGATTGTCACTGATGATCGACCCGAATAAATGAAAGTTGCGGCCATATGGCCATGCAGCAATAAGTCCTGAAATGCCCAGTAGCACAATAGCTTGCAGTAGAAGAGGACGGGGTTCCCGCCAGCCATTTTTCAGAGTAAGCGCAGCAATCGACAGAGGGACGAATAAAACTGCCTGGGAATGCGCCCACAATGTGCATCCCAGCGTCAGGCCCTGAACGACACCGCAAATGACCGCCTTTCCCTCTACGGCGATAACCGAGCATAGCACCAGAGATATCCCAAGTACGGGCAATGGATCAATCAGAGAGGATCCTGCACCCAGGAAGAACATCGGTGTGGATAGGGTGAAAACCGCAGCGAGCATCCCGGTGACTCGGCCCCCCATGCAGCCTATGGCATACACAAGTCCCGTGGCAGATAGTGCGCACCAAGGGGAGATTAACCGCATAAGTCCAGGTGCGTCAGCGTTTCCCTGTATGACATTGGCAATATAAATCAGCGAAACATATAAAGGTGGGTGTGTCCAGGGTCCATAGAAACCAGAAGGACTGGCTCCTGAGTTTAATACTGGATATGACAATAAATCACGGCTCTCATACAGTGTCCGGCCCACGATCGCGTATTCCAGGCCATCGTTTTGTGTCAGAGGCACGAATAACGCAAAGACAATCAGGATCGCCATATAGGCCACCAGCAATGCGCCTAGAACCCAGGATAAAGGGGACCTCTCTGTCCTGCCTTGCAAGGGGCGCGGCCTTATGGGAGCGGGCAACATTGGGGCTACTGCGCACAACCCAATCAGGGCGACGCAAACGACACCGAGATGGAACTCGTGACTTTTGAAGCGGAACAAGCCAAGTGCGATTACGGACAAGAGGCCAAGCAAAAACGGGGCACAGGCAATTCCAAAAGCGCGCGGAATGCCGGCTACTCGCGCGGCATTCGACCAGGGAATGCAGCGTGATAATAAAAGACCCGCAACGCTCGAAGCGAAGATGGTACCCAGTAGAAAAGCCCACGCCGTTATCGATGCTTCAATCACGGGTTCCTCCAGCGAATCCTCGCGAATTCCCGCTCGCCACAAGATTGGTCACGAGATTCCAGCCCAGGAATCGGGATACCAGATAAACCAGAACGGTTACGCCTGACATATAGCCGAGTGCCATGGCAATCGCAGCACCGGTTATCCCTAGCAGCGGAATGAGGGCCGTATTCATCAATATGGTTGTTAGAACGATGATCATGTTCTGCATGGTTTGATACCCCGGATGACCGCTGACCAGCATCAGATTGTCGAAGGGCACAAACACGGATATAAGCGTCATGCCGGTGATTAGAATGCTCAAAGGAATCAGTCCCTGGTTAAGTCCTTTTTCCGGAACGATTACGGTCGTTAAAACCACGAATACTGCAAGAACACAAACTGACAGGAGCACCGTTACGGGAAGGAGATATCGCTTGGTTTGCACAAGAAGCCGTTGCGCACCTGCCCAGTCACCGTCACGGATATATCCAACGAGCAGAGGATTGTAGTTGAGGCGTATGAATGCCAGGACGTGATACAGCCCATCCACGAGCATTGCGGCAAAGCTGTAAATCCCCACCTCACGATCGGGCAGAAAAAAACCGACCAGCAGGACATCGACACGAGAGTTCATTTCAACGAAGATGCCCGCCAGCATGCTCTTTCCGCCGAAGGCAAAGTTCCGTCGTGTCCATGCAGGATCAAAGCGCATTGTCGGAAACATGTCGCGGAAATGCAGGTAAAAATAAACGCCCGTTGTCGTGACAAGCTCTGCGACAAAGAATCCAAAAGTTATGAACTTTATAGAATATGGAGAGGCTGACAGTAACGTCGCCCACAGCATGACGAGGATGTAGCGACCGGACTGCAGAATCGAATACGCTTTTGCAAACCTCAATCCGTTAAGATAAGCTAATAATATTTTGTTCAAGGGAAAGAGCAACAGGCCGGGAGCTGCATAGCAGATCGCATCTTCCACGGCAGTGCTTTCCAAAAGCAGGCCGAACAGCGGGGCAGCCAGGTACAAGCTTACAGCTGCACAGGCACCCAGCAACAACGAGTATGCCCCCGCGTTGACAAGCATTCTCCCGCGTTCCGATTCATCGGAGTCATACAGCGCGGCATGACGAAGGACCGAATAGTGCAGGCCGAACACGGCGAACTGCGAGGCGACTATATAAATCGCATACGCCTGATTGAAAACGCCTAAGGCAGCAGCGTCACGGAGACGAGCAATGATCAGATTGATCAAAATGCCGCTGGCCGCAAGGACAACGAGGCAGCCCATGGTCCAGGCAATGTCAGTGGTGAGTTTGTGCTTCATAAACTTCATGCTTGCGCCATCAGTCCCGGATCAGGTTGATGAGGGCTCCGTAGAGATCGGCCGGAAAAAAGGTGCTCGCCAGCAAGGCTGCGAATTCATGGTGGACCTGCCAATAGACGGTGTGCCAGGCGATGGGCGGATCGCTTTGCTGAAGGTCGTAAGCGGTCACATCGAAGAACGATGCGGTGCCGGAGCAGGATGTCAGCCCTTTCAGCCTGGGCAGGTGAATCGGCGAGCTGACCACGACAGCCCGCGACACATGCATTCGCAGCAGGATCTCCCGTGTTTGCTCCAGGTTCCCGAGGGTGTGATTCGAACGGTTCTCCTCGATGACACGGGCTTCTTCGATTCCTCGCTCGACGAGATACCGTTTCATGAAGGTCGAACCGTTCAGGTTCCGCGACGGCCTTGCCCCTCCCGAACAGATGATGACCGACGTGTGCCCGATCCGATGAAGATCGAGCGCGAAATTCAATCTCCGCAGGGAATCATCGTCCAGGCCTCCGTACGGTCCAAAGTCTGAAAACAGGACAACCGCTGCCTCCCATGGGGCGGCGGAGTGATCCGATACCAAGGAAACACCGGCCCGAACGAAAAAAAAGGTTGCCGCCAGGTCACACAGGGCAAGCAGGACGACAAGCAGCAATGTGTGCCGGAAGAACCTCTTGCGAGAAACGGAATTTCCCACGCGCGCCGATGCCATTCAGAGGTGATCGGCCGCTTATCGATGTAGGTCCATTGTGTCGAGTTCGTTGATCCTGGAAATCGTGTCGTTGAAATCGAGCCCGATCGTCTCCAGGTACCAAACCAGGGACTGGTACCGGGGCCGGTTTTCCTGGAGCACCGCTTCCAGGGCTTCCTCCCGGTCCATCATTCCCTCCCGGATCTGGTTGCTGCGGAACGTGTCGAACTCGGAAAATCCACGAGCCGTCATGTAGATATAATTATAGAACGGTGCCGTCCCATCGCCTATGCGCCAGGTGGTCTTCGTGTCCGGAGAAATCTCCCAATCATATTCGTTGAGCAGGACTTTTTCTACCTCGCGCTCATCCCACCGGATGTAATCGAAGATGAAGAAGAAGTCCCGCCTCGGTTCGAGATAATATGAAAAAAAAGCGGTTGCCGTATCCACCAGGGATCCGTTGATGTATGCGATATTGGACAGGAATTCCTTCGCGTAATAGCCTGCCAACCGGATCTTGCGGCTGTTGGACAGATAATCGATGCGCGCCTTGCCGAAGTCCGGCGGTACCCCGCAGAATCCGGCCTTGAAATCGGTGTTTTCCAGAGGGTTGGCACACCAGAGATCCAGCCGCATTCCCGTTTGGCGCTTGATGATGTTCGACTGACGGAAAAAATACTTGTCGCCGGCCATGAACAGCGGGACGATTCCCAGGGACGGCCTGCGGAGCCATGCGGCGACGTTCTTGCGGATGTTATCCCGCTTCTGCTTGATGTCGGCGGAGACCAGGATGTTCTGAATGCCAAGTTTGCCGCACATCCGAGCGACGTTGCGACGCGCCAGGTCCGTAACCATGCCCCAGTCGTAGGTGAACGTGATCGGCGACAGGCCGAATTCCTTCTTGATCAGGTGTAGGCCGTAGCTGCTGTCCCTGCCGCCGCTGAACGCCACAAGGGCATCTGGCGCCCCGTCTTTCGAGCGGTATTGCTGCAGTTGCTCGATAAAGCCTTTTTTACGGTCGATCTCGTAGCGCGGCCTGTAATGCCGGCAATAGTTGCATACTCCCTGCTCGTCATACTCGATGAACGGGAAGGTCTCTGGCAGGATGCAGCGAGTGCAACGGCGTAGCGCGCGGATGCGCGTTTCGTTGTACCTCAGAAGGGATTCTCTGGCATAGGAAGTGTGGACAAAGGGAGCCACGGTTTCGATGGCTGACGGCGCCTTGTGTGCCAGCGGTTTGGCCAGCGGCTCCGGCAGGGTCGGCAACGGGATGTCCTCTGCCGGGACCAGCGAGAAATCGTGTCCTTTGAACCCAGGCAGGTCCACCACCGATCCGAAGCCGGGCCTTACCCAGGCGATTCTCGAGGGGTCGGCCCTCAGCACCTTCTCGAGGCCGGCAACGACCTGCGACAGGATATAACGCTCCGAGGCAAAGAGAATGAAACCATTCTCTTCATCCATGTAGCGGTAAAGATCTCCCGTATTGGTTGCCAGCATGAGCCATTGACCCCGCTCGTGAACCAAAGCGACGGAGGCTGCGCCCCTCATCTCGCTGTACACCTGCCGGATCGCCGAGATGGGATGCGTCTTCTGCTCGATCTGCTTTCCGGCCAGTGCGGCCAGAACCTCGGTATCCACCTCGGCTGTTCGGGTCAGCTCCCCGTGGGCGGCCCAGAGGTCGCTCACGTTGACCACGATCCCGTTGTGTATCATGGTGACGCCGTTGGCGAAGACCGGCTGGTTGTTTTCGTACCGTTCCGCCGCGCCGTTCGTGACGAGGCGCGTGTGGCCGAGCACGGCAAGGGGTCCGAGCGGACCCTGTCCATCTTTCCCGAAGGAAGGCCGCATGTACCCCTGCATAACCTCCCGGTAATGGGGGGATTGGACCAGCTCCGTCCCCCGGTTGGCGGACTTGATCGTACAGGCTGCCGGAGGCACCAGGGTGTGGACGTGAAGCCCTGCGGACTCCTTGCCCCGGCTTTCGGAGAACCGGTACAGATTCTCCAGCGTTGCCGCTGCGTCCCGCAGAGAGAAACGTGCGCCTTTCCGAATGGCAATTCCAAAAATTCCGCACATAGATGTTCACTCCCATGGCAGACAATCGGAGTCCGAATCAAAAGAGTTCCCGCTTCGGAATCGGAATGCCGTGATTAACCCCGCTGCTTTAAATTGTTACTGATCACCCGATACGCGATCATGGCGTTCCTGTAGCCGGGCTGCGAATCGACGCGAAGGTTCTTGATGGCCTGACTTTGACGGATAGTGGGTCTCTTGTCCGTATCCGCCAGATAAGGTAGGAGAAAAAGTTCCAGCCCGCCCACCTCGACGGCTAAGGAAAAATAGAACAGCAGGGCGTCGTCTACGAATGCCCGGTATTTTTTATTCGCACACAATACGGCAATTGCATCAAATGTCCTGTATCTGGGAAACGCAACATTGTTCCCGTCACCTCGCCAGGATGGCGTGTGAACAGAGATGTCCTCGCTGCGATCCCACCCGGTCTTTGCCTTTCCCCACCAATAATACCATAGAAAATAATCATCCGATTCCGCGAATCTACGATCGTGTTTCGGCGGATTCCTTCGGAAACCCTCCAACTTCAGAAAAAGGTCGGCGATATCCCGGGCAGCGTTCAGCGTTTTTTCTGGCACAGGATATAGATCCGCTTTATACAGAACGCCCGCGGCCCAGCAATTTTGGTGATTGTAAGGAATACCCACTCCGTCAAAAGGGAAGGGTACACCTTTCGGCCACATCAAATAGTGTTGGCCTGCCTCAAGGTCGGGATCTCCCGGCGGCGACTGGGCCAGCACTTCACGATGGCCCCGCAACTGAATCGTATCTTTCAAAAATGAGTTGAAACTTCTCAGAGTGACGCGGTCCTGCGTTATTGCCCTATACCGCTTCAACAAGAGTAGAATTTTTCCGCTCTGCACCGCGTATAGGGATGGCTCCCGGTTGGTCGAGAACACTTTGCAGAGAAGTCCCGGACCGTCCCTTAACAGGGCGTCCAGCAGCGTTATTTCGAAATCGAGACGCCTGGCGATTTGATCTCTCAACCGAGTGAGTGTGTCATCAGAAAAGTTGAGCAGGGAGGGGTCGAAGAAGTCGACAAACCCATTCAGATAGTACGACTGAGACCACACAACTTCGCCTTCGTAGTTATTGAGGCCAGCGCTCATGAGCCCGGACGATGCATTATTTTTGAAATCCAGCAGGAAAAGGGCTTCAAGATCGTCGGGTGACCTGACAAGCCTTACTGACAGATAACCCGGATCATCGTTCAGATGAAAAGGAATCTGATCTCCGCGAAAAGCCCTGGCTATCTTGTTCGCTTGCAAGTCGAAAATACAGAATCGCCGGCTTTCCTCGGGCGTTTGAAAGAGCACCGCAGCATTGCCCGCAGACACGTAAAGCTCCAGGGCTCGCCAATCTTTGCTGAAGAACAGTCGCGAGAGCACCAGCCGGCCCGATCCCCGATTTGGATACACACTGTATATTGATGGACCGCTGGCGATGAATAGGGTTTCGTTCTGAACGGCAGCCAAGATGTGCGGTTGCTGCTCATAACCCAACGCGGCCGAGAGCAAGAGAACCTGCTTGCCGGAATCCTCTATGAAAAATCGCTTTTCCTTCTCCGAAAAGGATAAGTCAAAGAGGAAATTTTGATTACGGGTGCTGTCATAGGCTATAACGATAAGGCGGTTTCTGTATGCAATGGCCTGCCGAAAAAGCAATCCGGCGAGATCATCCGGAAGAAGGATGGTTTCCAATTCCGTTTTGCCATCCTGAATTGCGTGACATTGCAATTTGCCAGACCAGAGTTCTCTAGAAAGCAGGACCCCATGCCCAGGCTTCCAATCGACGAGTTTCACGGGCAGTGTCCGGGCCGGAAGCGCAACCTTGTGCTTTCCATTGACGAGCATGATTCCTGTCATCCGATCGGTATGGAAGAACAATTCCGCCCTACGAGTTGGTGTTTCATAAAACGTGAGTGGGACGGACTTAAACCCTGCTTCGATTGCGGTGGTTGAGGCAGTCAATCGGATTTCAAGTGCCTTATGGGGATAAAGATAATAACTCAATCCCATTAGCAAATAAGCCTCGTATTCCTGGACGGAGAGGTTCCCGCTTGATATTCGACCTAACTTCGAGGAAAGAGGCCATTTGAGGTAATGTCCGTTATCCGATCCATAGGAACAAATGGTCGAGGCCAAAGACTTTGCCCTTTCAGGAAGGGCATCGTACCGGGAAAGCAAATACAGCGCCATGCCCAGGTCATAAAGCCGGGGCGGGCGGTCCCTGTCGATGGCGCTGAAGGCGGGGAAGGCATGCCAGCGGGAATGATCCTTCGAAGAGAAGGTCTGCAGGTGCGCGTAAACGGCCTCCCAGTCAAAGGACGGCGAGAGGGCGCCGCCGCCGTCCATGTAGTGCCGGATGCCGTCGATGATGTAGGACGCGTGCGGCAGGTCGTTGGGGACGTTGTCTTCCTGGAGGGAGTAGGACCAGTACCACCCGCCGCCGGGGTCTGTTTTTCTATGCTCCAGCAGAACGCTCATCACGCGGTCCGAGGCCCGCCGGATCTTCGTCTGCAGCTTCCTGTCGGCAACGTAATGACTGACTCGCTGCATCTGGCCGGCCAGATAGGCCGCCGGGTTGAAGCAGTCGTAGCGCAGGTCGTTCGCATCGAGCGAGTATGAGAACAAACCGGAAGGCGAGGAGAACCGACCGCTCAAGTATGGGACGAGAGCGCGGCTGACCGTCGCTACGATTCTTTCCCGGGGTGCCGCAAAATCATAGTCCACCCAGTCGAGCAGGGCATTGATGACAATTCCGGTGGTGATCGTGTATGACCTGTTCGCCGGGTTTTGGGTGCCGTCCCCGTAGGCATCCCACGCAAATGGAAGTCCCCAGCCGATCACGCCGTCCCGGTCTTCGTCGCAATGATCCAACAGCCAGTTGCCTGCAGTCTTGATGAGCGCTTTGTCGTGCTCCGGAAGTACGCCGGCTCGCAGTCGATTGAGTTCGGCCGCAAGAACCATCGCGTAGGACTTTGGGACGTCGGCGACGGGATTGCCGGGGTAATCGCTGTGCCCTCTCCCGGGATGACTGGCGGGGATCTGCTCGAGCAGTTTCGAATACGTCTGCGCCGATGGGGTGCAGGCGGGTCGATACCAATTCCAAGCCGACCAACTGAGAACTGCGACCGCAACTGCAGCGACGGCTATGATCAGAACGTTTTTCTTGCTGCTCATCCGATCATCGCTCCGGAGGTGATTAGGGAATGAAGCACCTTTCAGACATCCCGAGCATTTCTGCCCCTCAGGTATTTGTTGGATTCCATGTCGAACCACATGGCGAAGAAGCAGGACATGAACCCCATCGAAAAGGAGAAGATCCAGATCAGCAGGGTGATCTCCGGGACGTGGCCGTGAGCGATCCAGAGCGCAATCAGCCGGACGGAGAACAGGAGGTTGATGAAGAACATGAAAAAGCTCAGCAGGTAGAAAAACACGAGCGGGTGGAAATCGCGGATCACGTATTTTTCTTTCATCCGCCAGAAGAACAGCTTGATCAACAGCCAGCCGATCGTGAAGAGAACCTTGCGGATCTTGATACCCGATTTCTCCCCCACATTGTAGACGGGTTCGATCTCCACGTCGCGGACGTGGAAGTTGTACACGTTCAGCTTGACAAGCAGGTC
>Ga0302249_1000859_pt1 | contig 23917 bp, 27 predicted proteins | sample AAG_UR_Val_MG_FD_193531 | JGI IMG/M metagenome (GOLD analysis project Ga0302249, IMG submission 193531) | Enriched activated sludge microbial communities from anaerobic digester in WTTP, New Holstein, Wisconsin, United States - AAG_UR_Val | ecosystem: Engineered > Bioreactor > Anaerobic >... | reverse complement strand
AGTATGAAAATACATCCGCGCGATCTCCCTTAAACATCTTTCATCGTTCGTGGGTGTTGGATAAACGTGAAAATTTATAAGAAAACGAGCCGCAGGCCCGGGTTTTTGCGGAGCCGGCAAAGCGAGTCGCCGGGGTCTTTATCCGTTAGTCCGTCCGGGCGGTCTTTCCGCTTTTGATCGTGATGTTTTTCAAGCCGTTCTTCTCGAATTCCTTCATGTATTTGGCCTCGATATCGGAATAGCGGGCGAAGTAGGCGTCGGCGTCCTTCTCCTTGGATTTCTTCCCACTGAACTCCCCATTGAGATCCCGCATCGTCAACTCCTCTATGAGACGGTCCCAGAAGGTGCCGTTGTCGTACTCGTCGATGATTTGGTGGCAGGCCGATTCATCCTCGAATTCCGCCGTTTCGTAATAGTTTTTCAACTCGGAGTCGAATTCGATGAGATTGCCCAGGCCAGCCTTTTCGGCGAGGGCGTACAATTTGTTCCGGAGCTGCTGATACCTGTCCAGTTCCGGATCGGTTTCAGATTGTTGTGAAGTGATAACCCAATCGGCGATATAGAGCATGTCGATCAGGTTCCGGTATTCCTCTTTGGTCAGATCTATCTTCATGGGCGGCGATCCTTTCGGGATAATAATGGTTTCAGGTTGATCCAAACAGCATTTGCGCTTGATAAAATCGACATTATAGATAATAGTGCCGAATTGCAATGATAAAAGGGGATCCGGATAAAAAAATAGTGGTGGTCATGCCCGCCTACAATGCGGCGCGGACCCTGCGGAAGACATATGACGAGGTCATGGAGCAGGGGATCGTCGATCTGGTCATCCTGGTGGATGACGCCAGCGGCGACGACACGGTGACTATCGCGGCCTCGCTGCCCCGGACCGAGGTGCACGTCCACGAGCGGAACCGTGGCTACGGGGCCAACCAGAAGACCTGCTACCGCGTGGCCCTGGCCGCCGGGGCGGACATCGTCATCATGGTCCATCCCGATTATCAGTACACCCCCAAGCTAATCCCGGCCATGGCGACGATGATCGCCAACGGCCTGTATCACTGCGTTCTCGGCTCACGGATCCTCGGCGGTCATGCCCTCCGGGGCGGGATGCCCGTCTGGAAATACGCCGCCAACCGATTTCTCACCCTGGCGGAAAACCTCCTCATGGGGGCGAAGCTCTCTGAATATCATACGGGCTACCGGGCCTTTTCCCGGGAGTTGCTTTTGCGGCTTCCCCTGGAGCGGAACTCTGATGATTTCGTCTTCGACAATCAGATGCTGGCACAGATCATCTGGCTGGGCTACACCGTCGCCGAGGTGAGCTGCCCGACAAAGTATTTCGAGGCGGCCTCGTCCATCAATCTCCGGCGGAGCATCCGCTACGGCTTCGGCTGCCTGCATACCGCCCTCCTTTTCCGCCTGGCGAAGCTGGGGATCGCCAGGCAGGACCTTTTCCTTTGATCCCGCCGTCACCAAAAAAGAAACCGGCCTAATTTTTCAACATCACTTCACATTTATTTACCGAGAAAATAATGCTTGACAAGGATGAAAAACTTCTATACACCGTACATGACCGTTGGTCAGTAATTGACCACAGTTCAATTTATGGTTAAAAGTCAGGCTGCGGAGGTAATTCCTGTGGGACTCGAAGAACGTCGAAAAAGGGAAAAGGAAAACCGTAAAAACGCGATTCTGAAGGCCGCCCGCAAGCTTTTCTTCGACAAGGGCTTCAAGCACGTAACCGTCGAGAGCATCGCCAGAAAGGCGGAGCTGAGCAAAGGCTCCGTTTATCTGTACTTCAAGAGCAAGGAAGAGATCTACACCCACATCCTTTTGAGCGACATCGACAAGTTCCACAAGATCATCGCCGGTCTCATGGAGGAGGGGCTCAGCTCTTCGGATAAACTGATGTCCCTGGCCAATACATACGCCGGCTTTTTCATCAACGACCGGGAGCTGTTCCGCATCATGATGAATTACATGCTCAACATCAATCACATGAACCTCCCGGAAGAGATAGACCGTCAAATCGTCTCCGCCACCAATAAAACCGTGAACATTATCGAAGAGATCTTCCGCATGGGGATCGCATCCGGCGAATTTCCCCCTTATATCGACCTCCGCCAGAAGCGGAACGCCATCTGGGGGCTCCTCAACGGTACCATCTCGCTGCACCTGTTCACCGGTTCGGAGGAAAAGCGGGAGGAGCGGATCCTCGCCACCATCAAGACGGGGGTCAACACCTTCCTGCGCGGCATGCGAACGCCTTCGGGCAACGGCTTATGACGGGAGGTATGCACCTGACAGGCAACGGAAGACAAACGGACAACACGCACGGGAAGCACGCCTTTCCCCCCAGGCCTTTTCTGAAGTGCTTCCCGATGTGCAAAAGATTTATCGGTTCGGAAAAGGCGTAAAGAAAAACAGGAGGTTGATATGAGTAACGGATTGGTGAACATGAGGGATCAGTCGTTTGTCCTCTACGAGCAGATCGGGATTCAGAAGCTGTTCGAGAAGGAGCAATTCGCCGATTACTCGGAGGACGTCGTCGAGATGATGCGTAACGAGGCGGAAAAGATGGCGCTCAACGTCATCGTCCCCACCTATGCGGAAGGAGACAAAGAGGGATGCCACATTGACAAGAACGGCCAGGTGCGGGTTCCCAAGTGCTTCCATGACGCCTTCAAGAAGTTTTGCGAGGGCGGTTGGGTGGCCCCGGTAAAGTCCCCCGAAGTGGGCGGTCAGGGCACCCCGATCGTCGTGGCCAATGCCTGCAACGAGCTGTTTTCAGCAGCCAACTTTGCCTTCATCATGTATCCCGGGCTAACCTTGGGCGCCGGTGGCCTGATCGAACGTTTCGGTACGGAAGAGCTGAAAAACAAGTATATGTATAAGATGTACGCCGGGGAATGGAGCGGGACGATGTGCCTCACCGAACCCGGTGCGGGCAGCGACGTCGGCGCCCTGAAGACCACGGCGAAGCGCCTTCCCGACGGCAAGTTCCTCATCACGGGGACGAAGTGCTTCATCTCCTCGGGCGATCATGATCTGACCCCGAACATCATCCATCCCGTTCTGGCGCGGATCGAAGGCGATCCTCCGGGGACGGGCGGCATCTCCATCTTCATCGTTCCCAAGTACAAGGTCAACGACGACGGCAGCCTCGGCGAGCCTAACGACGTCAAGACCGGGAACGTGGAGCACAAGATGGGGATCAAGGGTTCCGCCACCTGCACCCTGAACTTCGGCGACGAGGGCAAATGCATCGGCGAACTGTTGGGCAAGGAGCGGGAAGGCATGCGGATCATGTTCCACATGATGAACGAGGCCCGTCTGGAAGTCGGAATGCAGTCTCTGGGCCACGCCTCCGCGGCCCTGGAGCACGCCGTCCAGTATGCCAAGGAGCGGATCCAAAGCACCCCGGTCTGGGAGATGAAGAACCCCGATGCCAAGGCGGTGCCCATCATCATGCACCCCGATGTCCGCCGGGACCTCCTCTGGATGAAGGCCTACGTGGAAGGGATCAGGGCCATGAACCTCTTTGTCGCCTTCTGCCTCGACATGGCCAAGGTCGGCGACACCCCCGAGGAGCGGGCCAAGTACCTTGGCTTCGCCGAACTACTGACCCCGATCTGCAAGGCCTATTCCTCAGATATGGCCTGCCTGATCACCTCCAAGGCTGTCGACGTCTATGGCGGCTACGGCTACTGCCAGGAATACCCGGTGGAGCAGTATATGCGGGACTGCAAGATCGCCTGCCTGTATGAGGGGACCAACGGCATCCAGTCCCTGGACCTCGTGGGCCGGAAGCTGGGCATGAACAAGGGCATGAACGTCATGAACATGATGGCCGAGATCGACGCCACGATCAAGAAGGCAAAGGGTATCGCGGAATTAGCCAAGTACGCCGCGAAGCTCGAAGAGGCCTATTTTGCCATCGTCGATCTGACAATGACCTTCGCGGCCCTGGGGAAGAGCTCCAGCTTCCTGATCCCCATCCTGAATGCCTCGCCGTATCTCGACATCTTCGGCGACATGATCCTCGGGCATTTCCTCCTCCAGGGCGCGTCCATTGCCCAGGAAAAGCTCGATGCGATCTTTGCGGCGAAAGGCGCGGACAGCATCGGCAAGAAGCGGGCCTTGGTCCATACCGATCCGGATGTGGCCTTCTACGAAGGGAAGATCGCAGCGGCAAAGTTCTTCGCTATCGAGGTCCTGGCATCGGTCAAGGCAAAGTGTGAAGCGATCAAACTAGGAGAAAAGACGCCGATCGAAATGGCCAACGAGTCCTTCGCGGCATAACTAATGAATATTACCGTGATCACGGCGGCGATGCGACCTGAGACGGCATACATCGGCCGCCGCTGAGAACGGCAACAAAAGAGGAGGAAAACTATGTCCTACGAAATCAAAAAAGCGGCCGTTTTAGGGGCAGGCGTCATGGGGGCTACCATTGCGGCCCATCTGACCAATGCGGGGATCGAATGCTATCTGCTGGATATTATCCCCTTCGATTTGACCGATGCGGACAAGGCGAAGGGTTTGACGGAAAAAAGTCCGGCCTGGCGGAACCGTTTTGCCGCCAACGGCCTTGCGGGCGTAACGAAATCGAAACCGGCGAGTTTCTACAGTAAGAAAAACGCCGCCATGATCACCATCGGCAACTTCGAAGACAATCTCAACTGGCTGGCCGAATGCGACTGGGTCATCGAAGTCGTGGTGGAAAATCTCAAGATCAAACAGGAACTCTTCGCGAAGGTGGAGAAGGTAGTGAAGCCTACATGTATCGTTACTACCAACACTTCTGGTTTGCCCATAGTAGATATTACCGCCAAGTTCAGCAAGTCTTTGAAGGAACGTTTCCTGGGCACCCACTTTTTCAATCCGCCCCGCTACATGAAGCTCCTGGAGATCATTCCGGGGAAAGAGACGAAGAAGGAAGTGGTGGACTACATGATCGCGTTTGGGGAGAGGGTCCTCGGCAAGGGCATCGTGGTTTGCAAGGACGTTCCCAACTTCGTGGGCAACCGGATTGGCGTCTTCGACATCTCCAACGCCGTGCGGCTCATGGTGGAAAAGGGGATGAAGATTGACGAGGTGGACGCGGTGATCGGCAAGGCTATCGGCCGCCCCGGCAGTTCCATCTTCGGGACCCTGGACCTGGTTGGCCTTGATACGGGCTACCACGTCATGAAGAACCTCTATGATGCCGTACCTGACGACGAGGCTCGGGAGACCTTCATCCCCCTGCCCTTCATGGACAAAATGTTCGAACTCAAGTGGCTGGGAAACAAGACCAAAGGCGGCTTCTACAAGAAGACGAAGGACGCCAAGGGCAAGAAATCGAAGCTTATGCTGGATTATGAGAAGATGGAATATGTTCCCGCCGGCAAGCCCAAGTTCGAATCGGTGAGCGCGGCGAAGAAGAAATCCGACGAGGGCGTGGCCGCAACGATCAAGACGGTGTTTTACGGCAAGGATGCGGCCTCGGAACTGGTCCGGGAATATCTCTGCAACAACTTCATCTATTCGGCCAACCGGGTACCGGAGATATGCGACAATATCACCGCCATCGACAACGCCATGAAGTGGGGATACAACCACGCCCTGGGTCCCTTCGAGACCTGGGATGCAGTAGGGGTGAAGGAATCCGTCGAGATCATGAAGAAGATGAAGAAGAAGGTTCCCAAGAAGGTAGAGGAGATGCTGAAGAAAGGCTTCGAGACCTTCTACGCCAAGAAGGAAGACGGGACCTACTACTACGATTTCGAAACGAAGAGCTACGTGAAGATCGGCGAGAACCCCCGGATCATTCTCCTGCCCTCCCTGAAAGAGCGCAAGATGGTGATCGCCACCAATCCGAGCGCCACGTTGGTGGATATCGGCGACGGCGTGGCCTGCCTGGAGTTCCATACGAAGATGAACGCCCTGGACGATATGATCATTGAGATGATCAACAAGAGCTGCGACGTGGTCGAGAAGGACTTCCTCGGCTTGGTGGTGGGGAACCACGGCGCCAACTTCTCCGCCGGCGCCAACATCTTCAAGGTCCTGCTCCTCATCCAGATGGGTGATTGGGATGTCCTGGAGGCGATGGTTTCGGGTCTCCAGGATGCCAACATGCGGATGAAATACCTCTCCAAGCCCGTGGTGACGGCTCCGGCGGGACTGACCCTGGGTGGCGGCTGCGAGGTCTCCATGCACGGCGCCAAGTGCCAGCCCTGCGGAGAGACCTACATGGGCCTCGTGGAAGTGGGTGTCGGCGTCATCCCCGCGGGCGGCGGCTGCAAGGAGATGATGGTACGGATGACGGAAGGCATTCCCGACGGCGCCGTGGCGGGTGGTCTGAACCTCCAGCACTTCTATGCCAAGGCCTTCGAGAACATCGGGACCGCCAAGGTGGCAACCTCGGCGATGGAGGCCATGGATCTTGGCTTTATCCGGAAGACCGAGGGCATCTCCCTGAACCGCGATCAGCAGCTCTGGGACGCCAAACAGGTAGTCCTGGGCCTCGCCAAGTTCTACAAGAAGCCCCGGCCGGTTATGATCCCCGTCATGGGCGAGAATTTCCGCGGCATGGCCGAGGCGATTCTTTACAACATGCAACACGGCAAGTTTGCCACGGAATACGACATTCACGTCGGCAAGAAGGTGGCCTATATCCTTTCCGGCGGCGACTGTGCGGAAGGGACGCTGGTTTCGGAGCAGGAAATCCTGGATCTGGAAAAGGAAGCCTTCCTCAGCCTCTGCGGCGAAAAACGCAGCCAGGACAGGATCATGCACATGCTGACCACCGGCAAGCCCCTGCGGAATTAAGATAAACCCTGGATCGGCCGGCCGCCGGTGGTTCGGACCATCGGGGCCGGCCCCCTTTAAGATACACGAAGGAGGAAAATCATGAGTGAAGCTGTTATTGTTGAAGCCGTACGCAGTCCGGGCGGACGTTACAAAAGAGGCGGTCTGGCCGCGACGAGAGGCGATGAATTCGGCATTGAGGTCCTGAAGGGTCTTTTGGCCAGGGTCCCGCAGTTGAAACCGGAGGATGTGGACGACGTAATTGTAGGCTGCTCATTTCCCGAAGGGGAAACGGGAATGAATTTAGGCCGCGTGGTCGCCATGGGCGCCGGGCTGCCCATCACCACCTCCGGCATGACCGTCAACCGTTTCTGCTCCTCGGGAGTTCAGGCCATCGCCGACGCCACGGCAAAGATCCGTGCGGGCTGGTCGGAAGTGATAATCGCGGGCGGTTGCGAAACCATGACCCACATCCCCATGGGCGGCGGGATCTTCCGTCCCAGTCCGGCCTGGAAGTTCGACGGCTCCATGCCCAACGTCTATGTTTCCATGGGCGTGACGGCGGAGAACGTCGCGGCGAACCACAATATTTCCCGGGAAGACCAGGACAAGTTCGGCGTGGAGAGCAACCGCAGGGCTTATGAGGCCATCAAGGCGGGAAAATTCAAGGAAGAGATAATCCCGATCACCGCCTATAAATACAAGGTGAAAAACGGCAAGCGGATCCGCGAGACGGCGATTTTCGATATGGACGACGGCGTCCGGTGGCCTACGACAATCGATGACCTGGCAAAGTTGAAATCACCCTTCAAGGCCGGCGGGTCGGTCACGGCGGGGAACTCCTCCCAGATGACCGACGGCGCGGCGTTCACCCTGCTGATGACGGCGGAAAAGGCCAAGGAACTGGGCCTGAAGCCCATCGCGAGGCTGGCCTACTACGCCGTGGCGGGCTGCAAGGCGGAAGAGATGGGAGTGGGTCCCGCCTACGCGATTCCCAAGGTCCTCAAGATGGCCGGGCTGACCGCGAAGGATATCGACGTCTTCGAGATCAACGAGGCCTTTGCCTCCCAGGCGATATATTCCTGCCGCACGGTGGGGATCGAAGACCGTTACTGGGCCGGTGACATCAACCCCAACGGCGGCGCCATCGCCCTGGGCCATCCCCTGGGATGCACGGGCGCCAAGCTGACGGCGCAGTTGCTCCATGAGCTGAAGCGCCGGAACGCCAAGCGGGGCATCGTTTCCATGTGTATCGGCGGCGGCATGGGTGCCGCGGCTATCTATGAAATGCTGTAACCAGAGTTTCTTCTAACGACTACCCCCTCCTTAAAGGCCCTCCCCAGCAATGGGGAGGGCCTTCCTCCCCTCCAACCCCGTTTCGCCCCGGCCCTTGAGCAGGGGCGGAAGAATTTGACTTTTTACAAGGTTATCAATTATTAGATCCGTATCTTCAAATACGGCCGTTTTATCAAGCAGTGTGATGATGATTACTATCCGGATATAATCGCGCTGGGCGACGGTAACAGCGGTATGGCCCCGCGCCGGCGCCTGTCCGGGGAACAGAGGAAGGATTATGAAAATCAAAGCGGGTTTTGTTCAATTCAATCCGGAGTTCGGCGCCGTTGAGGAAAATCTCGCCCGGGCCTGGGCGCTCCTCGCGGCGATGGACGCCCAACTCGTCGTCCTGCCGGAGTTTTTCAATACCGGATATTTGATTGCCTCCCGGGAGGAAGCCTGGAGCCTGGGGGAGGAGGTTCCCAAGGGCCGCACGACCGTTGCCCTGAGCGAAATGGCCCGGGAGAAGAATCTGCACATCGTGGCGGGTCTTATCGAGAAGAGCGGCGACAAACTCTATAATGCCGCGGTCCTCATTTCTCCCGGAGGCTACGTGGACAAATACCGGAAGATCCATCTCTTCAACGAGGAGAAGCTGTGGTTCGCCCCGGGAGACCGAGGCTTTGCCGTCCACGATCTCGGCATCGGCAGGATAGGAATCATGATCTGTTTCGACTGGTTCTTCCCGGAATCGATGCGGGTCCTGGCCCTACAGGGTGCGGAGGTGGTCTGCCATCCCGCCAATCTGGTCTTGCCATTTTGCCAGGATGCCATGATAACCAGGTGTCTGGAAAACCGCGTCTATGCCATCACCGCCAATCGCACCGGGACGGAAACGAGGGCCGGCAAGAGCTTCCGCTATACCGGTAGGAGTCAGATCACCGCTCCGGGGGCGCAGGTGCTTTGCCAGGCGGATGCCGGGACGGAAGAGATAGGGACGGCGGAGCTGGATCTGGCGGTGGTCAGGGATAAAAAGATCAATGCCTTCAATGACCTGTTCGCCGATCGACGGACCGGGCATTACGCCAAGATCCTGTCCTGATCGTCACATGGGGGAGCGGCGGTGCCGGGGTGATCTCACCAGACAGGATTTTTCGGGGTCACGTAGGAGTCGATGGTAATGGTGCGGTGTCCAAGGCCCGGTTCCGGATTGGCCGTGCGTAGGGTCAGGGTCACCAGGATGTGGCGGATTTGTGAGCATGCGGTGACGGGGGCGGCAAGGAGGTTGCCTTCACTGTCGTAGTAGGTAAACCGAAGCGCCTGGACATGGTCCGCTATTGCCTGGTAATCATCGCCGGCGGCGGCTTTGCGTCCCAGGATCTGAATCCCCTCCCGGCTGAAAAGGCCGTACGTCACGGCTTCGGTTTCTCCCCGGGCGTGGCTGCCGTCACCTGCGGCGAGGATGAATTGAACGCTGTCGGCGTTTGCCGCCAGGAAGGCGCCGGGCGGGGAAGTGGCGCTTCCGTCGGGACGGCGGCCCGCCATGCGTATTTCCCTCACCATTCTATCCATAGCCGTTCTTGCCTGCTGATGCATTGCCGCCTCCTGATCTTGATTGTTGATGTTACCGTCACGCATATTTAAGGCCCTTTTAATACCTGTGATTGTCAATTTATATTTATTATCCCGAAATAGTCAATGGAAATAAGCGTTTGAAGTGTGACATGCATCACTTTAAACGTGTGACGATGTTCACATATTGATTGTAGGAAGAGATCTCCGTTTTTTTTCAATCTCGTCATTTCTTCGTTGTGGAAAAAGAAATATTCTGTCATAAGGAAGATACAGCTATAAAAGAGGAAAGGTAACAGGCAATTATGGCCCTGGTATCGCTGTTAAGACGAATGCCCCTTTTCGAAGGTCTTGCCCATGAGGAGATGGAAGCCCTGGCATCGCTCCTGCGGCTGCGCTCCGTAAAAAAAGGAGATGTGATTTTCCGCAAGGGTGACGAGGGGACAAACCTTTACGCTATCCTCCGGGGATGCGTAAGAATCACGGTGCCCACGGCGCTGGGCGATGAGATTGCCGTGGCCGTCATGAAGGACGGTGAATTTTTCGGCGAGATGGCCCTGTTGGACGGTATGCCCCGCTCGGCGTCAGCGTCGGCCGGGGAAGAGACGCAGTTGGCGATCCTTGAGCGTAGCGATTTTCTGAAGTTCCTGGCCAAACGCGACCATGCGATACAGGCGATCCTTATGGCCCTTTCCTGGCGCCTGCGCAAGACCGACGATCTCATTTCCGAGATATGTTTTTCCAGCCTCTCTCAGCGGCTGGCCAAGCGGATCATGGATCTGGCGGATGACGAATCCGGCGAGGGGCGGCAGGATTCCGAACGGCAAATCAACATGACCCAGAAGGAACTCTCCGAGATGTTGGGCGTCTCCCGGGAGAGCGTCAACAAAGAACTCAAGGTGCTCCGCGACAAGGAGATCGTCCGGACGGAGCGGGGAAAGATCATCGTTTCCGATCTGGAGCGCCTCAAGAAAAGGTCGCGATAAGGCGATTCCCAGACCAGGTGTCATCCGGGGAAGGGAAGGGCGAGGGAGACGAAAAGCTCAATTGTGCCATGGTGATCGACTACCCAGGACGGGCGGGTGGAAAGTTGTTACGGCGGGGCCATGCAGGCCGGCTACCGCTCCGGTGGGCGGTGCAGGCGGACAATCGATCCGGCGGGGCCGCATAGACGTACAATAGTTATCACGAGGCCGCACGGGCGGGAATAGACCGATCCCGGGGTGCGGAAGATCTTTTTGCGGGGCCGGCAAATTTTTCTTGAAAACGCCGGGCCGTTGGTTTATAGAGGGGTCACACAAGGGCGGTTAACTCAGCGGGAGAGTGCTACCTTCACACGGTAGAAGTCACTGGTTCAATCCCAGTACCGCCTACCATGAAAATCAAGGGGTTAGCCATTTATGGTTAGCCCCTTTTCTTCATTTGTGACCAAATTGTGACCGGTAGCTTGAAAAATGGTGTTTTCCAGTCTGCAAGCGGCCTCTTGATTTTCCCCTTTCATTAAATGAGCATAGACGTTCAAGGTGACAGTAGGGCTTGAATGTCCTAACTGACTTTGGATGTATTTGATGTTTTCGCCCTGGCTTAATAGAAGGCTTGCGTAGGTATGCCGCAAATCGTGAAATCTAATCTGAGGGATTTTGGCGTCTTTCAATGCCTTTCTGTAATACCGTTGAACCATGTTGCTGTAATTCATCGGCCCCCCGGCCTCGTTTGGGAAAACAAGATCGTCATTCCTTCTGCCGCTCAGTAATTGCCATGATAAAAGCTCCCTGACAAGCATAGGTGAGAGGTCAATCTTTCGATTTGATCCCTTCGTTTTCGGGGTAAAGAAACGGCCCATGTTGAAAGTCCGATTGATGCAAACTTGCTTTTTCTGGAAATCCACGTCTGACCATTTCAACCCCAGGATTTCACCTTGACGCGCCCCAGTCATTATCGCCGTGAGAAACAAGGTTTTATATTTCTGGTCCGTAACCGCTTTAAGGAAGGCCCGGATCTGATCCGGTGTCAATACGGCAATAGTCTTTTCCTCTCCTTCCTTGCCCTGGTTGCGTGGTCTTTCTGCATCCCGGACCGGATTATAATCAATAAATCGGTGCCTGACAGCATAGGCCATAATCTGATTCAAAATGACTATGATCTTTCGCGCCGTCATCAATCTGATCTTCTTTTCTTCCCCTGTTGGAATATATTCCGGCTCTCTGGTTGCTTTTGTTGACTTGGCTCTGTCCTGTAATTTTGAAATGAATGTTTCAATGGTTGCCGTGTTGATCCGATTGATTTTCAGGTCGTCAAGATCGCTCAGATGTATCCGGCAATTGGTTTCATAGGTTTCATAGGTTGTTTCTCTGAGGAATTGCTTTTTGTAATCAAGCCACTGTTTTTTGACTTCGGAAAACAAAGGCGTCTTTTTCTCATGCAGAAATGTCCGCCGCTCAATCTTTGCTTCAATCTCTCGAAGCTCTTTTTTCGCCGTGTCCTTCGTGGTTCCCTCTGGTAGTGTTTTCCGGTATCGTTGCCCGTGCTGATCGTAGCAATCAATGACGTACCGGCCCCGCCGTTTTGTTATGCATGCCATTTTAAACCGCCTCCTTTAGCATCTCCATAGCGCTATCCGCCTTACTCTTTGCCCCTTTTATCTCGCCCATTTCAACTGTCCGCTTTACTGCATCAGCTTCCTTCTTACGCATCTTCGCACCTCCCCATAATCAAAACCCCCGGAAGATTTTTCCCGGCCATAGGGACCGCCCACAACGTCGCCATTATGGGAATCTTCAAGGGGTTCTTGATTTGTCGTTATTCGTTTTTTCATTGTCCTATGTTTGGAAGAATTGCGTTATAGTTATCCATACAACCATACATCTATCTTGTCAAGAAAAATATTGACTGCCATATAACTACATGATAAAAGAGAATCATGGAAAAGAACAGAAGCCCTTACAACACAACCCTAAACAATGATCTTGTGAAGAGATTAAAGTTCCTCTCTGTCGAACTGAATAAGCGTCAAAACTACCTCTTGGAGGAGGCCATTGAGGACCTTCTCAAGAAGTACGAGACCCCCCAGGATCAATCCAAAAAGAGCTGACCGGGAATAGCAATCTTTTCCATGGCTTTCCTTTCTTTTGCCGTGACTGTTGACAAGCCGTCCTAAAAGGTGCATAAAGGGCGCAAGAGGAAACCGCCCATGACAGGAAAAGAAATAACACCCGGCGAACTGGTTTTGAGGTGCTACGGTCATAGACAGCATGACGGTTCATGGTATGGCGTTTGTCTTGACCTTAACCTTGCCGTGCAGGCTGATTCCGTTGAATCCTTGCGCCGTAAGCTCCGTGATGTCATAGCCGACTACATTGAGACGGTCCTTGATACTAAAGACACTGGCTCCGTTCCGGCTCTTCTTACCCGCCGCGCCCCTCTTTCGGACTGGCTCACTTATTATTTCATCGGCCTGGCCCTCTTCGTACGTCGCCTTCCTGATAGTCTCACTTTCAAGGAAACCTTGCCCTTTCACTTGGCCTGCAACTGTTAATGGGGAAGCATTACCCGCCCCTTGATCGCTCTCAGGTAGAAAGCATCTTGAAGAAAGCCGGATTCTATGAGAAACGCCATAAGGCTTCCAGTCATTCCCAATGGGAAGGGTATGTTGACGGCGTTCGTCGGATCGTAACCGTTGACCATCTCGGGGGCAGCTTGAAAGAGAAGTACGGCCATAGTCTTATTAACAAAATGATTCAGCAATCCGGCATGACAAAGGACGCCTTTTATTCGCTTATGAAATAATCTTCCCTGCTCGGCTTCCCAGGCTGCCCGTGGTTGGATGATCTCCCCTTCCGGTGATAACTACTTCATGGCCTACCGTTGTCATTTGGTGAGTTATCTTTTTTTGAAGCTTCCCGTGATGCTCTCAAGAGCCTTCGTCCAGGGCATGACGGCATCTGCCAGACCTGCCTCGACTGCCTTCTTTCCAAAATACAAGCCCGCTTCCGTGTCGCGCACGGCCTGGGGAGTTAACCCCCGATTGCGAGCCACCGTCTTAACGAAAATTTCATAAGCGTCGTTGACCATGCTTTGAGCTATGGTTTGCGCTTCGGGAGACAGGGGAGCGTGCGAGTTGAAATCCGCCTTGCGGGCGCCGGCATGGATCACAGTGTATTTTGCGCCCTGGTTTTCATCGAATTTACTCTGATCAAGATGAACGGTAATGACGCCGATGGAGCCTGCCTTTGCCGTCCGGGACAAATAGATCGTCTCCGCTGCCGAGGCGATGGCGTAGGCGGCGGATAAGGCTGTTTCATTGACAACGGCGTAGATAGGTTTTGTTCCCCTGGCTTGATAAATCTCGTCAACCAGGTCAAAACAGCCCTCCACCTCGCCGCCGGGACTGTCGCAATCGAAGACAATCTTTTTCACTGCCGGATCTTTTAAGGCACCGATGAATTGCGCCCTGATGGTCTCGTAAGAAGTATCGCCAAAAATCCATGCTACAATCGAATCCAACCCGCTTAATCTGTTGGATAAAATTCCGTTGACAGGGATAATGGCTAAACCCTCTTTTGTTACGGGAATTCGGGACGGTTTTAAAGTCAGTTGCCCGGCGGCTGCTTCTTGGTCAGGAGTCTCAATAATCTGCCGGATATCACACATCCCCAGGCCCCAGAGTACGGAGGTGAAATAGTCGCCATGGATCAAGAGGGGTCGATTCAAGAGCGGCGATATGTCCGGTATGCTGATTTTGACTTTTAATTCTTCCGCTTTTTGGCGTCTAAAGGGGTTCCAAAATAATTGCTTGTGACTCATTGCTTGCCTCCACTGTGATTTATTTTAATATTTGGTTGATGTCCTTGCCATCCATCGTGATTTTGCCGTTTGCTTTGTTGCCACTGGAGCTTTCTTTTCTTCGATGTCCGGGTCAAAGAAATCCTCGGGGTTAACTTTGTTCTTGCTGATAAAGTCAGTCAATGATTGATCTGAAATGCGGTACTCGCGCCCATTGGCGCCGATTTTAATAGCTGCTAACTGACCATCAACAATCAGACGGTAAATGTGACGTTCCGAACAACTCAACATTTCTGCCACCGCGGGGACGGTTCTGAATTTTGGTTTTGCATCAGTCATGGCAAAAAACCTTGCGAAAAGCGGGAGAGGTGGAGCGGTCATGAAGTAACCGCCGGGTCCTCACGGTTTACCCGCCTCTCCCACGTTATTGGGAAAAATGCTCATAAAATAGGCAGGTGGAGAAAGCAGCAACAGCATGGAGACGCCGGGGTTCTCGCGAAATCCCCGCGTCTCCGCCTGCAACCTCCTTATGAGCCGATACACGCCGTGTTACCGGCATTGGCCGCCCGTGCCTGTGCAGATAAGACCTGGCGCGTGTGATACGTTAGCGAATCGGTGTTAACCTCTATTGAAAGCAATCTTGGCGAGAGCGGAATCCCCTGTAGGTCAGGCTCGGAACGAACGGCGGCTGTGTCGGAATCCCAAGCGACCATTTTTGCTTTGATCTGTCCGATCATTTCATTGATAGCGTCCATCTCAGCTTTGTAATAGCGCCCCACGATGACATCAAATGCTGCCCGTAGCGCTTCCTTGGTGGCCTTAAAGTGCTCGTAGGCTTCTGGAATAAACCGATTTTCAAACAGTTTAACCGCCTCTTCCGCCTCTGAAAGCTTATCCCTCAGGGCGTTTTTGGATGCCATATACGTCACAATCTCCTTGGCGGATAGTCCCAGGGAAGGCTCAGAATCAATCTGGGCCTGCAAATCCTCTGCTTCTTTTCGATATTGCTCAAGTAGTGCTTTGATGTCCTTGATGTTTGCCACTGCCTGGCGGTAAGCTGCGATTTCATCCGATGCCGTCTCTCTTGTTTCTTCCAGTATGGCCTCTGTGCGCGTTTTTGGTTTTACTTCCGGTGACACTGCTTCTGACTTTTTCATTTGGTAGGTCTCCTTTTTTTGTTTTTTATGAAAACACTCTGGCATTTCCATCTTTCGTTATTGCCCTCATCTGCTCATCCACCTTGACTTCGCGACATTATGATTTTGTGGCTTGGCCGGTGGGTGCGCGTTTGATGCTTCCTGTTCGGTCGTGGCATTACAAATGGAATTTTCAAGGCTGTCCCAATTTATATGAACGATACCGGCCCGGATAGCGGCGGCGTAGGCATAGACTTCACAATCAAGCGCCTCGTTGCGGGGTCCGGTCTTCACCCATTCATGAACAGGGAAACCCTTGACAAAGCGCGTCATAAGCTTTTCAGCGGTTAGTTGGATGAAATAATCATCCTCGATGCCGATGGGGAAGTGGTAGCATCCCGGCCCCGGCGTGGTGATCTTCAATCGGGAATAGAGCGTTGATTTTGCTGTATCAGTTCCGATGCTCCATAGTTGAACCCCATTTTTGACAACCTGGCCTCTCCAGGTGAAATCAATACTCTTTGGATGTCCGATAATCGGCCTGCCTCGGAGATTGGAACCCTTAACTGCCATAACCACGGGCGCTTTTCGCCGGGCAAAAGAATAAACTTCCGACGTGTGATGACCGCCTGAGTCGATACCCGCTGATATAATCCGCAACTGCTGTCCGCTGACGTGATCGAAGGACCGGCTCAGGAGGTCATCAAGTTCTTGCCATACCTCGGGACGTGCCGGATCGCCGTATAACTCACCCCAATAGATCAACCATGATTCCTCTCCCCGGCCCCAGGCACGAATGACCACGGCAAGGCGATTGTCCTGAGTATCAATTCCGGCGGTCAAGAGTAGCCCACCGGCGGGCACGGTAAGGACGTGATAGCTTTCCGCTCGGTTTTTCAAGGCTAACCAGTCGTGGGTTTCGCCTTTTTCCTCAAAGACTTCGCCCAAGCGAGTATTCATCCAAACTTTAAGCCGCTCTTTGAAGGTCTTCGCTTCCAGAAATTCCTTGACGATCTGCAACCATGAAACCCACCCCAGGGGAGAATACAGGCTTGAAATCTGATAGCCTCGCTTGAGTCGTTCCGGGTAGGTCGGCAACCATCGGCCCTTTTCCAGTATATCGGTCTTGTGATGCTCGTCGATCCGCTCATGACAGGCGGCGCACTCATACCAGACATCAATTGCCTTGCCGTGGTCATCTCGGGTGAATTTAAGCCCGAAATCGGCCCCAGGACCTCCCCACAAAAGGCGCTGATATTCTCCGCAATGCGGGCAAGGGACATGGTAAAATCTTTGATCAGATTCCAGGAAAGACCTCTCTATCCGGGAAATATCCTTGATTGTGGGCGTGCTGACCTCTAATATTTTCTTCCGGTTGCCGTAGCTGTCCGTCCGGCGCTTGGCAAGCTCCGCCGGGTCTCCTTCCCCGCCTATGTCGCTTTCAAATCCGTCGATGTCGTCCAGGAACAAAAAGCGGATTGACTTGCTTCTAAAGAAAGCGCCGGAGTTGCTTCCCGACAAGAACAGGATGCCGCCGGGGAATTCCTTTGTCTGAATCGTGTTGCCGCTGTCGCGGGTCCGATGCTCCTTAACCCTGTCTTTCAGTCGGGGCGTCTCCTGGATAGTCGGCTGCAATTTCTGCTTGCTGTGGTCCTTGGCAAGCTCGGAGGTGGGGAAGATCATCATCATTGGACCGGGCGAGGCGTCGGCGACGTAGCCAAACCAGTTGTTGCCTATTTCGGTGAAACCTAACTGCGTACCTTTCATGACGACAATCTCCTGCACCCGGCTTGAGGGCGAGAGGCAATCCATGATTTCCCGGACGTAGGGAGTCCGGCTTGATCGGTACTTTCCCGGCTCGGCGGCGCTCTTTTTGGGTAGCATCCGGTAGGCGTCGGCCCACTGGGTAACGGTAAGGTCGGGATCGGGACGCAACCCGGCGTTGAAGGCTTCGATGTAGATCATGGCGGCGTCTAACATGTGGTAGCGCCTCCCATGCCCAGGGCAAAAGTAACGGCATCCTCGATTTGTCCTGTGCATTCCAGAAATGACGGAACGGTCGGCCTGATTCCATAGCGGCGGGCGTGCTCATGGCGCAACCACGGGATATTGACGCGCTTGTGGGCGCTATATCGCACCTCAAAGGCTTTCCATGCCTCGTTGTAAGGGACATGATTCTTTTTGGCATATTTATGAACTGCATCGTTCAACTGCTGCCTGGGTGTAAGGTCTTTCCAGTAAGAAGGCGTGTTCATTTATCGTACCCCTCCAAAGGCGTTTCTCTCAGGTGATCGAATATCCACGGCCTGGCCTCGCTGAGATATTCCAGCCCTCCCAGACGCGCCACGGCCCGGCGGACATTGACAAGGGGTTCGTCGTGCTTTATGGCAAGAACGATCTCCCCGGCTCCCCATGTGATCATGAACCGCTTCCAGTCTTCCGGCATGATCCGGCGAAGAATCTTGAAACCGGAGTTTGTGAACTGTGCCCCGCCTCCGCAATAGAGACAACCGATAGTGACGGCCCCGCGCTCCTTTGCCGGGTGAATCGGGAGATTGTTTTCCTCTGAGTAGCGGCGGATCATCATGTCAGTCCAGCCAAGAAGAGGATTGCAGACGTGCATCTTGTCGCCTTTCAGATAAGAGATAGCACCGTCTTTGATTGCCCTCATGCCTCTCAATGCGTCGTCAACCTGGCCTCGCTGTCCGGTGAAATGAAGATCAATCCCCAGGGCCTTCATGACCTTCCGCGCCGGCGCAATCTTCATGTCCCGGCAACATCGGGAAACGTCCAACTTGAATCCATAGTCCGGGTGGGTCTGCATCCACTTCCGGGCGGCCAGCTTTCCTAACATCGGCCAGCCTGTCTTTTGCCACTGTTCAAGAGGCGTCCGGTTTGCCTGGGCGATGTGAAGCTCCGCGCCATATCGCTTACAGACGGATTCGATAAAAGGCAGTGTTTCGGGATATTCCATCTGAGAATCGGCGAAGATAACCGGCGGCCTGGCGTCGGTCCTGGCATATATCAGGTGCAGCAGCACGTTTGAATCAGTCCCGCCGGAGTAGGCAATAGCGGTTTTCCGGTTCATTTCCAGGGCGCGATTGATGATTTCCAGGGTCGTTTTCATCTGTCGGCCTCGCTTGCCTTCATGGTGAAGATGCTCTTAAACAGACATTCCAGGGGGCTTGTCTCACCGGCGGCATGATAACGCTGCAATTCCCGGATTGCATCGCCGGTGTTCGGGTCGGCAAGGACCAGGCAGGAGCGGCAACCGCGCCTCAGTGGTAAAATAATGGCTTTAGATTTCTCAAATCGTTTTGGATCCCCGGCGGCTATCTCCTGCAGGCGGTCGGTGATCTGCTTTGCCACGTCCTCGATGCCGTTTTCCTCCCCCGGGGGCGGCGGTTCCTTCTCGCCCATGATCTTCAGTTCCAATTCATCATCGGCGCCGGTGATGTCTTCCAGGGTGAATCCGGCAAGCTCGATGTCATAGCCGGCGGCGTGAAGCTCGCGCAACTCCTCCTGCAGGATGTCCTCAATCCAGTCGCTTTCGGCAGCCCTGTTGTCGGCAATTCTGAATGCCCGTATCTGCTCCGGGGTGAGGTTCCCGATATTGACGGTGGGCACTTCGGCCATGCCCAAAAGCCGGGCGGCCTCATACCTTCCATGACCGGCCACGATGACACCTTGAGTGTCAACCACGAGGGGCACCAGAAAGCCAAACTCCGCAATGCTGGCGGCAATCTTCTTGATCTGCTCCGGCGGGTGTTCCTTCGGATTCCGGTCATAAGGGGTCAGTTTGTCCAGGGCAATTATTTTGATCTTCATCGCGTCAACTCCTCGAGGGCGGCTTTCAGTTCATGAGTCATAATTTCCGAAACCTTGGCCTCGTCGGTCTCGGCGGCAAGGATAGGAGATATTCGGTCGGGGATGTTCAAGAGGGCGTCCCGGACCTGGCGGGCCTTGTTGAAGGCGGAAACCTTGACTTGCTCGGAGTCCACCAGGCGTCCGGTTTTTTCGTCCAGTTCGAGGCGAAGGAGGGCGGCTTTGTAACGTTGTGCAAGGGTTCGTGCATCGTGGAAAGACAGTCCCGCCGTCCCTGCCTTCTCGCTGGTCTGTCTCTGCTGCGCCGGAGTTGCCTTTCCAGGGGATGGAGATGGTAAAATCTTATTTTCTTTTCCATCTAAAAGCTGTTTCCGGGTCGTGGCGTGCTTGGCAAGGGACCTGTCGGCTTTAGCCTGGTCGATAAATATAAACCGGCCACACCGGACGACTGCTGCCTCTGGAATGAGACCGTCGGCGAGGTAGCGGCGGACGGAACGCTCTGCAATGCCCCGGTGTTTCGCGTAATCTGCAACTTTTAGTTTAGGCATATCCGTAACCTGTTGATTTTAAATGACGTTAATTTTAGTCTCTATCACTGGCTAAATCCTGCGCCGCGCGAACGACCCGCACGAAGGCAGCTATAGGAAGGACCCGCGGCCCGTCACTTAGCCGTGTTTATGGCCTTACCAATGGCGAAGTGGAGGTTATTGGAGAATGTTGTGTTGGCTACCTTCTCCGCCGTTTCCTCAAACGGATACCGTTTTCGATAGCCCGGCTTCTTGACGAACATTATGATGGATTTGATAGCAGTACCGAAGGAGAAGCCATGTCTGGCGTATATTCCGGGCGGTAGGTGCTGTGGTTTGCCTGTCATGCTGACTGAACCGCGCCCTTGTGAAACGAAGTAGGCCAAAGAGGCTGTCTTCTTCGTTCCTTTGGCCATCTTGTCTCGGCGTTTATCAGTCATGTTCTTTCTGTATCCTTGCTCGCCAAAGGCTTTGAAGTATGACAGGATTTGAAGTAGTTGTGTGGTTTTAAAATTCCCGTAGGCGTCCAGGGTTGCGCCCTTGCCGGGGACACAGTACATACCAGAAGGAAGCACACCAATTGCTTGCAGCGCTTTTTCAAACCTTTTCAAGTTTCGATCGCCGCCGTAAACTTGGGGAGCAAGATACTTAGGGGCGGGAATTCCCCTTCCTGCTTGCCCACGAAATCCCGTCTCTGCTGTTAGTTTTTGTTTTGTGGCATATCTTACAAAAGTACTCCCCAGGGTGTAAGGTGTCGGCCTGTCGAAGACCTTCCTCATCTCCTCGATCTCGGCCTTTTGAATTTCAAGAGCCGTTTGATTGAGGCCCTCCTTTATGGCATAGGGCAACTGATTACTCTGAAGATCATTAAGTTTGCTTTGGAGCGCGTCAATGCCTGTTACTTTAACGTCCATCATGGTTCAATCCTCCCGTTCTCAATTCTCGCTATTAATGCTTACTTCGCCTTCGCTATGTGTGATAGTAAAGTAATCGCCCTGTCTATCTCACTCAGCACACCACCACACATGAGCATCGGGCCATTGGTCTGGTCTGGCATCATGTGTGGTGAATGAAGATTATAAAGTGCTTCGGTCTTCCACCTTGCCGTTTCCAGTGCTTTCCTTGCCTCTTCGATGTTCTCCATCTCATTCACCTCCTGTTAGATTCCCGTACCAGTCTTGCCAGTCCGATAATCTCATCATCACAAGGTCGCCGTCGTGCCGCTTCCCGGTAAGATGGATAACCACCATCGGCGTCTTTCCCTCCGGGGAATTCCTGACGGCCTGCTCTATCCATCCCGTCCCGACAAAGGCGGCCCGGCTCTTGACCTCAACGGAGAACGGACCGGCGCTTATATCCTCGTTACCCAGGAGCCCCAGGCGTTTCCCGTTTAAACGCTTGGCAATGGCCTGCTCGCAACGTTTCCCTCTCGCCCGGTTCAGCTTCGGATTCATGGCGTTAACTCCATGCCGGGCATCCTGCTGGGTTCTCCCATATCAGGCTCCGATGCGGCGGCGGTTCGCAACTCCTCCTGCTGAATCCGCTCCTGGACTTGCCGGCGCATATCCTCGGCGCTCTGCCCTTTGTCCTGGCGCTTTCCCTGTTCCTTCTTCGGGCGCTGCGCGGTGGTCCATTTTCGGAACTCACTGAGGAAACCGGCCATGTTCTTGGCGGCCTCGGTCTTGATCGTCTCGACAGGCTTCTTGAAATGTCCGGCGCAAAGACCAAGGTATTTGTCCAGGGCGGCCCGGTCTGTGTCGTTCGGCAAGTGTGAATCGAAATCAGGGGCGGCCTCGGCCTCAAGTTCGATGATCGGCAATCCGTCGTTGCCGGTGGGGGGTAGCTCGTCTTCGGAGTAGATTTGCTGAAATTCGTCCGGCCATAAGGTTCTTAGTCCCTGCGCCTCGGCAACCTTGGAAATCATCAGAGGCTGGTTCTCTGTCTGCCAAAACCGGGTAATTTTCCCCTCAGAGGTCTTTTTCAGGTAGCCGGAGAGATTCACTTCCAGGCGAAAGGGCGTTGTCCATCCTTCCGGCTGCGCCTCGAACCATCCCCCGACAAGCTCTTCATCCTTCAAAACGAGGCCATGCGAATCTTTAACCTGTCCGTCCTTGGTCCTGACGATGACGCCTTTTTTCCACCCTCGGCAATCCTTCTGTGCCCGGGCGCGTTTGCGGAAAAAGTCAACACTGGTGACGATGGCGGCGGGTTCGCTCCCGTACTTGATGAGGTAACAATCCTTGACCAGCGGATTCAAACGACGTGCCCGGCAAATGTTGAGAAAATACATAAGCTCAGGCACGGTGACTAATTCGCCCTTGCCCTGGACCAGATACTTTTTCACAATGTCCGGGGTCAGTCTGACCTCCTGGCCGTCCGCGGCCTGATAAGTGATGCTTCTATCTTCTTGCTTTGCTAATGCTTTTTCCATTTTTCATCTCCTATCTCAAAACTGTTTTTGTGGTTTCAAATATCCTGATTCCGGGGATGTTCCTGATTCCCATGCGGATCGCATCACGAACCTTTTTTTCATCAAGGAGAAGATATTCACGGGGAATATTCCCGATGTCCTCAACCTCGAATTCCCATGACTTTCTCTGGAAGGCGGCGGCGCCGGTGTCTGCCCTGGCGACGTTTTCCGCCTTCGGGACGACGGGCGGCACGACGACGGGGGCCTCGATTTCAACGGCCTTTGCTTCCTCCTCGGCCTTCTTCCGTGCGGCCTCGATCTGGGCGGCTTCCCGTGCCCGGCGCTCCTTTTCCTGCGTCGCTGATTCCGCCTCACGTTTTGCCCGCTCCTCCGCTTCCCGTGCCAGACGTGTGCGGGTCTCCTCCTCGGCCCGCCGGGCGGCCTCTTCCCTGGCCTTACGGTTTGCCTCCTCCGCTTCCCGGCGAAGTTTATCTTGAAGCTCCTGGGCGGCTTTCCGGGCGGCCTCCTCGGCCTTCCGGCGTTCCATCTCGATACGCGCCTGATAGAGGCTTATTTTGCTTTTGACGGCGGCCTCCGCCTCGGCAAGGGGATCACTGAGGCTCTTGCACAATCCATTGACGGATTTAATGAATTCCGACGGGTCGGCGATGATCTCCTTTCGCCGGGTGTCGATTGCCTTCGTGATCCGCTTTGATTCGCCTCCCAGGGCGACGGCGAACTTAAGGCTCTGTTCGTCGGAAACCTCAACCGTTTTTGCGTCGGCCCGGATTCGTTCAACCACGGCGGCGAAATCCTGGAAGCGTTTCCTTGCCGCCGGTAGGTTCAGAGGGTTATGATCCACGACAATCATCTCCGCATCGTCAAGATTGCCTTCCCAGGGGGGCGTTGCCGCCGGCGCGGGCGGGGCTTCCTGTCCTTGTGTAACCTGTGAAAAATCAAGCATGTTTTCTCCTTTCTATGAGTTAAAAAAGCGGTAAGCTGTTAGACAATTCAAAAAAACGGCGAAGTCCTGCAGGCGGCTTCCCTCGTACCAGTCCATTTTCGGCGGCTTCCCTTCGGGGTGCAGTCGCAATGATCCTATCTTATCCGGGTGATGTCCGGCCTGCTCACATAGGTGGGCATAGGCGGCCAACTGCAAACGCCAACTTTTCGACTTCGTGACGGGTGATTTCAGGTCCACGAGGAGTGTTTCATTATCCCGCGACACGACCAGCATGTCGGGGTGGCCGATAAACCCAAGGCGGTTGTCTGTCAGTTCCCTTTCGGTAAAAAAGCACTCTTTAACTACGGCCTCAAACCAGATTCGGAAAGAATCGACATACCCGACAATCGCCCGGCCTTCGTCTGTGATGGGAAACCAACCAATCCCCAGGGCGACGGCGGCGCACGCTTCGTGAACCAAAGTTCCCCGCGCCGCGGCCAATGCAAGGCGCTCCTCCGGGACATGAGACCAGTCAACCCAGGGGGCGATGATGCGAGTGACGGACGGGACGGCGCTCATGAGTTGATCTCCCATTTATTCCTCCGGTAGATGGCCTGGCGCTTTATGGCGGCGGACCTCAAGACGCCTT
>Ga0302249_1000833_pt1 | contig 24405 bp, 18 predicted proteins | sample AAG_UR_Val_MG_FD_193531 | JGI IMG/M metagenome (GOLD analysis project Ga0302249, IMG submission 193531) | Enriched activated sludge microbial communities from anaerobic digester in WTTP, New Holstein, Wisconsin, United States - AAG_UR_Val | ecosystem: Engineered > Bioreactor > Anaerobic >... | reverse complement strand
TTAACCTCACCGTTTCCGCCGGGAAACAGGAAAGATACACCCAGCAGGACGCCGCCAATCTCTACACCAAGCTGGGGTGGATCGCCAACCTCGCCAAATTCGGCACGACGGCCTTTGGCGTCGACTACACCCTTTCCCGGAACCTGCCGGGAAACGACGACCAGGGATATTCCGTCGGGGCGGCGGTCGTGCAGTCCATCGACAGGTTCGCCGCCGAGTTGTACTTGCAGTACCGCATATACTCGCTGGACCGGAAGTCCGGCCCCGCCGTGGGGGATATAAACGTCGGCACCTTTGGCGCCCGGGTGAAATTCTGATGCGTATCCGGCGGACAGAGCAGCTTGCGCCATCTCCCGTCTTCCGGAAAATTCTGGCCGCCGCCCTCCTGGCGGTCTGGCTGGTTGCCGGCTGCAGCGGCGTCGCGCCCTACGAACCCCGCAACCACCGGGAAGAAGGACCGCAACAGGGAGTTTTCACCGGATCGGCAGGCGAGTTTTCCATCACACCGGGGGAAAAGGCGACTGAATAAGCGCCCTCCCACCCTTTTTTATGGAAAATGCTTTCACATATATTCTTATTATCATTACACAATTCAATTCCGGCACCATTCGTCGTGGCATGGAAACCCTGACGGAAACCCCGGGGCAGATCTTGTCGGGAAAGGCCGGAACATCACGCCGCCCTGATGCCGGTACGGGAGGGGGTCGTAGCTTTGAATGACGGGCAGCAGTTGCATGCGCCGGCGTCCGGCGCAAGGCGGCGGGGCGGCGGACCCGGAACCGGTCGTTTTTTCCGCCTGGGGCTGGCGCCGAAAATAGTCGTTGCCATCATTTTCGTGTCCGTGATCACCGGCGGCATCATCGGCGCCACCCTCACCAATACGAGTCGGAACGAGCTGCGCCGAAACATATTGTCCGGAAACCTCGCCCATGCGGACCTCGCCGCCCAGTTCGCCTCCAATTACATCCAGGCGATCCAGACGAGCATCCGCTCCTTCGCCTCCCGCCCTACCGTCCAAGTGGCGATGCTGACGGGACGCCCCGAAGCGGCAAAGGGTGAACTGGTAAAATTTCTTCAGACCCAGCCGGCTCTGGACAGCGCCAATATCTGACGGCCGGGGCATCGCCCGGGTCAGCGGGCTCCCTACCGCCCAGAACATCGGTAAGTCTCACACCGACCGGGAGTGGTTTCAGCACACCATGGCCACCGGCAAACCCTATCTGGGCTTGGCGGTAAAGTCCCGGGCCACGGGCCAACCCACGATCCCCTATACCGTTCCCATCCTGAACGACACTGGCGAGGTTTCCGGCATCCTCGTCGGCGGCATTTCCCTCACGGTTCTCGCCGATGCGATCGTCCAGATCACCATCTCCCCCGACGCCCGGGCCTCCCTGAACGATCTGCGCAACAAAGGCGTCATCATCGCCCACAAGAACCCGCAACGGATCCTCACCCCCATCTCGGGAAAGAACGAGGCGGTGCGACTCACCATGGCCGGAAATCGGGGCGCCATCGAAACGGAGAGCAGCGACGGGGAGTTGAATCTCGTCGCCTATACCCCCGTTCCGGATCGTACACCGGGACAGATTGTCCTCGGGGTTGGCATATCTGGAGGACAACGACGTCGAGGCGATCCTCCTGGATCTCGGCCTTCCGGACAGTCAGGGCCTGGATACCTTTTTGCGGCTCCATGAGCGGTGTCCGCAGATACCGGCCATCATCCTCACTGGCATGAAGGACAACGGCCTGGCGATAACCGCGGTCAAGCAGGGCGCCCAGGACTATCTGGTCAAGGAGCAGGTCAACAGCGAGTTGCTGGCCCGCGCCGCCCGCTACGCCATCGAGCGCGTCCAGACGAACAGATCGCTGCAATACCGGGAGCGCCGTTATCACGCCCTGTTCGAAAACATGCTGAACGGCTTTGCCTACTGCGAGATGATCTATGACGCCGAGGGGAAACCGGAGGATTTCCGATATCTGGAGGTGAACGGCGCCTTTGTCAGGATAACCAGGTTGAAGGACGTCGAAGGCAGACTCGTCACCGAGATCATTCCGGAGGTCAGAGAAAAGAATCCGGAAGTCTTCGAGATCTACGGGCGGGTCGCCCGGAACATGTCGAACTACACTTGAAGGCCATGAACATCTGGCTGTCCCTGGCCGTGTACAGCACGGAGGCGGGATTCTTCACGGTGGTGTTTGAAGACATCTCCGAGCGAAAGCGCATCGAGGAAGAGCGCCAGGGGATAATCGAACGGCTGCGGAAGTCCTTGGGGGCAACCGTCCAGGCGATCGCCACCGTAGTGGACGCCCGGGACCCCTATACGGCGGGGCACCAGCGCCGGACCGCCGACCTGGGACGGGCCATCGCCACGGAAATGGGATTTGTCCCCGATCGGATCGACTTTGTCCGTATCGTCTCCACCATCCACGACCTGGGCAAGATATCCGTCCCGGCGGAGATCTTGAGCAAACCGACAAAACTGACTGAGCGGGAATTCAGCCTCATCAAGACCCATGCCCAGTCCGGTTACGACATCCTCAAGGATGTGGATTTCCCCTGGCCGGTGGCCCAGGTGATCCTGCAACATCACGAGCGGTTGAACGGTTCCGGCTATCCCCAGGGACTGCGCGGTGATGAGATCCTCATCGAGGCCAGGATCATCGCCGTCTCGGACGTGGTGGAATCCATGGCCTCCCATCACCCCTATCGCGCCGCCCTGGGGATCGAGGCCGCCATCGAAGAAATCACGGCCAATCGCGGGATTCTCTACGATCCCCAGGTGGTGGACGCCTGCCTCAGGCTGTTCCGGGAAAAAGGGTACCGGTTGGACAAGACATTCCCCCTTTGGGACAAGGACTGACTCCCCATGCCGGCATCACCCGGAATCAAGGCCGGATCGTCACCACCGCCGTCCGCTCCACGAATTCTGCCCCCACCGGCGCCGACGCAAGCGCCGGCAGACCATCTCCCGGCGCGTTGCCGGGCTTTCGTTGCCGAAACGGAGCCGCCGGACGTCCAGAGCAGCCATTTCGTCGTTAACGGCTGGTCCGCAATTCCACCCGGTTCTCCACAAATTCCACGCCGGGTGTCGCCTCCGCCTTGCCTCCCGCCGGACCGTCGACGATCTTGACCCCCCGGCTCTTGATCCCGATATCGGCGCTCCGGGTCTTCACCCCATAAACATCACCGGCGGCGACCAGATCGAGATCCCCCAACTGGACTGCGCCGGCATGGAGGATCAACTCCTCGTTACCGAAGGGGGGAGAAACCTCCAGATGATACCGATCCTTGTCTCCCTCCGGCAGCTCATATGTCACCCCGCCAAGGAAATAGTTGTCCCGGCGATAGGGGTTGGGCAGGAGTTGGATGCTCCGGCCCGCGGCATCCCGGTAGATGATGCGGGCGTAAAAGGGCCGGTTGCCCTTGAGAAAGATACGGACGTGCTCGCCCTGCCGGTATTCCTTCCGGTCCGTCCAGATCCGGACGTTCAGCGGCACCGCCGGATCGTCGTCAAGATCGGCCTTCTTGGCCAGTTGTTCCATGGCTTTGGAATCCGGGGCGACCTCCGCCTTGATCCGGTAGCGATAACAGTCGCCCGCGGCGGCATCCCGATACCAGCCGGCACCTTCCTTCAGCTCTTCCACCACCGTGACCTTGGCTTGGGCATAGGCTTCGATCAGGTCCTGCTCCAGTTGGAAATCCTTCATCTTGGTCTGACTCTTGATCAGCGTCTTGGCCTGTTCCAAGGCGCTGCGCCGCGCCTCGGTCCGGGCCTCCTTTTCTGTGTCCCGCCGGGACTTGTCCACCCCCAGGCAGGAATATCCCTCCGCCACCACGATGGCCGACTGGGCGGCTTCGGCGGCACGAAGCATCCCGGACATGCAAACAAGCAATCCGATCAGCAATATGGGCAGGATTCTTATTGGCATCATTATTGACCTCCCGGAAAAGAGATATTGCCTTTCAGAGGCAAAGGCAAGTGAAAATATACCCGAACCGCGGGCCGTTAACAAGGAATTTGCGCCCGCCGCCATGACGGTCTTTCCGCAACTCCGCCCCACTCAAGGGTGCATATCGGAAAAATGCGGATAATGAGGGACGACGGTCGGCACTTCCAGGTTTTCAAGCGGGGGTGAATCGGATTCCGGGGTGATAACCGCCCCGCTGCTAATCAGTCGCAAATAGGTATCCCAAGCTGTAGGCGGCGCCAAATTGTCGCTGGAGGTGTCTCATTTTCATCGGCAATTTCCGATATGGACTTTTTTGCGATTTCGTCATATTTTGATGTTGAACTCATTGCTTAGACTAAGGGAGAATTTTCATGGAACAGGCAAACCATTATTTGAGGAGGGAAGGCGATGTCTTTCTTTAAGAAGCTTTTCCGCAACACTGCACCGCTTTCGGAAGAGGGGCAACGGGATTTAGCCGTTTCGCTCCTCAAGGAAGCCGAGGCTGCGGCGCCGTGCAACCCCGCGCAGGCCTTGGCGACCCTGGCCCGCAATAGCAAGCCGGCTTATGACCTGCTCCGCATCGGCGGGGCGATGCACGGTGAATTGCGCGCTTTTGTGGAAAGAAACTGGCTGCGTTTGGGTACGGGAAAGCATGTCCCTTCCTCCACCGTTGAGGTGATATGTTGGGCCGCCTGGGAATACCCGACTGTTCGCGACCTTTCCCAATGGGCCGCAAAGGCGCAAGCCGAGATTCTTTACCTCGCCCCGCCGCCGAAACGTAACCCCCGGGACGCCATAGCCGAGCTGGAAGCCCTGAGCCTGTTTGTGGCGCCGGATACGGCAATGGTTACGGTCGGCGAGGAGGGTATGTTCTTTCGGCGATCATTCATAGTCGAAGCGGGAAAAGTCTTGTCTACTGAATCAGAGGAGATCGGCCAAGATATGCTGGACCAGGCCAAGGCGCTGGGGTTGAAGACGGGCATGATTGTGGCGTAGAGTTGCGCAATCCACGGGCAGAAAAATGAACCTCTTCCATAAACCTCTCTTCACCGACCCGCTGCCGGGCCGGTTCCTCCGGCGCCTCAATCGTTTCGTCATCGAATGCGAATGCGGGGGGCGGTCGGTTCAGGCCCATCTCCCCAACCCGGGGCGATTATGGGAGCTTCTCGTTCCGGGCCGGACAGTGACCCTGGTAAAAAACGCCGCGTCTCCGGGGCGCACCATGCCCTATACGGCGGTGGCGGTGAAACGGGACGGAGTAACCGTGCTTCTCCATACCACGAAGACCAACGACGTCGTTAGGTTTCTCCTGGCAGCCAAGTCCATCCCCGGCCTGGATGGATCCGAAATCATCAGAAGGGAATTCACCCTGGGAGACAGCCGCTTCGACTTTCTCCTTCAGGAAGGAGGGGAGAAGATCCTTTTGGAGGTGAAATCCTGCACCCTTTACGGGCGCTCCCTGGCCATGTTTCCCGACGCCGTCAGCGCCCGGGGCCGGCGCCATCTGGAAGAACTGGCCGCCCACGCCCAAAACGGCTGCCGGTGCGGCGTGGTCTTTCTCATCCATTCCCCCCGGCCGGCGTTTTTCCTGCCCGATTATCACACCGATTACGAATTCGCCCGCACCTTCTACAAACACCGGGACCACCTTTTTTACCGGGCGATCCGTGTCTCCTGGAAGGAAGATCTCCGCCTGGACGAGAAGATCGAAGCGGCCGTCATACCCTGGCCGATTCTAAAACGGGAGGGCCATGACCGCGGCTGTTATCTGCTCCTGATGCGCCTTCCCGCCGCCACCCGGATCGCCGTGGGCGCCCTGGGGACCATCGACTTTCCCGCCGGGTATTATCTATATGCCGGATCGGCGAAAAAGGATCTTACGGCCCGGCTGGCGCGTCACCTCCGAAAGGGGGCCAAGAATCTTCACTGGCATGTTGATTACCTGCGGGATGCCGCCGATTTCTGCCGCGCCCTGCCCATCCGGACCCAGGACGATCTGGAATGCGAGCTCGCAGCGGCCGTGCGGCGCATCGCCGCAAGTGCCGTTCCCGGATTCGGGGCCTCGGACTGCTCCTGTCCTAGCCACCTTTTCTTCCTGGGGACCCTTCCGCCCCTTCATAACCAGGCGTTCCTGGACTTGGTGCAATTTTACCGGATGGACAGGCTGTTTCCTGAACCTTCGAAAGAAGGTGACGTCGATCTCTGAAAACGACCCGTTGATAATTGAAAGTACGGGCTCAAAAACTAACGATCATCCGGGCGATATATTTATGTTGAAATTACCGGCCAGGCATCGTAAAAAATGCCAACAAGTGAAAAGGGAGGGCATATGGAAGAGTACCAATGGGACAATACGTCGGAGAAAACGGCCCTTGTCGGCACGAACGGCAATCCCTTGGGGGCGGGGAACTACTTCACCTTCGGCCTCATCTACACCGACAAGGACAAGGTGAGGCCGGCTTTCGAGGTGATTTCATTTTCGGGAAACGAGAATCTTTCCTTTGTCTATGACTTCTACCTCACCCTCCGATCCCAGACGGACAACATCCCGGCCGCCCTGGGAGATATCATCCTGCGCCCGGCCGCCCTGTGCATTGTCGTCCAGAATCATTTCACTTACTATCACGGCCTCGTCACGGAGTTTCGCCAGATCAAGCGGGTGGGCGATTATACCCAATATGAACTCCGTCTCCGGGCCAAGGCCTTTCTTCCCTACCTCAACACGCGCTCGGATATTTATGTCGGTAAGGATCTCCCCGCCATCATCGACGGCATTCTCAAGGACAACGGCTTCACCACCGCCGACTACGAGAAGAAGCTAACGGCTGATCACTATAAACCCCTGAAGGAAGGATACAATCGCTGGTCCTTTGTTTGCCAGTATGAGGAGAACGACCTGAATTTCCTCCAGCGTCTGATGGAGCGGGAGGGGGTATATTACTATTTCGTGCAGGATACGACCTGGCATGAAAATCTGCAGGACGTAAAGCCGGAAAAAATGGTCATCATCGACTCGAAGGTATCCCATGCGCCGCCGGCGAAGACCCTGCGATACGAACAGGCGGGAACTCCCGGCGCCGGACCGGCGCCGGAGAGCATCTTTACCCTGATCATGCATCAAGCGGCCTTTCCCGAAAAGGTGGTCTTGAGGAACTACAACTACAACAAGGCCGGGATGGGCACCATGTCGGCTGCGGCGACCGTGGGAACGGCGACCGGCGGATCGGGGCGGGTGCAGACGATCTACGGGGAAAATTTCAGCACCACGGAAGAGGGCGAGACCCTGGCCAAGATCCGGGCGGAAGAGATATTCTGCCGGACCAAGGTCTATTACGGGATCGCCTCGGGTCCGGGCCTGACTCCTGGGACCCTGATTAAGATTGCCGATTCCGGCGATGCCTTCTCCGGAGATTACCTGATCATCCATGCCGACCACACAGGCAAGCAGCCCCTGCCGGGAATCGAGGCGGAATTCCAATATCTGAACACCTTCACCATGATTCCGGCGGGGGTTCAGTTCCGCCCCCAGCGCCTGACCCCCAAGCCGAAGATCCACGCGACCATGAACGCCGTTATCGACGGCGGCATGTCGTGGGAAACGCCGGACATCGATAATGACATGGGGCGCTACAAGGTGCGCATCCCCTTCGCCGCTGACGAGAACAGCAATGATGATAATGCAAAGTGGGGGAAGAGCACGGACAAGTATCACGTGCGGATGGCCGGTCCCTTCGCCGGGACGAGCGACAAGACCCATGGCATGAATTTTCCCCTCCACAAGGGCACGGAGGTGATGCTCTCCTTCCGGGACGGCGACCCCGATCTTCCCGTCATCAGCGGGGCTGTTTACAATTCCCAGAACTTCAACGTCGTGACGGACAAAAACCCGAAGCAGCACGTCATCAAGACCCCCGGGGGGAATCAATTAGTTTTGGACGACACCCCGGGCGGGGAATATATCCATCTCTACAGCCCCTACGGCAAGCAGGGGCACGGGCTCTATATCGGCAAGGGCGCCGAGGATAAGGGGGTGATGAATGTCAAATCCTCGGGCGACAAACACGAGATGGTCCTGGGTCAGGAGGACTCCTTCGTCATCGGCTCGGAGAACTACGTAACTATCGGCTCGAAGATGGAGGCCATGCTGGGAACCCAATCGGAGTTCACCATGGCGATGAAGAGCATCTTCGAGCTGGCGGGAACCATCGAGGTAAAATCGGGCCATCATGTCGAATTCGGCAAGACCACGGAGACGATCCGGGATGAAGATGAGCTTCTCGGCACGGAGAAGGTGACGATCTCCGCCGGCCTCCCCCTCACCGAAAAAGCGGTGTTGAGCACCACCGCCAAAGCCCTGACCTTCGGCGGCGCCGCCATCGGGGCCCTCCTCGCCGCCGCGGGGGGAGACATCGCCGGGGCGGCTTTCGCCGACGAGGCGAGTGGCGTGGATGCCATGAAACAGATGGGATTGAGTTCGGCGCCCATAATTGTGGGTACAGTCGCTCAGGTGCTTGCCCTGACATATCTGGTCAAAAAACTCAATACCGCCATGACCAACGCCATCTCCAGAATAGATCTTGACGACCACGGAATTGCCATAAAGGCCCTTGACACGGCCCCTCACGGAGTTCAGATCGCAGTGCAGAATACCCTCGAAAATATACCCGTTAACAACGATTTCCCCGCACAGATAACTATGTTGCCGGATGATGAAGGCAAGATCCAAATCGCCACCGGGGTGGCGCCCGGTCCGACCATAAGCGGGGGAAAAGTAACCATTGGAAACATGAATGTAACCGCCCAAAAGGGAAACAACCAGATAGTGGTGGGGGGGGCAAGCGTCAATATCCAAAACACGGAGGCCAATACCGCCAAGTTCATCTATACCCCCAACGACATTCAGCTTCAGAAACAGACCGGGCTGGCGAAGGTAGGGGCCGCGGAAGCCTCCCTGAAAGTGGGGGCCAACGGTTTTACCGTGAGCAATACGGAAACGAAGATGGTATTCGGCGCCAAGGCCATCAAAATCAACGGAGGCAGCGTCGATATCGGCGGCGCCGTCACCGTCGTCGGGGCATGAATGTAGAAGAAGGTTGATCAACAGACGGCAAGAGCCTGCGCCGGAAACGGCGGGCGGGCGGCTCAAAAGCTAAGTCGGAAGCCTATATCTAGATAATAGCTCGAATAATTGCTCTGCCCCACCTGACCGCCCACATTCAGGTACAGGGTGGTCCGCGGGGACAGGCCGGCGGTTATTCCCCCTCCCAGGTTCAGGAAACCGCGATCGGGAGGAATCGTATAGGTCGTGAAGGCGGCACTACCCATGGCGAGCCGGGCGGTGGTCCCCACCTGGTCGTCGGGATCGAACTCCCGGCCGTACATCGCCCAGAGGCGGGGCATGATGGTTCCCCGTTCCAACGGGAAGACGTAGGCCACGCTGCCGCCGATCTGGCCCAGGAAAAGGCGGGAACTCTCGCCGTTCACTTGCAGATTCAGGGACCCGGCCCCGGATTCCGTGTAGTCGTCAGTATTCAACCGGATATAATCCAGGGCGATTTTCGGGGTCAAAATCCAGTTGTTTAAGTGAAAATCCCAACCTGCTGCCCCGCTCAGAGTCCAGGTCTGCCCGTTCTGATCCGAGGTCGCCGTTCGGTCAACCCCGGGATAGACGATGCGGCGGTCCTTGTCGGCGCCGTTCCATCCGTAGCCGCCCAGGGCGTCACAGAAGAATCCCCGGCGGTCGTAATAGGTTCCATAGAGGCCGACCTGGAAGGCGTTCAGGGACGCCCGGCTCCCCAGCTCGTCCAGATCGCTCCGGGTGCGGCTGTAACCCAGCATGATCCCCGCTGCGAACTCCCCGGTGAACCGGTAATCCGTGCCCACGGTCAAACCGGCGCCCCGGAAGGAGGTGTCGCTGGAGGCGGAAGAGTTCTTGTATTTGCCGGCCGTGGCGGAACCGGTGGCAAAGATCCCCCATTTTTCACTCGCCGGCAGGGTGAATTCCGCCGGGAGCCCCGAGCCGTTAAAGGCAAGGAGCACGGGTCTGCCGTGGCGGTTGAGATCTTCATTCTCCTCGATCATCAGGTTCAGTCCCCGGATGCTGAGACCCTGCACGCCCGACCGGAGATCCTGGAGGCGGTTGGCGATATTGGCGATCTGGAGGCGGGAGTCGTTTTGGGACGTGACCGCGGCGGACGCGTCTCCCCGGGAGGCAAGCTGGTCCAGGGCCGCCGCCACCTGCCGGTCGCCGGCAAGGTTGTCGATGGAGGTCAGGACGGCGTTGAGATCCCCCGACAGACCGGCGGCGGTGTTGGCCACGCTGTTGAGCATGTCGCCCACCGCCTGCTGATTGGCGCTGAAGCCGCGATTCCGCAGGTTGGCGGCATAATCCCGCTCCAGGACGATGTCCACCTTGGAAAGGAAATATTTCGGTTTGAAGTAGATCGTTCCGGCATTGTTGACGGCGGTGTCCAGGGAGGAAAACCGGCCGGAAACCGCGGCGGCCGTTACTACGGAGTAACTGTCCCCCAGCCCCGGCTGATGGCCGTTCAAGAGAATCGTCTTCAGGGTCCCGTTCAGGGCCACCTTGCCCTGGACCTCCAGGACGTCGTATTCCGTGTTGGAGATCTCGATCTCCAGAACACCGCTTTCTCCCTGGGTATAAGTCCCGCCGATCACCAGCTTTCCCGCCGAACTGCCGGGATTACCCTTGCCGTTGTTGACTACGTCGCCCGCCACCCGGCCGGTGCCGGTAAGCTGCCCATTCGCCTCGATGGTGACGTTGCCCGTTCCCGTACCGCTTCCCGTAACCCGGTCGGGATTATTGACCGCCAAAATGCCGGCATTGATGGTCGTGTCGCCGGTGTAGGCATTGTCCCTGGTGATGGTGAGGGTACCGGCGCCGTCCTTGTTCAGGCCGCCGCCGCCGGAAACGAGGCCGGCAAGGGTGGCGTTGAAACCGTTGGTGTCGAAGGTCCCGCCGGCGCCGGCGAGGGTTATCCCCCGGCTGGAGGTAAAGCCCGCCAGATATTTCAGCTTGCCGCCGTCGAAGGACCAGTTGCCGGCCGTTCCAAAACTCCCGTCCGAATAGGCGGCAATGGCGCCGCCGTCGAACTGGGTTCCCCCGGTGTAAGTCGTGGCGGCGTTGGGCATGGTGAGGGTCCCGGCACCGGATTTGATCAGGGTCCGGGCGAAGGCGGCCCCGCCATCCACTGGGGTTCCGTCGGCCAGGAGGGAGGCCGCCGGGGCGCTGTCGTTGTCCGCCTTCCCGAAGATCAGCGTCGTCGCCTCGGGAAAATAACTTGTCAGGTCGTAAACCACCCAGGCCCCCCGGCCGAAGAGATTTACCAGCAGCACGTCGTCCGGGGCGTTGTAACTGAGGCCATAGACCGGGGCGTTGGCCAGGCTGCCGCCGAAGGATGACCAGGTCGGGGTGCCTCCATCGCTGCCCGGCGCGGCGGTGAACCTCGTTACATAGACGCCGCTCCCGTTGGCCGTGTCGCTGACGCCGCCGACAAAGAGGGCGTTGACCCCGTTGGCGGCGGCAAACGCCAGACCACGACGGTCCACGAAATTTGTCGGCAGGGCCGTGGCGCCGGCGCCATTGAAATTGGTAAAATTTGCTCCTGTATCGGTGGAACGCCAGATATTCTTGCCGTCGGCCACATAGAACCGGGCGGCATCCCGTTCGTCGAAGATGGCGTTATAGACATATTTTCCTCCATAGCCGCTCAGGGCCGTCATGGCCGTGGCGCCGGCGGAGGCGGTATAATAGAGACCGCCCCCTTCCTCATGGGCGTCGCCGTTTCCCGATCCGGCCAGCAAGGCGTTCGCCTTGTCCTTGGCCCCGTAAGCGATGGCGCTTATTTCATGATTCTCCGGCAGCTTGGCGGGGTTGGTGGTTTTGGAAAGGATGGAGGTTACGGGGAAAAAGTATGACTCGTCGGGATTCGTGTATTTCTGGTTCGGATCGTCCGTGCCGATGAAGAGCTGTTTCCCGCCGATGGCCATCTTCCGCGGATCATCCCGGTTTAAAACCACCAGGGAAAGGAAAGACATGTACGTTCCGTCCCCGCCGATGGAGACGCCGTTCAACTGGGGATCCAGGTAGGTGCCCGTCTTCTTCGCCGCCGCGGCGTCGTCGCTTTTACCCACCTCGAACCGGCGAAAGCCGCCGAGATTCTGGTTGCTCGCATAGACGACGGATAAGTTCCTGTCCTTGAAAGTAACGGCGTTCACCGGACCAGGACCGCCGTCGCCGCCGTTGGTGGAGGACCAGTCATAGGTCCCCCGCTGGCCGGGATACTGATAGAAGGCCCCCACGTCCTGGGCGGCGGCGGATACGGTATGGGTGATAGGATTCCAGTGGGACTGGGTCATCTCCGTCGTCCGGAGGGTGTCCATGATGGGGATCCAGTCATCCGTCTTGGCGGACCCCGGGGTGGGCAGGGCGTTCAAGCCGCCGTCGCCGCCAAAGAGGAGGCGGCCGTTCTTGTCCACGGCGAAGGTCCGGGCGTCGGCATGGGGAGCCGAGCCGCTCTTGGTGTTGTTGTTGGTGATGTGGGTCCAGGTGGTTACGCCGGTCTTGGGGTCATACTCCCCCCGAAAGATGGGACAGGAGTACTGTTTGGCCCCGATAGAGTTGGGAAACACTGCCTTGCCGCTCACCTCTTTGACATACTGGGTGTCCCCGGCGGCATAGACGACGTTGGGATTGGCAGGATCTACCAGGACGGCACCGTGAACGCCCGTCTGGCCGCTGGGAAAGAGTCCCTTGAAATCCGCCGTGGCCGGTTTGCCCATGTCGGTCCACGCCCCGCCCTGATCGGCGCTGCGCCAGAGATCCAGACGAGTCTTTCCCTCCTGGATCTGGGCGACGACGACGCCCTGTGCCCCCACGGACAGGAGGATTCTCCCCTTGGACTCCCCTGTGGACAGGCCGGAGACGGCCTTGACCAATTTCCAGTTTTTCCCCTGGTCATCGCTGCGATAGATACCCGTCTCGTCGTCGTTGCCGTTGACCACCGAGGCATAGAAGCGGGAGGCATTGGCGGGATCGGCTGCGAGGGATTGGAGGTTTCCTTTCGGCAGACCCTGCACCGCCGATGCGTCGTTCTTGAAGGTCTTGCCACCGTCGGTGCTCCGCCACAGACCGAAGTCATCTATGGGGGTATCGATGTTGCGAACCGCCGCCATCATTACGTCCCCCCGGGCGGCGACACCGACGATATCCTTGCCCTTCAGCTCCGTCCTTCCCTTTTCCGCCCAGTTATTGCCCCCATCGGCGGAATACTGGATCCCTGTAAGGGGACCGCTGGCGAAAGCGAAGGCGCTCTGACGGCCGGCGCCGGCGATGATGGTTTTTCCCGTGACGTCGGAGGCGTCGAAATCCATGGCCCCGATGGACAGGGAGGCCTGCCGGTCCGTGAGGGGAGTCCAGTTCTTGCCGCCGTCGGTGGTCTTCCATATCCCCCCGTTCACCGCCCCGGCATAAATAAGATTGCTGTCGGACTTATCGACCAGGACCTTGGTGATGGCCCCCGTGACGGGATTGTTGGTTTTGCTCATCCCCTCCACGTTCACCCAGTCGTTGACGGCATTGGCCCGGATCTGTCCCGGCCCCAGATCCTTCCACGCCGGGGAGAATCCCTGGGAGCTAACGGGAGAAACGCAGGGCCGGCAAAAAAGCGCCAGCACGGCAATCACCGCCGCCCGCCGCGCGAGGGTCGAAAGAAAACTCTTCATGGACGCCGGATCATCCTCTTAAACAACTTCACTCAAATCACTTCTTGATAAGGAGCCGCCAACGGCGGCATGGCAGGCTTCTGAGCAACTTAACGGCATATATTCTATCTCTCTCGGCAAATCACTCTTTGATAATACGCCGTAAAACGACGCGGATCGATCTTCAGCAACATCGTTCACCGCTTGATCCAGTAGGAGCGGTATTCCTCCCAGGTAACGTTACCGTCCTTATCCACATCGATTTTTTCGAAGCGCTGCTTCGTATCGGCGGCGATTTCCTCCCGGGAAAGGACGCCGTCGCCGTTCTTGTCTATTTCCTTAAACCGGACCGTGTAGAAGGCATAACATTCCCGGGGTTTGATCTTGCCGTCCCGGTTGCCGTCGGCCCTCTGAAACTGCCCTTTGTCCCCCCTCTTCTCCCCCGTTTTTGCCCCTTTCCGGGCGGCGGACTTTCCCTTTCCTTCCCCGCCGCACCAGTAGATCACATACTCCTGGACCTGGACCATGCCGTCCTTGTCGGCATCCCGGTTGGCAAAGGCCCGGGGGCGACCGACGGCGTATTCATCGGCGCTCAGCTTCCCGTCCCCGTTGGCGTCCATATCCTGGAAGCGTTTCTTCCGGTAGGTCTCCGCCTCCGCCTCCGTCAGGACGCCGTCGCGGTCCACATCACCCCGCTGGAGAGATGCCGCCGGGGTTTTGGCCGCCGGCTGGTCCTGAGGAGCGGCCTCCGTCACCGCGGCCAGGGACAGGCAAAAACAGCCCGTCAGAAAAAGGATCGCAAAAAACCTTTTATTCATATCACGTCCCCCTCAAAAATTATTATTCCCGCCCCGGCATCTCAAGAACACCGCGGGTTGAATGCACTTTACCCGGTATCATCTTTATCCGGGTTTGTCTTGGGCCAAGCCTTGCAGCGATGCCAATACAAGTTGTTGCGCTGACAAGCATCTTCAATATAATTGTCGCTTTTATCCAACACCCACGAACGATGAAAAATGTTTAGGGGGAGATCGCGCGGATGTATTTTCATACCAAACAGACGACCGTTTCTATCATGGAACAACTTCCGAGAACAAATCTTTTCTGGGATCTCTTCGGGCATCCTTCTCCACATTTTTAGAAGCTAACAGGAAAAGGTAATTTCCATCTTCCTTGCCGCCGGTGATAGCTCCGGCGGTGGCGGGGTAAAACGGTATGCCAGGAATTCATACATTTGCGGGCCAGATGAAAATGCTTGTTTGTAAGCGAAAGAAGCAGATACATGCGGTTGTCCGTTATAAATTCATTTTTCGCCCCTGGAGACAGGAGGTGTGGCCGTCGTTGCGACTGCATTACCGGACAATCTGGCAACCATCGCCTTAACGGACATTATTTGCGGTCCGGATTTCTGGGCAAATTTCGCGCTGTCATAGCCCCACCAATCCCAGCAGCCGTTGGGTGAGGAATTGCCCGTTTGTGGATATAGCACGACAATGTTGTTCGTGTCCGCCCAGCGGTTGTAGCCGGCATTTCGCACAAACAGATCGTCCAGCGTAGCGGTGTTCTGCCTGCAACCATGGAATACGACATGGAGTTTGCAGGTCGTTGCGCCTGCCGCGCATGCTTGTGGTACGAACACCCACCCTGTTTTCGCCATACCATGTCCGGAGACGAATACGGTTTGATCGAATTCGGTGAGACTGCCCGACAGTGTGCCGTTGTTACGTGCATTCAGGTTTCCATGAAGGTGTTTGAGCATTTCGCCGGCAAGGTCGAAATCGCAATTGTTGATGAAAGGGGCGGCCGTGGTTGCGCAGTTGCCTCCAAATTCGTCAGTGATCATCGCGTGTCCGGAGGGGACGGTGTTCTTGTAGAAGGTGTTTTCAGCCGGCACAAAGTTCCGGTAATAAGTTTGGAGGTCATTCATTACCACCGGCCTCACCGTTTTGTCCTCCGTGCCGGAGAACAGGTATATCCTGGAAGCACGGAGATTGCTTACCGGATCGATGAGATTGTCAGAAGCCCATTCGTTGGTGAGGTTCACGAGGGTCTGAACGGGGATGCCGCTGCCGTGTGTCATGCAGCGGCCAATGGCATTTTCAAATGACCCTTCACTGCAATAGAAAGGCCCTCCGGCCACGATCCCGGCTCCACGCTTGAATGTGGCGGAGTGTGCAACATGAACTTGCACGGCCATGAACCCGCCGGAAGATAAACCTGAGACGCTTATCTCGGATGGATTGATGGAGAGCGCAGGCAACTGAGGGGCCAATTGTTTGGTATTGCAAGCAGTGATGACTGTAAGCGCAATGATTCCAATGAACAGCTTAACTCGCATAGGTATGTTCGTCTCCTTAGTTGCTGAGGCTATCTCTTGTGCAAGGTGAATTTCGGTCCTGAATGCTACGATGATTAATGCTTGAAATCAAGAAGTTCTATCTCTGCTGATTTTGTTGGGTGCCGACTTTTTTAACAAACGATTCTCAAGTTTCTCTTGACACATGACGAAATAAAGAAAGACGAAGGCATCTGGAAATGAAATCCTGCCAAGGAGGATGGGCCAGGATGAAAAGAATTTGGACAATCTGCCTACTGATCAGTCTGATACTTCTGCCGGTCGGTGTTTACGGTTCCCTTCCGGGCCTGGGCACCTACGAGCTTTGCACCATTTCAGGTTCCAAGGGCAACACCGTTTCCTGCCCGCTGACCCTTGCGAGTGCAACAGCCTTGCTCCAGCCGCCGACAGCTCTCGAGTTTCGGATCTCCTGGGACCCCGCCAAAGTGAAAATTAGACCGTTTGAAGACGAATTTTGCTGGGAAGAGGCCTGCTACCCGATTCAGATTCCATACTGCACGGAAACCGGCGGCTGTGCCTGGGGAGCCCTAAACACAGGGCACACGGTAGCCGCTGCACCCCTCGATTTTGCCAACTGGTTCGATCAGGGCACAGTCATCATCGTGAACATGGGGGACCCCAGCAAAACGATTACCCACGCTTACGTGGACAAGACAGGGGCTCTGAACGGATCGGACGCGACCTTCCTCACCGCTATTTTCGAACTGACCGACGACATCCCCGCTGAATCTCCCGTGAGCATCTACCTCTCTGAGGTTGTTTTCTCTTCCGCCGATGCCTTTACCATGCCTTTCACTTTTGCCCAACTGCCGGCGAAGCGCGTTTTTGTGACGACGCTTCCGGGAGGTGTCGACAATAGCGGCGTCATCGATGTTTCCGACGCCATTCTCACCCTTCAACTGGCTTCGGGGATCAACCCTGCCATTCCGGTTTACCAAGAGGCCGATATCAACGCTGACGGAAAGATCGGCCTCGCGGAAGCGATCTACAGCCTCCAGAAGGCGGCCAACCTGCGCTAACACCCATTGTTACTTGCATTTAGGATTTATGAAACGCTGTACCAAGGGGTTCTATTGAGTCGAGTAGATCAGTTTCTTCCGACATGGTCAACGACCTCCAACAGGGCAAGCCCGCCGCCGTAAACGACGATAAAAGCTACAACAACGGCGTCAAGGTTGTCCCGGCCTGCCTCCTCGAACCGCGGATCGTGACCCCGGACAATATCCGGGAGGCTTATGTCGGCGATCCCCTTCTGAGGGACATGTTGAGGGATAAATGACAGACTCGAAATACGGAATAACTCGGCAACAAATATTTGCGATAAGGAGGCGACATGATAGCGCGGGCATTAAAAGGTCCGTTTGGGCAATCATGGTACTGGCCGTAATCCTCTGGGGAGCGGCGGCCGCTGCGGCCGCCCATCGGGTTTTTCTCTGAACACGGATGGATACGGCCGGCTCTTGGTTCGCACCGTAAGAACCACGAACATGCTCTAAGAGGCCATGACCGCGAAATATTGGTCCGGATCATCTCCAGAATTGAAGATCAGGACGCCGGCGACAGGCGCATCTCCGGCGGAAGCGGTACGCCTATTTGGCCGGCAAACTCATGACCATGCGCTTTAGGCTGCCTTTGAAGAGCACGTCCATACGCTGATCTTCCAGGATCTTCTCCACGAAGCCGATCCCGAAGGTGGGATGTTCGATGACCTCGCCGCGCTGGTAACGATCGGTCATGCGGTACGGTAGTATCGGGGTGTTCTTCCCCAGTTCGTTATGGCGCTGGAGCCAGCGCTGGGTCTCCACCGCCTCTGCCTGCCGGCTTTCTTCCGCGGCCCGAGTCCCGGTGCGGCGGGAACGGTCGCCGCCGGTTTCGCCTTTTCGGTCCCGGACCTTGGCGCCCCGATATTTGTGCTCCGTCCCGCAGGTCTTGCACTTCACCCGAGCGATCACCCCACCGACCTCATAAAGGACGATATGGGCCAGGGTCAGACCGCAGCGCGTGCAGAGCGCATCGACATTCTTACCCACCATGGACATAAGCCACCCCTCCCGAAGATGTTCATGCTTCATAACATACTTTTCCCCGAGGCAAACATTTTTTTTCCGAAGATCACCCCGGCGGCGGGAAAAATCATCCCAGGTGATGAATCATAATGTTGCCCCATTTCTCCCGCAGGTATTCCGCTACCAGGCGGCGATGGCAGTGCCGGGGCTGCTCTTCGCTGCATAACAGGCAGCCCCGATGGAGCAACGCGGGGGTTGCCTCCCGTTCGATCCCCCGGCGGGCGATGAGGGATAGGAAGTCCCGCTCATAGACGGACCAGTCGCCCTTGTTCTTCTTGTAGGCCGTGAGGATCTCCTCCGTCGGGGCGAGGATGGGCAGGTGGAGATAGTCGATACCTCCGATGACCTTGAGGAAGTACCGGAGGTCGTCCTTCTTGGCAAAACCGGCCAGTTGCGACGTGTTGTGGAGCCGGATGTCGATGACCAGCCGGACCCCGTTTTCCATCAGGAGCGTGAAAAACCTCTCCGCCGACTTACCGGCAAAACCGATGGTAAATAAATCAATAATATTAGTCACTTTTCCCTTTCCTAATCATTATCTTTGTTCCTCATCCCACATATGTTCGACCTTTTCACTTCGATAGTAATGTCAATATCCTTTTGGAATTTCATCTTTGCCAATATCTTTAATCACCGGCAACGCCCTGGTGGCGCCAGCGGGAATCCAGAATGACGATGCGCCCGTAGTCCGTTTCGCTCCGGATCAGGCGGCCCATACCCTGATTCATCTTGATGGCGCTGTCATAGCGATAACGACGTTGATATTCCCTCACCGTCATGGTCCGGCGGCGGGCGATTTGCAGGGGATCGGCGGGGCTGGCAAGGGGCAGGCGCGTAATCACCACCTGTGTCAGGGTATCCCCCCGGAAATCCACCCCATACCAAAAGGTGTCGACGCCAAAGAGGACGCTTTCCTTTATCTCCCGGAACTCGTCGCAGAGATCGGCGGTCGGGGCGCCCCGGCGCTGGACCAGGAGGGGAAACCCCAGGGCATCGATCTCCGTCCCGATCCTCGCCGCCACCGCTTCGAGGTCGTTATAGCTGGCGAAAAGGACCAGGGTGCCGCCGCGGTGGCGCTGGATCAGTCCTGGCAGAACCTTCGCCACGGCATCGAGCCACTGTTCCTTGTTTTCATAGCGGCCGTTCACCGCATCGGGGTGAAGCAGCACCTCCCTGTTGGCACTGGAAAACGGCGAGGGGAAGGCGGCAAATCGGAATTCCCGCCATTTTTCCTCTTTTTCATCGAGAGGAAAGGGACGATCCAGGCCAACGATTTTATTGAAGTCCCGGAAGCTTTCTCCGTATCGGAGCGTCGCTGCCGTATAGATCAGTCCTTTGGTGTCCCCGTAGAAATCCCGGCGGATCGGGTCGGACACATCGATAGGAGCCGTGGCAATGGTCCAGTGCCGTATCAGGATCGTGAAGGCCGTGGTCCGGTCCGGCCGAATGATCATGTTGTCCATCTCCAGCAATCGATCGGTCTGATCCGCCACTTCTCCCCGTGCGTTTTTCATCCTTTCCCGGGTCCGGCTCTGGATCTTCAGGAGGCGGCAGACGTCATCATCCTTGAGCCAAGCGAGATGCTCATTGATCATCAGCAGGATTTCCCGCATCTGGCGCAGATGCGTCTGGATATGGCCATCGCGGTAAGCGGCGTCCGCCGCGGGGAGCGGGCAAGTTCCGGCCGCGGTGATGTTGCCGCAATTGGCCTTGACCTTTCGCAAGACCCGACCGAAGCCGTCTATGGCCGTGTGCAAATCCTCCGTGGCCGCCAGGATAGCTTCTATTTCTTCCCCTATATAACCCGACGCCCGGTCCCGGAGCTTGGCGGCGGCGGTGGAGATATAATCGACCGCCAAGGCAATATCCCGGGAATCTATCTCCAGGGCGGAGGCGCTGCGGCAAGCATCCTCGAAATGATTCGCCTCATCGATAACAAAGATCCGGAATAGTTTGCTCAGAACCGGATCATGGGCAAGGAGGGCGAGTTTGTGGTGATTCGTGATCACCAGGCGTGATTTTACTGCCTCGCTGGTGATGATCTGGGCGGGGCACTGCCGGTGCCTCCCGTGGCAGCCGGATCGGGCGGAAATCTCCCGATGCAGTTTCGTCAAGAAACCGCGGTTATCGAGAAAATGGCGAATCCGTCCCCCGATCCGGTCGCCGTCAGCCTCCCGAAAGTTAAAGAGGAGATTGAGGCAGTAAAGCCAAGCCATGAGTTCTGACCCCTGCCAGACGTCTTCATAGACATGATCCAGCTTTTCAGCGCAGAGATAGTTCGACTTGCCCTTGAGGAGGGTGACGGGGATCTCCGTGTAGGCCTTGATCGCCTTGGTGATGAAACCGATCTCCCGCTCCAGGATCTGATTCTGGAGACTCTTGGTATAGGTGGAAACAACGGCCCTGGCCTCTGGATTGCGATCGAGGAATTCAAGCAAGGGGAGGAGGTAGCCCTGGGTCTTCCCCGTGCCCGTTCCGGCCTCGATGGTGAGGACCGCCGCGTCATTCAGGGCGGCCGCGACCTGACCGGCATACGCCGCCTGGCTGGGGCGATAAACAAAATCCTTGCTCTTTCCGGCCATACCCTGAAAGATAGCCGCCATCCCCTGAGGATCTACGGGCTGGAATGGAGCGGCAGCCGCCACGGCGCGGCGATGCGCCTTGCTCGCATCGGGCAAAAAGGGGCGCCAGGCGGCGGTATCGTTGTCCCGCCGGATATTGATGAGATCGCCGAAATAGTCCGTCAGGCGCTGGGCAAAATGGAGAAAAACCGTCCCGAACAGGGTATCGCTTTTCGCCAGATAATAGCGGAGGGCCGCCGCCCGGGGCGACTCCCGGTCGTTGAGTTGATAACGGCAGAAATGACGGATGAGATCGACGGCCAGTTCCGCCCCTTCCCCGGCGCTGAATGACACCTTCGGACGTGGACGGCGGTGGAGACGCTCCCACAGATACTTCGGCGATAGAGAATCAAGGCCGGGGAGGAAGAACTCGGCGGCAAACCCTAAATCCACAATCCGCCGGGGGCCGCATAACTGCTTCAAAGTCGGGAAGTTGTCCCGTTGGGGCAAAACGAGAACAAAAGGGGGATCACCCAGGAAGGTCTGGAGTTCTTTAAAGACCTCCGGGGCTTCCGGCGCCGCCGCCAGTTCCGGACGCGAAAGATTGGAGCGGCCCCGGTCCATGGCGGTAAAATGGGCGTAATTGATCAGGGACGAAAATTTCCGTTCCGGGCCGTCGGGGCGGAGGATCGCCGCCGCCACGGCGTAGGCCCGGTTTCCCCGCTCCTCCCTGGCGCCGGAGTGGGCAAAAAGAATGGCAATCTCTCGAATCTCTTCATGATACGGATTTAACATGGCCCGCAGCTAAATGATACCATACGCCTTTCCACCTCTTCCTGCTTTCAAATCCTTCCTGCTACAGTATCTTTACCTTTTCTTCTCATCTGAAAATGCATTCCTATGTGACTGACTCCCTTAACCAATTTATTTCCTCCCCTGCAAGAAAGGATCAAGGTGGGGATGAGTCTCGATGTTATGAACATTAAGCTTCGCTTTCATCCCCATTTGGGACGATGTTCCGTCATGTGCGTTTCCCTTCCGTTTGTCACCCGCGCTTGACCATCCGGCAAGGAAGGGCGGCGGCATCGCCGCAATGGATTTCCACGCCTCTCCTTCGCGCCGTTTTCCCGTCGCGATGGTCTCCCAACCATTCGCCCTTGATAGGAACGATCACCTTTTGCCGGCCCTTGTGCAGCACTTCAAACGGCACATCGCCGTAGGATTTCGCCTTGCGAAATTTTTCCGATATATTTTTCCAGCCACCGCTGCGCTGGGACTGGAAAACTCCTCATCTCGTGTGAATAATAAATGATCCTCTGTCGAACTCACTTCGCGGTCCGGCAACAGCTTTTCCAGTCCAGTTCGACAATTCAGCGGTTCTGAGCCTCTTTGGGTCGCCGTGTGCAAGAAAAATATTAATTGTCGTGCTTGGCATTCTCTACTCCTTACACATACTGTTCGGATGAACCGCAACTGCAAAGTATCGGATCCATCCTGTCCTCTTAATATAGAAACAAATCAGCGGCGCGTTTTCCGAGTTCGCTGGATCGGCTTATTGAAAGACTTATCAGGGCGACTCGGATAGGGGCCAAGGAAACGCTTGCCGTTGAAGTGGATCAGGTGCGAAGGCGCATCAGCCACCCATACCTCGGTTTCACATGCGATTTCTACCAGGTAGCGGCTCATGACCGCCCGGTTGGGAAAGGCGGTCACATAGACAAAACCAGCCTTTGATCCCGCGAACAGCCTGGCAAGTTCGGCATGTCGCTTGCCATCCACCGGCCCGTGACTGGTAACGGACTCCACCAGCAGCAGCCAGTTTTTCGCGGGATAGTGGAAAACGACATCGGGCATCTTACGGTGGGAGTCCACTTTGACGCCCAGCCCGGCCAAGAGTGCCGCGTCGAAGTATCCCCATTTTTCACCGGTGTCCCCGGCATAGACCAACACACTGCCCGGTGCAAAGCGCGGGGCGAAATCCTCGATGATTGCCCGGATCAGCTCGCTATGCTCACCCGGGCTCAGGGTAATTTGCTTACCCGGTGCAATCTCGACCGGGATTTGGTTCTGCTCGCGCTCCCTGGCGTAACGGGCAACCAGCGTATTCCGCTGGGCCAGGTAGGTCGTTAGATTGGCATGCCACTTTGGCTTGCCAAAGGTGCGCAGCAGAGTCAGCGCCGCCGGTTCGATCTGATAAACGGCCTTGGGACTGTTCACCGGCCGGTCTGGCTTGTCTGGATTGTAGAGGGCAAACCCGGCATCCACAAACTGGTGCATGGTCTGCCTCCGCACCGTTTCTCGGGTGTTCGGCGCATATTTCTTTTCGTAGTTCTCCCTTGCCCAATCCATGCTGGGTGTGATGCCCATGAGAGGGTTTGCAGCCCGTGTCCAAGGCTTGCCGGGCGTCAAGTGCAGCAAGGCCAGCAGGCAAAGGGCTGACCGTTCGTTCTGATGGGCCCGGGGAAGGCCCAAGCTTATGAGGATTTGCAACGCCTCCTCGACGTGATCGTTTCTGTTGTTCGTCATGTGATCAGAGTTCCTATCTTGGCGTCAATCTGTTCCTGCGTGAGAGATCCTTGTCGCATGGCCCACATGCCGAGCCGGATCAGCGCTTCACGGCTCGGGTATTTCATCAGCTTGAGGTCGGTTGCATTGACCTGGGTGTGGCCGTTGAAGCTCCGAAAATGCTCGTCAACAGCCGTTGTGTTGAGATAAACGACAAGCCCTCGGGCCAGTGGCTCGGGCAGGCCGTGCCTGTCGTCATGAAAGACGTTCAGGTGATTCTCGAAGCCCAGCATTGTCGCATCACCGAAGATACGGGGGTCAACCATGCTCGCCACGACCCGACGCTTTTCTTCCTTAGCTGAGAATCGCCGCACCACGCAATAGAAACCAGTGGGATACAGCCATTTCTCGGTGTCGGCGTTGCGCGCGATGGAGTTCGGTTTCCTCATGCCCGCGATGGGCCATGTGGCGGATTGGCCGATGAAGTGACCCGGATAAAGCAGGGGAACCGTGCCCGGACCCGGCATTGCACGCAGGTGCTCCTTCACCCGAAAATCGACGACGGGCCCGGTCGAAACCTTGATGCCGAGATCGGCCAATGGGTGGCGGATTGACGGCGAGAGATCAATGACATTGTGAGCGGGCGAAATGGGCACATGGATGAACCGCTCCGGGTCATCAGGGGAGACGATCCGCTCGAAGAGATATTCGTGCCGGGAAAAACGGGCAAAGGTGTCATCGGTCGAAGTCGAAACCGTCACCGGCCCCTGCCGGCCGCCCCGCTCCAGCAGGATGATGATATTTTCCTGCAGGACGTCTTCATCCTTGAACGCTTGGCTTCGCGACTCAAACAGGTGCATATGACAGATGGCGGCCCGGGCAAAGATGAAGTCGCGGAACGGGCGATAGTATGGACCATTGCAGAAGCTCCGGGGAATGATCGCCACAAGCTGACCACCCGGCGCCATCTGTGCGAGGGCCAAGGCGACAAAGGCCGAGTATAGATTCACCGTCTCGATGCCGACACGGCGCAACGCCAGTCGGTGCGCCGAAAAGCTGTTTAGCTTCTTGTAGGGCGGATTGAGAATTGCGTGCGTGAATGGTGGAAGGGAATGGGAAAACAGGTCTCCCGTCAAAGAACCCACGCTTGCGTGGATGAAATCGTCGCCGAGGATCTGTACCCTGAGGTTGTCAAGGGATGCATACTGAAGGAAGGTGTGGCAAAGGTTTGGATGCAGCGTCG
>Ga0302249_1000821_pt1 | contig 24636 bp, 14 predicted proteins | sample AAG_UR_Val_MG_FD_193531 | JGI IMG/M metagenome (GOLD analysis project Ga0302249, IMG submission 193531) | Enriched activated sludge microbial communities from anaerobic digester in WTTP, New Holstein, Wisconsin, United States - AAG_UR_Val | ecosystem: Engineered > Bioreactor > Anaerobic >... | reverse complement strand
TTCCGTTGACAACACCGGATAGTGCGCGCCAAACTCCCCCGCAGTCCCATTTTGTCAATATAAAAAAGACCTTTGCGTAATGCCAAGCAATTAACTCTCAGGAATTGACTCGTGGCAGTTTATAGTGACAACGAAATCTGCAAATTGTGCAGCGAAAACTGCAAATTGTCACATCGTAGGACATCCCTACTCATCCTTTCCAAGACCCTTTTCGGTAGTTTTTGACAGGCTTTCTGCATTTCAGATCACCGAAAATTGCAAATTGTGACAGGATAACTGCAAATGCTATGGAACTGGTATTGATCAATCGGTGTCATAGACTCAGATATACGAAATCGTATATGCAGAGGATTTGATTTTGTGATTGACAGAATGAGACTAATCCAGAAGTAGTATTGTTTCGAAAATTACCACTTGTAGCGTTAAAGACATATAGGATACCTAACAAAAAAGATAGATAGGCAGGCGGATGATTACTGACTTTCATGCAAAGTATTATGCATACGAGCTCAGCCGCAAGGGTGGTGCCGGAGTTGAAAGAGTCGGCAGAGCTCTTTTTGATGCCTGTGTGGACTTGAACCCGCACCAAATTGAAGCTTCGTTGTTTAGCCTCAGATCTCCTGTATCCAAAGGTGTCTTACTTGCAGATGAAGTTGGTTTGGGCAAGACAATTGAAGCAGGGTTGACAATGTGCCAGTACTGGGCGGAGAAGAAACGCAGGATATTGGTGATCTGCCCGGCATCTTTGAGAAAGCAATGGGCTCTTGAATTGCAAGAAAAGTTTAACCTCCCTGTTATCGTGCTTGATGCCAAAACATGCAGGGAACTGAAGAAAAAAGGCCAGGACAACCCCTTTGATACAAAGCAGATATCCATAGTCTCCATGCACTATGCCGGAAACCAGGCGGAATCAATCAAACTGCTTCCCTGGGATTTGGTGGTGATTGACGAAGCACACAAACTGCGTAATGCCTACCGCCCAAGCAACAAGATTGGCCAACGCATCCGCTGGGCGACGGATGGCATCAAAAAGATACTCCTGACAGCCACTCCTTTACAGAACTCCCTTACAGAATTGTATGGGATTTCCACTCTCATCGATGAGAGAATATTTGGAGACCTTCCTTCATTTCGCACGCAGTACATGAATACAGGCGGGGATCTGAACGATCTGCGCGCCAGACTGCAGAGTTTCTGCTGGCGGACACTGCGCAGACAGGTCTTGGAATATGTCAAATTCACAGAGCGGCGGCTGATTACCCGGCCCTTTACCCCCACAGAGCAAGAGCATGACTTGTATATGCGGGTTTCCGAGTTTCTGAAGTCTGAGGATAACTATGCCCTGCCCCAGGGACAAAAACACCTGCTGATCTTATTGGTTCGCAAGGTATTGGCTTCATCTCCCCATGCAGTTGCGGGAACCCTGGAAATCATCAGGGATCGCCTTGTGCGTTTGAAACAGGAGTATCAGAAGAAGCAGCATGCTTTGGAACAATTGGTCATTGATGATTATATCGATGACGACCTGTTGGATGAGTTGTTGGAAGACCAGGAGGATTTGGAGGCCGAGACGGCAGAAGCAGCGGAAACCCCTGACATCAAAGCCATCCAAATTGATATTCAGAGGCTTGAAGACGAGATCGAAGACCTGAACAGCTTCATCGACACCGCCCGTAATTTTGGGGTGGATTCAAAGTCCAAAGCCTTACTCACAGCCCTGGAAACTGGCTTTTCCCAAATGCAGAAAATGGGAGCTGCTCAAAAAGCGGTCATCTTCACAGAATCCCGCAGAACGCAAGCCTGGCTGAAGGAGTATCTGGAAGCCAATGGCTACCGGGATGAAGTGCTTACCTTCAATGGCACCAATAAAGATGACGCCACCGGGCAGATCTACCAGCAGTGGCTCGAGCAGAACCAGAATACCGGCAGATCGTCCGGTTCCAAACAGGTGGATTTAAGAACAGCCATCATCGACCGTTTCAAAAGCAAGGCAAGCATCCTGATTGCCACAGAAGCCGGAGCAGAAGGCTTGAATCTGCAGTTTGCCTCACTGGTGATCAATTACGATTTGCCCTGGAATCCCCAGCGCATTGAGCAAAGGATTGGGCGTTGCCATCGTTACGGGCAAAAGCACGACGTGGTTGTGATCAATTTTCTGAACGAGCGTAACGAAGCAGATCGCCGTGTCTATGAGATTCTGTCCAATAAATTCCATTTGTTCACCGGTGTATTTGGCGCATCCGATGATGTGCTTGGCTCACTGGAATCTGGTGTTGATTTTGAGCGCAAAGTGCTGGAAATCTACCAGCAATGCCGTACCCATCAGGAGATAGCCTCTGCATTTCAAAAGCTGCAACAAGAGCTGGATGCCGTGATCAAAACCCGCATGAAAGAGACCCGGCAAAAGCTCCTGGAGCATTATGACGAAGATGTGCATGAAAGGCTAAAAATAAACCACACCGATGCTGTCCAGACCCTGGACCGGATAAGCAGGCTGTTCTGGTATTTAACCATGCACATCCTGGATGGCATGGCTGTTTTCGATGAGTACAAACACGTGTTCAGGCTTATCAAGTCCCCAATCAAGGCTGGCAAACCGGGCACTTACCGCCTGATCTCCAAAGATGGCGACAATTACGGCAATGACTTCCTCTACCGTATGAGCCACCCTTTGGGTGAATATGTTCTGGAGCAGGGCAAAAAGAAATCCTGTCCCATTGCTGAAGTGGTCTTTGATATCTCGCACCATCCCACCAGAATAAGCCTGATTGAGCAACTCAAGGGACGTAAGGGATGGCTGAAACTCGACCTCTTGTCCGTCAAGTCCCTTGATACGGAAGAATACCTGCTCTTTACGGCAATAGACGACAACGGCAACAACCTTGATCAGGAAACCTGCGAAAAGCTCATGCTGTGCCAGGCCAGGCTTTCAAATGCAAGCCGGGACATCTCAGGCGTTGAAAAACGTTTGCAGGCTGATTCTGAAAGATATGTGGAAGCTACCCTGTCCAGGAACCTGGAAGAGAACAACAAGCACTTTGCTGAAGCCCGGGATCAGCAGGATAAATGGGCTGAGGATATGGTAAAATCTGTGGAGCAGGAGCTGGACAGCGTAAAGCGGCAGATAATGGAAAAGCAGCGTTTGAGCCGCCACAGCACTACGCTGAAGGAACAACGCGACCTGCAGGAAGAAATCGCCAAATTGGACAAAAAGAAGCGCAAAATGCGGGAAAAACTATTTGACACTGAAGACCAAATATCCGAAAAAAGAGACAAGCTGATAGAAGCCCTGTCCCAGCGCTTAAAACAAAAAACCAGGGTGACCAATATGTTCACAATAAGCTGGAAGGTAGTTTGAGGAGAGATAAATGCCATCAACAGAACGATTGAGAGCAAAACTGACAGACAAACTGAAAGAGCTGTTTCAGCTCAATCAACCCGACCTGGATTTCGGATTTTACCGTATCATGCATGCCAAAGCGGAGCAAGTGGCCAGCTTTATCGATAACGACCTCCTGGAAGTGATCAGGAAAGAGTTTGGACAGATGGATGAAGACCACAGGAAGAAGTTGAAGGATGCCATAGACCAGGAAATACAGCGGGCAAAGGAATACGGCGCTGCCGATCCCGAAAACAACCCCAGGGTGCTGGAAGCAAAAGCCCGCTACGAGGCCGCGAAAGACACCATTTCAGCCGAAGCGGAGATCTATGACCATCTCTACCGCTTCTTCGAGCGTTATTACGACGATGGCGACTTCATTTCCCGCCGCTATTACACCAGGGAAACCCCCGGCAAGGCGGCGCCCTTTGCCATTCCTTACAACGGCGAAGAGGTCAAACTGCACTGGGCAAACGCAGACCAATACTACATCAAAACCACGGAGTATTTCAACATCTACCGCTTCAACCTCTCCCAGGGTATCAAAAAACTGCTCTCAACCGATGAAGCAGACCTCTTGGAGATGGCCCTGCAGGAAGAGACCAGCTTTCCGGAAAAGCTCAATGTCACCTTCAAGATCGTGGAAGCCTCCGAGGGCGAGCATGGCAATATCAAAGCCTCAGACGACAACAAACGCTTCTTCATCATCCATCAGCCCAAACCTGTGGAATTAACGGAAGCTGGCGAGCTAATTGTCAACTTCGAATACCGCAGTGATCCCCAAAAAAGCTCCCAGGAAAGCTCCTGGCGCGATGCCAGGAACAGCGAGGCGGTGGAAACCATCTTCCATGCGCTGGAAAAGCTGCCAGCCGCGGAAGACTTTTTAAGGGGCTTCGGGCTAAAGGCTCCCACGGAAAAGAAAAAAGACCGCACCCTGCTGGAGAAATACATCTATCAATACACCACCCGCAATACCCGGGACTACTTCATCCATAAGGATCTGGGCGCTTTCCTCAAACGAGAGCTGGATTTCTACATCAAAAACGAGATTATGCGTCTGGACGACATCGAAAAAGCCGATGCTCCCAAAGCTGAGAACTACCTTGCCAAGATCAGGGTACTGCGCAAGATCGCGTGTAAACTGATCGAGTTTATGGCGCAGCTTGAGGACTTCCAGAAAAAGCTCTGGCTCAAAAAGAAATTCGTGGTGGAAACCAACTACTGCATTACCCTGGATCGGGTTCCGGAGGAGCTGTATCCGGAAATCATTGCCAATCAGGCCCAACACGATGAATGGGTAAAACTCTTTGCCATCGATGAGATCGAAGGCGACGCTGTGTGTCCGGCATACACCGAACCGCTGACCTTAAACTTCCTGAAAGCAAATGACAAGCTGGTGCTGGATACCAGGTTCTTCACTGATTGTTTTAAAGCCAGGCTCTTGAGCTCAATAGAGGATTTTGATGAGCAGTGCGATGGGCTGCTGATACACAGCGAGAACTTCCAGGCATTGAATCTGCTGCAAGAGAGATACAGAGAGCAAGTGAAGGGAATATATATTGACCCACCGTACAATACTGGCGATGACGGATTTGTTTATAAAGACTCGTATCCTTCCTCAACATGGCTGACAATGATAAATGAACGCTTAGATGCTGGTATGAAAACACTTTCTTCAGAAGGTGCCATGCTAATAAGTATAGGGGATGAGGAACAGGAACATCTTTCTACCTTAGTGCGAGAAAAGTATGATAAGGAGTCATTCTTTTCAACCCTGATATGGGAAAAGAAGAAGAAAGGTAGTTTTCTAAGTGGACAAATTGCTAAAATGAAAGATTATATAGTTTGTGTCGCTAAGGAACTAAGTTGTTTCGCAGGGTTAATTGGGGAAATTACGTATGAAAGCGAGACCTACCCTTGTGTAAATGCCTCAAATCCGAGGGAGGTTAGGACTATTCCTGCAGGCATAAAGAGTAAGTATAAAGAAAAAAACTACTTTCTAAAAAAGGGATCAATAATTAGTGCAGGCAATATGAACCTAGTTTTGGTGTCTAACCTAATTATTAAAAATGGTCGGCTTGCTCAAGAACTAAAAATCGAAGGTAATTGGCGTTATTCTCAGAATAGTATGCAGACATATGCGGATGAAGGTACTTTATACATTACGCAAGATTTATACTTACGAAGAATCGTTAACGAACCCAGAGAGAAAAGAATGAGGGACATTCTCCTTAGATTGGGCTATGATAACGAAGCCGATTATACTCAATATGATATCAATAATCTTGGCAAGTACGGATGGGGCACTAATGAAGATGCCAATGATGAACTCCATCAAATTCTTGGAGAGCAATACGCAGTTTCTTATCCAAAACCATCAAAACTTATTCTTCAATTGTTTGCATCTTTGAGAATACCAGATGGATACTGGTTAGATTACTTCTCAGGCTCAGGCACTACAGGTCATGCTGTAATCAATCTCAACCGTGAAGATGATGGGAACCGCAAGTATTTGTTGGTGGAAATGGGAGATTATTTCGATACCGTCTTGAAACCCCGGATCAGCAAGGTTGTGTATAGCGATGACTGGAAGGATGGCAAACCCAGGAACCGCGACACAGGTGTCAGCCACTGTTTCAAATATCTGCGCCTGGAAAGTTATGAGGATACGCTCAACAACCTTGTGCTGAAGAGCGATCCCACGCGAGACAAAGCTTTGGAGGCAAGCGACTCCCTCAAAGAGGATTACCTGCTGCACTATCTGCTGGAGGTGGAGAGCTGGGGCAGCCAGAGTTTGCTGAATATTGACGCTTTCGCCGATCCCACCAGTTACCTGCTCAAGGTAAAGAAACCAGGCAGTGACGAGTATGTGGAAAGGGCCGTTGATCTGATCGAGACCTTCAACTATCTGATCGGCTTGCGCTTGGTGCATCTGGCGGAGCCTCAGAGATTCAATGCCAGCTTCGACCGCCAGAAGGATCCTGACCTGCCTCAGGACCAGGATACGCGGCTGGTGCTGGATGGCGATCTCAAACAAGCTGAGGAAGGCAAATGGTGGATTCGCAAGCTTGAGGGCTGGGTGCCCAGGAATCCCTACAGTCCCAATGATGGCCTTAAAGAGAAGGTCCTGATAGTCTGGCGCAAGCTCACCGGAAACCTGGAAGAGGATAACCTTGTGCTGGACACTTGGTTTCAAAAGAACCGCATCAGCACCATAGATTGGGAGTTTGACACCATCTATGTGAACTGCAGCAACAACCTGCCCAACCTGCGTAAAGAAGGCGATACCTGGAAGGTGCTGCTGATCGAAGAGGAGTTTATGAAGCGGATGTGGAGCTCTGAGGGGGTATAAGATGGCAAGAGACCTCACAAATTCAACGGTGGACAGGCAAAACATCCTGAACAACCAGTATGCCCTGAATGAGATTCAGAAGGCAGTTAAGCTGCAAGGTATTCTCTTTGAAAGTAAGTTGGTTTTCTTGATAGATCATGTTGCTGACTTCTTTGAAGTGACCACTCGTACAATCAAAAACTACATTAGCAACTACGAAGATGAGCTCAAAAACAACGGTTATGAGGTTTTACGGGGTAAACGCCTAACAGATTTCAAGTTAACTGCAAAATGGCCAGATGTTAGTGAAATTGATTTCCCTGACATTAAAGCACCGAGCTTAGGTATATTTGACTTCAGAGCATTTTTGAACCTTGGAATGCTGATGGTAGAAAGTGAACGAGCCAGGCTGTTGAGACAGGCTATCCTTGATATTGTGATAGACACAATCAATGCTAAAACAGGTGGAGGCACCAAGTATATCAACCAAAGGGATGAAGATTTCTTGAGGTCATGGTTTGAAGGAGAGAATTACCGGGTTCAGTTTACTGATGCCCTTAGGGACTATGTTGACATGGGTCCATTTAAGTTTCCTCTTTATACAGATCGAATTTACGTAAGCATATTCAAAGAACAGGCATCAGATTACCGGGCTATTCTCAGGTTGCAGAAGAAAGACAAAGTAAGGGATACCTTCTATGCTGAGGTTCTCGATCTCGTGGCTGCTTATGAATACGGTTTTGCAAAACTTTTAGAAGAAGAATCCCAAAGGATTGGACGTAAACTCACATTTTATGAAACAGATGAGTTGTTTAGGAGATTCGAGAGCCAGCCATTATGGAAACCTCTGATAGACAAAGCCAGAGTGAAAATGGCCAGCCGCGATCTGGCTTTTCGCGATGCCCTGCATCTTCAGTTGGAGGAATATATCACCCCTTTGCAGGCTGAAGAATTTGAGCGCTTTCTGGGAGAGAAAAGCAAGGAACTTGTGGATAGGCTGGAAGAAGCAAAGGATGTAATGAAGCGCCTCAAGGACAGAGGATGATGCCGGTGTATTACATCACTATCCAGCAGGCTCTTGATACGCATCTGTTGACTGTGAAGATCAGCGGAGGCGGTGATACAGGTGTTATCAATAGCGGGCAGCTTGAGAGTGTCTTGAATCATATCCAAAACGATGATTATTACCCAACTTTCGAGGATAAGCTTACCCACCTGGTCTGGGGAGCATGCAAATTCCATTGTTTCTCCGATGGGAATAAGCGAATTGCCATCTCTCTGGGAGCGCAGTTTCTATTGATAAATGGCTATTTGGCAATAACAGGCAGGTTTATCCACTATATGGAAAACATCAGTTATCACGTTGCTGCCGGAAACATAGGCAAGGAACTTTTACACAAGATCATCTGTGCCCTGTTGGAGGGCACTGAAGAGGATGAATCTCTCAAACTGGAGATATATAATGCCATCAAAGATGATGAGAGATAATTATGGTTCTTAAATCGGCAAAGAAACCTCATAAGTTTGCCAATAAGCTGATCCTTAACCAATGGCTGATGAGCCAGTTTGGAATTGATCCTTTGGCGGATTACGAGGATAAAACCCGTCCCTTCCACAGGCTGTCTGCCCCTCTAAAAGACACCCGTCTGGAAGGATTTGACACTGACGGTCTGCACAAGTTCTATCACGCGCTGGTGAATAGCGAGCTTTTTTACAACGAATTCCATCCCATCAGTAAAGAGCAGCTTTTGGTCTATGAAGAAAACATAGTATCCCACACAAACACCATCAACGGACTGCGTAACCGGCCTGTCAGATGGAAGTACTTTCAGTGGCTCTCATTGCTCTTTGTGGAGATATACCTGGATCGCTATTTCACAGACAAAGAGCGGCTGTTGGATGATCTGAACGACTTTGTGCAAAGATTTAACGGGAAATGGACCGACTATTTGGATATCGATCCATATAGCGCCGATGACTTGAACAAACTATGCCTGCAAAATGCCACAGGCAGCGGTAAGACCTTGCTGATGCACGTGAACCTGCTGCAGTTTCAATATTACGCTAAGAAACACCCCAAGAGCAATGAGATATCCCGCATTATCCTGCTGAGCCCCAATGAACGGTTGAGCGAACAACATCTGGAAGAGCTAAACCTGAGTGGGTTCTTTCAGGCTCAAAGGCTCAATCCAAAATCTAGCGGCAGATATGGGACTATCGATGTGATAGAAATCACCAAACTTGGGGATAGTGAAGGCCCCAACACTATTGCCACCCGCAGCCTGGGAGACCAGAACTTGCTGTTGGTGGATGAAGGGCACCGGGGCATGAGCGGCAAAGAGGAAGGTGTGTGGTTTGCCAGAAGGTCGGAGCTCTGTGCCAGGGGCTTTACTTTTGAATACTCTGCCACCTTTGCCCAGGCTGTGGCTGCTGCCAAAAATAGAATCCTGGAAGACAGCTATGCCAAAGCGATCATCTTCGACTATTCATACAGGTGGTTTTATGAGGATGGTTTTGGCAAGGACTACCAGATTCTGAATCTGCCTGAGACCTATCAGCAGGTGCAGGATGTGTATCTAACGGCTTGTCTGTTGAAGTATTATCAACAGCTTAAAATCTATGAGGAAAAGAGACTCGAGTTGCAGCCTTTCAACCTGGAAAAGCCACTTTGGGTGTTTGTGGGTAGCACCGTTACCAAGAAGCAGGGCAAGCGGGAGGTGGAAGCGCCAGGTAAGGAACTGTTGGCTGATGTTGGCCTGATTATAGTCTTTTTTGCCAGCTTCTTATCCAGAAAGGATACCTTCCTGCGTTACATTGAGCAGATTTTGTATGAGGGAGGCAGTAGCACGGGTCTGCTGGATGATGACGGCAATGACATATTCGCGCACTCCTTTACCTATCTGCGCCAAACCCTCGATTCCCGCGCCGGCGCGGATGCTGTTTATCTGGATATACTGAAGCGTTTGTTCAACAGTCCTGCCAGCGGTCAGCTTAGAATGGAGAGGATCAAGGGTGACTCGGGCGAAGTTGTGTTGTATTTGGGGAATTCAGATACACCTTTTGGGTTGATAAACGTTGGTGATGCAAAGGGCCTCTGCGACCATGTGGAGGCTTTTGCCAGTAAATCTGATATCCAGCTAAGAGTGGAGGAAAGCGACTTTTCGGAAACCATGTTTGCGTCAGTTAAAGACTCCTCATCTTCAATCAATCTGTTGGTGGGGTCCAAGAAGTTTATCGAAGGGTGGGACTGCTGGCGCGTGAGCACCATGGGTTTAATGCATGTGGGACGCACAGAAGGAACGCAGATTATCCAGCTATTTGGGCGGGGAGTGCGTTTAAAGGGGTACAACTGGAGCCTGAAGCGTAGCGGATACATTCATGAGATCAAAAAGCCTGATTTTATCGAGGATTTAGAAACGCTCAATGTCTTTGGCATCCAGGCAGACTTCATGGAAAAGTTCAGGCAATTCCTCAAGGATGAAGGCTTGCCCGGAAACGAGAAACGGGAAGTGATCACCATTCCCATGAACGTGACAGCCGATTTTGGCAAGAAACTTAAAATCATAAGGCCCAAAAAGAAGCAGGATGGATCTGAATATGACTTTAAAAAAGATGGCCCCATCCCATCAATTGGATCAATCCCTCCGTATTTGCAAAGGAATCCGGTGGTCTCGGACTGGTATCCCCGCATCCAATCCATCAAATCCAAAGGCACACATCAAGGCGGGGAAAAAGATGAGGTAAAGCTGGGAGCCAGGCATCTCAGCTTCCTTGATCTGGATTCAATGTATTTCGATCTGGAGCGCTTTAAAAGGGAAAAGAGCTGGCACAATCTCACTATTAGCAAACAAGGCATAGCAGATATCCTGTCTGATTCCTCCTGGTACAGGTTGTATTTCCCTGAAACAAGTCTGTCTCCACAAAACTACAACGATGTTATTATCCTGCAACAGATTGCCACGGAGTTGTTGAGGCGCTTTACCGAGAAGTACTACAATTATTGCAAGAAGTCCTTTATAGAACCTCGCCTGGAGCTGCGGGAACTCACCAGGGATGATGATAATCTTCCGGCAGAGGAACAGTATCGGATTATCGTTGACGGTGATGATCAGACGCTGATCCGACAAATAAAGAATCTTAAACAGGAGATAATCAGTAACAAACGGGATCTTATTGCAGTTGGTGACCTGAAAGCCTGCAATTTCGACAAACACCTCTTTCAGCCCCTGTTCCACGTACAAAGAGGCGGGAATATCACAATTTTGCCAATTGCTTTGGGCGAAAGCGAATACCAGTTTGTAACCGACCTGAAAGACTGGTGTGAGGAGAATAAGCAAAAGATGGAATCAATCGGTATGGAACTGTTTCTCCTGCGCAATCTCAGCCGGGGAAAGGGAGTGGGTTTCTTTGAAGCAGGTAATTTCCATCCGGACTTTATCCTTTGGATACTCAGCAGGGGAAAGCAGTACGTGCATTTTATCGAACCGCATGGGCTGATGTACGAAGGCATCAACAGCCCTAAAATCCAATTCCACAAGACCATTAAAGATATTGAAGCAAGGCTGGCTGATCCCGATGTTGTCCTCAGTAGTTGGATTCTGTCCTGGACGCCAAAGAAAGAACTTGAAATCCGTGGTTATGATCTTGATGAGTATCTGAAGAATAATGTGGTGTTTATGGAAGAAACAGATGAATACATTAATCGAGTATTCCAATCTGAGATACTTGTTGATCGTGTTTGACGCAAACAATAAAAACAATTCCAACAAATGGAGGTTTTAGATGCCTGATCGAGATGATTTGAAAGAAATCTACAACAGATATCACGAAGAAGTGCTTGCGCTTGAAAAACTGATAATTCAAGGGAATTGCGTTTTCCTGATTGGGGCTGGTTGTAGCAGAATTGCAAATCTGCCGCTTATGGCAGATCTAACGAAAAAAGTACTTGAAAGCTCAAAACTCAGCGAAAAATCGAAAAATATACTAAAGGAAGTATCAAAACAGTTTAAAGGGGCTAGAGATTCAAATATAGAAGATTATTTGAGCGATATAATAGACTACTTGTCTATTATCGATCGCAGGCAAAATCGAGGTATTGATGATCAATCCCTGAGAATTGGGGATCAATCAGTGTCCTGTACAGATCTAAGAACTGCACTTAAAGAGATCAAGAAGGGTATCGCTGAAGCTATTCAGAATCCTGGCAATAAAACGGACATCAGAGTTCATAGGTCATTCGTGAAATCCATTCACAGACCAACTAGACCGGGGAAACAAAAGAATACTGGAATAGCTACTTATATCAATCTTAATTATGATACTCTGCTCGAAGATGCCTTAGCGTTGGAGAAAATACCATTTTACGACGGAATTGATGGAGGTGCAACTGGGTGGTGGAACTTTGATAAATTCAACCATAAAGATGTAGGCACTAAAGTTTTAAAACTACACGGCTCTATAGACTGGACTCAGGTTGATAATGATCCATTACCTCGACGTGTAGCGTCAGAGAAGTCATATAATGTAACAAATGAACAAGTAATGATATGGCCTGCTTCGACAAAGTATCGGGAGACACAAATAGATCCTTTCGCCCAATTGCTGGCTTTGGCAAGAAATGCTCTAAGATCGGAAAATCAATCCGAAAAAGTTCTAGTAGTGCTAGGCTATAGTTTTTCTGATGCTCACATTAATTCGGAAATTGATAGAGCTTTAAAGAATTCCAGTGGTAGCTTAACAATTGTTGTTTTAACATCATTTGATGGACCTTGTGGAGATCTTAAAAAATGGCATAACGATGCTTCAATCAAAGATCAAATTCGCATATATGCAAATAAAGGATTCTACCATGGTAACGAAGAGAAATCATCACAAACAGATTTGTTATGGTGGAAATTTGAGAACTTTGTTAAGCTTATAAGGGGGGATTTATGATATCAAATAAAGAATACCCATACGAGCCAGTTAGTAATCTATCTATTGGCCACATCATTGAGGTAGATGGAACGCACATTATTGCAGAGCTTCACCCCTCATTGTTTGAGTTATCAAGAGTATATGCTGGGGAGATCTATCCTATCGGACAATTTGGCTCAATTTTAAAAATTCATTTTGGAAGAAGATTGTTGTATGCATTTGTTGGCAGACTACGAATGAAAGCAGAATTCCAAGCTGAAAGAGGGCTGCCAACAACAGCTTCAACTGACGAAAGAGTTATTGAAGCTGATCTCTTTGGTGAAGGAGAATGGAAAAAATCAAACGATGAAAATTGGGAGCTATGTTTTGAGAGGGGTGTTTCAACATTTCCGTTACCTCAACAGAGTATTTATCTAACCCCTAAAACTGAATTGAGATACATATACGGTCAGGGTAAGGGTTCTATCATACAATTGGGGTATCATGTCGGATCAGTTAATACTCCCTGTTATGCCGACATGAATGAACTACTTGGCAAGCATACAGCAATCCTTGGTTCTACAGGTTCCGGAAAATCTGGGACTGTCTCAGCTGTTATTCACAGTATCTTAGAAAAAGCAACCCAATCGAATGTCGCAAAATGGAATCCTAGGATAATAATTCTCGATCCTCATGGAGAGTATGATGTCGCATTTGCGGGTAGAAGGCTTTCTACTGATGATGGGTCATTAAGTCTGCCATATTGGCTACTGAATTATCAAGAAATGATAGCACTCTTAATTGGAAAGACCGAATTTGTAGCAACATCTCAAGCTAATATTGTGAAAAAAGCACTTCTTGAAGCAAGGGCTGAAGGTGCTACTTTAATCGGCTTAGAACCTAATAACATCACTATTGATTCTCCTGTTCCTTATAAAATATCTGTTTTAAAATCATTGATTGAACGAGAAAAGAGCACTCTAACACCAAGTAAGCAGGACTCTCACAATTCAATACTACAAAAACTCGAGGTACTACTGAATGATGCCAGGCTTAGATTTATGTTGGATGAATGGGTCGGAGATACTAACGATCCCATAGCTACAATAATCAAACAACTAATAGGTGACGGTACTCAACCTCGAATTGTTGATTTATCTGGAGTTCCTAATGAAGTAGCTGGAATAACAAGTGCTGTTATTGCACGTACTCTTTTCAATTTGAAAGTTTGGCAGACACCAGTAGAACGGGAAAATGACCCCGTATTATTAGTGTGCGAGGAAGCTCATAGATACGTCCCAAACAGTGGGGAAGCCCAATATGAAGCTGGCTCAGGATGCAATTCGGCGAATTGCAAAAGAGGGCAGAAAATATGGATTAGGGCTAATACTTGTATCTCAGCGACCAAGCGAGGTAGAAGCAACCGTACTTTCTCAGTGTAACAGTTGGATTGTATTACGTATAACGAACGATGCTGACCGTGAACACGTTAAATCAATACTTCCAGATTCAATGTCGGGATTGACGAAAATGTTATCTGGGTTAAGAAGACAAGAAGCTATATTTGTCGGGCAAGCAGCTATGCTACCTTCACGTATTTTTATAAGGAATCTTGAACCTAATCAACTACCCAAATCGAATGATATTGACTTTGAGAAGGGTTGGCAAACGGATTTTGATAATGATGATCATATTATTAGTGTCTGTAACCGGTGGCGATATCAGCAAAAATGATGATTAATTGTTGTATTGTTGTAACCCAATAATCGGAAAGCAGATATCAAAGGAGTTATTTTGAGTATTAAATTGCATGAAACATTGGGATTCTATATGCCATCGTTTTTCTATATGCAGATAAACGATATCGTTCAAGATCTCGAATCAAATCGTTTGCTTCTTACATCTACATTGATACATGAGTATTGTCACTTCATACAGGATATTACTACTAATTTTGGTTTGAGTAACATTATCAAGACATGTACAATATTAATGGACTGCGCTCATCAAGCTGGACATAATAATCAAGACATAGCCATACCAATAGAGTTATGTAGCAAATCTGCAAAATTTAACTCAGGGAAAATAAATAGTTTATGGGGGACTTTCGCTAACATAGATGAAATTACAATAGAAAGCTACACCATAGACTGCTCAAACAGTTCTTACAAGGTCGATATTCAAACAAGTGAAGGGATAAATCTCGAATTTGGAGTTCTCGCAATCATAGAATCTATGGCAATGTGTCTTGAAGAAGCAATGTTTGAAGAACCAGATGAATCTCCTGACTATCCTTACAATACGTGTAAAAAGCTCATTTCATATATTTTTCCTGAATTCGAGTATAAACCTGAGTTAGCAATTGCCCTTTGTGATGCTGCATTGATGTATTGTATTCCAAGTAAGGTGTTTATCGAAACACTTGAGCAATTGAAAGTAGATCATTATTCAAGGATGACAATGAGCGACATTTATGACTTCGTTTTCAATAATTTTAACTACCCAGATCTTATCAGTGTCAAAGTCCCCGACCAAAACCATTATATTTTTAATGCAAACTACATAGAAACATGCAAGTCACTCAACGGTCTTTTGGGGAGTGACACATACTTTGATAATGAAAAGAAATGGATTCTATTTCGCTTAGAACAAGCCTATTTACTCAGAAAAGATCACCCAAAATTCTGGGTCGAAGTGTTGGAAGGGCACAGCCTATTACAGAGGCAGGCTAATCTAATAGCGCAATTTGAAACTATCGGGTTCCCAGTAATTTTTGATAAAAAATGCATAATGCATATTCAGGACATTACTGAGAGAGATCTCCTTGTTAATCATGATTTGTTTATTGCCTTAAATGCTGTTTTGGAAGTGCTAGCTGAAGGGGAAAAACGATGTTGTTTGCTGAAGCATTGTCGGAATAATCCGAATATGTCTTCGATAGTGAATCAAGAGTGCTTTTCTAGCCCATGGAATAAATCCCTAAATGATTATTTATGTCCATTTGCTAAGGTTTGGCACAGGTGGAAATTAACTGGGAAAAATGTACTAGAAAAGCCCTAGTAAACCTTACATTGGAATAATTAGCTTATGCCTTGAGCGAATACACCAGGCAGATAACGATGGGACTTAATTCAAATAGACCGCTGCCCTCCTAACCTATTCAAATACCTGAGTTGACCCAATATACCTTTCTGGACTTTTCTGCCTATTTTGGGCACGTTTTGGCGGGAGACAACCACATAAGTGAAGTTCCTCAGGTCTACTACTTCTATTGATGCCAGTGCCTCCAGATAGATATAGACCCACTGTCGGGATTTACCGATGGCTTGAGCAATCTCTCGGATGGACTTGTAGCTGCCTCGCTCCAGGATGTCCAGCAAACTGTGAGCATCTGCTATGCTGAAAGTCCAGCCCTTATTGTGCTGATAACCGATCCTGGCTTGGAAACGGTTGGCTCGAACGTAGATGGGTGGATCATCTTCTATCTGCTTGATAGTCTGGCTTTGGAGCAGTTCAGGTATCAGGCTCTCAATAACATCAATGCTGACACAGGTCAACTTGGATATGAGTTCCGCGTTGAACAGTCGATCATACTGGCTGATGAAGTTGAGGATGAGTTCTTTGTCAGTCATATTGTCCTCAATCTTCCAGATCGGCTTGGGAGACTGCTTCAAGGTTCTTGTATCTGCCTATCTCCTCTATTGAACGGATAAGCTTCATGGCTTTGCGGACATTGCCGCAGGAGTGGAAGTGGACATAATCGACAATATCAGGCTGGAACTTGATCTCCATTATCTCACTGCACAGCTGGGAAATATCCTTCTTTGACAAGTCCTGGAACTCATAGAAGAAGTTGCATCTGTCGAAGTAATACTCGTTGATCTGGTTCAGTCTGTCCTTGGCATTCTGCATCCCGACCAGGATCACTATCGCGGTGGTCTCATCCACGATATCCCTGATTGCGCCCAAAAGCTGGGGATGCCGGAAGGCGTAGTCTATCTCATCAACCACTATGATCGTATCAGGATGATCTTCCAATAGCGATAAGCACATCTTGAAGAGGTCATTAGCCGTACCGTGGGGTATGTACTCTCCCATGCCAAATCTCTTGTATAAGGTCAAAAGCAGTTTGGACGCAAAGGTCTTGGGGGTGGTAGTTGCCTCGAGCCTGAGATAGAGATACCCCTGACTGAATGCTGTCCGGCTGGCATAGGTGGTCTTTCCCAATCCCGGTCTGCCATACAGTAGCCCAAGCCCTACCATCTCCAGCTTGGGCCGGCCATGCAGATACTCGATGCATTTGTCTGCGGCTATTACGTTCTGAGTCCTAACAAGGGTTCCCTGTTTCATGGTAACCTCCTATTTGTTTATCCCGATGCGTTTGAGGAGTTCCGCTCTGGAGAGGTGTGCGAAAGGTGCCTGTTCGTTCTTGGTCTCATCCTGTGCTTGCTTATCATCAGACAATTCTGCTGTGTTGATGATCGTTTCCGCTGGATCAAGATCTTCAGCTTCTGTAACTGCATCACCGGTTGTTTCAATGGTAGTGACAGATCTATCTTCACCTGACTGTTCTTGTTCCGCTAAAGCTCTTGGTTCGGGTTTGTAATACTCTCTTGCTGTTTTACTGAAGGCAGTCTTCCAGGATATCGGTGTATCCACATTGCTTCCTTGATAATCGATTCCTATCCTGTCGAAGGATTCTTTGATCTCCTGTTCGATTCTTTGTTCTATCTCTTCTCGTGCCAGTCTCTCTTTCTCTTCCGCATCAAACTTCTCCCGCTCTTCAGGACTCAGCATATCTGGGTGCTTGGGCATTCTATTAGTCATCTTCCGGATTAGTTCATCGATGATCTCGTTACTATCCCTGGGTGGGGCTTCCAGCATGGGAGGACTGCTGAACAGCGCTCTGGCACCCTGATCTTCAAGCTTCTCCTGCCTGGACGTTGAGTTCTCGAGGAGGGCGTCAACTGCCTTCTGGGAGTTGACCACCCATTTCTTGGCACTGCGCTCCTTTTCCCGCCTGATTCCTTTGATCTCTTTGTACTCCTTATTCAGTTCCTTATGCGAGACCGCCTTATCCATTGAGACCTCGATAAAGGGATGCTGTGCCTTGCGGAGTGCTGCTTGGCAGATGAAGACATCGTTCTTGTCATAGACCACGATCCATCTGGCATCGCTGTAATCGAACCTGATGATGCAGGGCTGTCCCACATAATTAACCAGTTCCCGGTGCCAGTAGACCTTCTTATCCAACCTGATGCCTTCCGCGCGGATATTCTTGCGTTCCATCGCCATCATCAGGAAGTTGAGCCTGGATATCTCTATCTGGCGGCTTTCCGCTATCCTGGCAGCACTGAAGACCTCATAGGGTGTGCGTCTGTTGAGCGAGGTATGCGGAGTCTCGCCATAACAGAACCTCACGTAGAAGGCGATCATCTGCATGGTCTCTTCAATGGTGGGTGGCTTACCCGTATAGAGCTTCTTAGCCCAAGCTTCGTTGCGATGCAGAACAGAGGGCTTATCGTCAATCGAGGCACCTCTGAAGGTGGTGATGAACCGCTCAAACTGCTCCTGGAAGGTCTTGAAGAACCTCTCGATGATCTTCGCTTTGGCATTGTAACTCTCAGCGAATCTTACTCCGATATTAAGCCGGGGGAAGATCCCTCCCAGTTCCTGGTTCAGGTCATGCTCTTCCCATCTCTCATGAAAGATCTTGGCTCGGAAGGCCTTGCCGTTATCCAGATAGACATACTTGGGCAGCACTGCCATGGTTCCACTGTTGTTATCGGCGATCTGAGCGCAGTTGATGAAGCCATTGCGGAAGGCAGTCAGGATATGCTGGCTATCTTCGGAAAAGGCGAGTGATGCTCCTACAGGGTATCTCGATGCCCAGTCCATCACCATGATCATCGTCATGCGCTGGGCTCTGCCGGTCTGGGGATTGAGGATATCGAAGGACAGGGTATGTCCATCCGCCACCCAGACCTGTCCTACTTCCAGGCTGCTACCATCTCTTATAATGCTCTTGATGACATTCTCCGAGACAAACTTGCTGCCATCTCTGGCTTGATGCCACTCCGCCGGATGCCTGGCTGCCCATTCCTCACACCAGCGTCTGAGCGTCCGTTCATTGGCCTGGGATTCAATTATCCCGTTTCTGGCCATCTGTTTGAGGTTGGTGATGGCGGAACCGATCTTGATGCGGTTGGGATTGAGCAGCAGATGCAGCAGGTACTGCTGTTCCTGATAGCTGATCTTGCGCTCTTTGTATCTGCCCTTGCTCTTGTGGATCAGGGCATACATATCGAAATTGGTCTCATGATAGACGCGCAGCCATTCCCGCAGCGCTCTCTCCCTTCTGGGGCCCTTAAGGTTGTAGAGCTCTGGTACCAGTCTCTTGCCATTATAGTCACTGGTGATCCGTTTCCAGGCCAATACCTTGGATTCCGCTCCATACAGCCTGCGAATCACTTCCTGGCAGAACCGGCCGTAGAGCTGAGCCTCTTCCTTGTATAAGAGCCTTTCCTCTTCCACCGGAGCCAGATCGAGAAAGTCACTGCCGAAGTCGATAACCACACCATTCTCCTTAGCTTCGTGGATCAGGGTAAGCTTGTGTTCGAACTCCAGATAGTCATCGTAGGTCTCATAGACTGTTTCGGACTTCAGGTTATCTTCGGAACTATTTGCCTTAGCATTGTACTGCTGGCTGTAGCCAAGCATGAAGCTGTTGTCGACAGCAGTAGATTCTCTATTGCTATTGTTATTACCATTACCATTACCATCAGCATTAACATCCCCATTCCCACTCACCTTACCCAATCCAGCCTTTAGCTCCGGTACCACTATGCACCTGCCACCGCTCTTGATCTCCAATTTCAAGCCCTGGCTTTCCATCAGTTCTTGCAGTTCATTCAGCTTGTTTCGGTATTCTCTCAGGAACTCCTCGGTTGGCCTACCACTATAAGGAAACATCTGAACCTCCCACTGAATTCTTGATCTTCTCAACTAGATAGTTACCATTATCATAGTAGACCAGGAACACGCTGGGATAGCTGTGCACTCCCAACATGATCTCTTCCTCGAAATAGAGCTCCGGTTTGCGCAGGTTGTCTCTGAACCTGTCATATTCAGCCTGAATGATCTCTTCGGTGGCCAGAACAAAGGTCTTGATCGTGGCTCCGTTCTTGGTGGGGATCTGATGCTTGAGTGCGGTCAGCTTCCCTGCATCCACCATCCTTCTGATCGTTTTCAGATTCTTGTTCATCAGCATGGCAACCCTATCTATGGGTAACCAGATCAAATCGACTTTCATGTCCATGTCCAAGTCCTTCAAAAACTGCGACCCACTTGGACATTTCTGTTTGGAATCCTCAAAAATGCGCTCCAGCGCTTGGACATTTTGGCCTCTCAGCATAGTTATCAATGAGTTAAGCCTCATGCCCACCCCCGCTTGGACAGGGGTACCCGCTTGGACATTGCCCTTACTTGCCCGTTTCTGCACTTCCGAGTGGCAGCGTTTCTTGGTAGTCATTCTACACCTCTCTTTATGTATGGTAGGGTGCTAAGAACCACAAGCGCAGAATCTTGGGAAGTCCTTTCTGCGAGTTTGCCAGCTTTCTTACGCATTATCCGGCAATACCTTATAATCCGCCTGGGTCACAGTATATACTTTAGTATTGACTCAAAACTACTTCTCGTTTGGCTGACATATTTAGCTACAAACGTTTTGTACAATGAGTTCTATCGATTATGAGGATTATATGAGAGACCAAATACTTCTTTATAGGGAAATGTGCGATGGAGAGAAAAAGCAAACTCTCCAGAGAGGAATGAATTATCGTTTAAACAACCAATACTCAGTTATTCTAATGTCCCAACGCTCGAATGCTCCATATAATGATCGAATTCATGAAGACGGCGTAACTATAGAATACGAAGGACATGATGTACCAAAAAGCAAGGCCGTACCCGATCCTAAATCTATTGATCAGGAAGCAAAAACAGCAACTGGGACTCTAACACAAAATGGTTACTTTATTGAAGCAGTAGAAAGATATAAGGCTAATAAACAACCTCCAGAACCAATACGAGTTTATGAAAAGATCCTACCAGGAATATGGTCTGATAAAGGATTTTTTAAACTTATTGATTTCAAGCGTATTCGTAGTGGCTCCAGGTTTGTGTACAGATTTGTTATGCAAGCTACAGAGTTTGAAACTCAGGATGACCATCTTTTAGAAAATACTCTATCACCTAGATCTCGCGTGATACCAACTGAGATCAAAAAGATCGTATGGGAAAGAGATGGCGGAAAGTGTGTTATATGTGGTTCTACCGACGAGTTGCACTTTGATCATGATGTTCCGTATTCTAAAGGGGGAAGCAGTATAACTGCTGCAAACGTTAGAATTCTATGTGCTCGACATAACCTAAGTAAATCAGACAAAATCGAGTAATCATATTATTATTAAACTTGAATACATGCCAATATACTGTTATTCAAGTAAATGGACAGAGTATGGAGCCCGTGATCCAGCATCAGGACATCGTGGTCATCAAGAGCGATCAAAGCTGGGAAAATGCCGCTGGTAAAAGGTAGTGTCTCAAAGGTTGGTGTAAATTGGGTAACGCCCGATGAAGAAAAAGGTTGAGCCGGATCCCGCTCTTTGTTTTGATGGTTTTGACAAAACTAAAAAGACCTTTGCACATAATCCTCAGGGTCTGGTTAAAAAGTAAGAGCATTTAGGATCAAAAAGTAGTTTTTGAAATCTGCAAATAATTCTTGACAAAATAGATAGGCTCATATTTTGTCACTCTATCACAACGATGGAGTCCACCATGAGAACAGACAAAATGACCCTCACCGATTACGAGATCCAGAACAGCCTGGCCAAACTGGATCACTTTCTTCTTCAACTGGATGAAAACATCAACTGGGACAGAGTCAAGAAGACCCTGGAGCCCCTGGATCCCAGCCGGAAGAATGTTGCCGGCCGCGATTCCTACGAACCTCTCAAAATGTTCAAGGTCATGTTGCTGCAATCATGGTACGATCTATCCGATCCCGAGATGGAGTTCTATCTCAACACCAATCTTTTGTTCATGAGTTTTTGCCGGTTCAGCATCAGCGAAAGCAAGCCGGACCACAGCACGATTTGCCGTTGGCGGAACCGCTTTGCCGAATCCGGGATGTTTGACCTGATCTTCAGCGGCATCATGACTGAGCTTCAGGAATTGGGACTAGAGATCAGGCAGGGCAAGATGGTGGACGCCACTCTGGTGAAAGCCCATGCCAGGCCAAACAGGAAAGTGGTGGTGGAAACCGAGCCGACCGGAGATGACGAGCAGACAGCGATACCGACCTATGAAGCCAGTGAAGTGGTGGTGAAGGAATCCTGTGATCCGGACGCGAACTGGGTGAAGAAAGGTAAGGTTTGTACCTATGGCTACAAGGCTCACACCATGACAGATTCAAACGGCATTGTCGTATGTGTGGACGTGACCTCTGCCAATGTCCATGACACGGTCATGTTCCCCGATCTGATCGAAAAGGCCCAATTGTCAGAAGGCGACACGGTTTACGCGGACAAGGGTTACCACAGCGAACAGAACAAGAAGATCCTGGAGCGGCGCAAACTCACTGACCAAATCATGCACAAGAGAAAACGCAACGAGCCCGAAAATGAGACGATCGTGAACCGCAACAAAAGCATCTCCAAACGCCGCTATGTGGTGGAACGGACCTTTGGTTCGCTCAAACGGAGCTATGGCTGGAGCAGGACCAGATACATAGGATTGCCCAAAACTACTTTCTATCTGCAGATGAGGTGCCTGGCCTTCAATATCAAACGGGCCATGAAATTGATTTCTCTAAGCCCGGTATAGGGAAAATCCGTCCAGATTCTGTGAATTGGGTCTGAAAATGAGGGAAACGGGATGGAATGAGGGCAAAATATGTGGATAACTGAGCTTTTTCAGGGTTCATGTTGGGAAATTCTGGAAAAATTGTGGATAACTACAAAGTAGATCCTGGAAAGCTGGACTCTTTGGTATTACGCAAAGGTCTTTAAAGGTATCTTCAGTTGTGTAAATAGTGTGTTGGTGTAAATTAGGTCCGCTCAGGGTAGTTAATGTATGACCACTTTTAAATCATGCAAATAATACCTGTGTGCGTGTCAAGGTTTATTTTGGGCCATCGTAATATTTGCTTATCGACTTCCCTTATCACTACAAGAACTTTGAACAACGCAGCCCGTCGCGTTAGGGATCAATTTGCCATATTCCACATAAGTTTTTCTGATTCGACAGACTTTTCTGGATCACAGCCTCCACTAATATGATATGACGGTGGCGTCGGAATGACAGTGCTTCTACCCATCCTGATTGAATATGATCCTTTGAGTTGTATGAATTCACCCCATTTGTGGAAAAGAAAAAGGGCGGGACCGAAATCCCGCCCATATCTGTGCGTGAAGATGCCGTGGCATCTCCGCGCGGGTTACTTGTTTTTCTGGAGTTGGGGCATTACGCCATCAGCTGCGGCGATTTTGAAGAAGTGGAATGGATCGGTGGCAGCGCTGTAGACATAGTTGTTGGTGGCGCTGTAGCCCACGACGGTGTAAGTGCCGTAGGGATCGTGGGAGCCGTAGATGACGTAGTAGCTGGCGCCGGGTTCCGCCGTCCAGTTAAGGGTCACGGTGGAACCGTCGGTAGCGGTGGCAACCACGTTCTGCGGGATGCCAAAGATGCCGAGGGGATTGGAGATGATGGCTTCTGATTCCAGGGCGCCGCTGTAGTTGGCTTTCACCGCCCACTTGTAAGCGCCGTTTGACAGGGACGCGAAGCCGGTGTCAAGATAGGTTTCGGTGCCGCAGTTGTTACTCAGCTGGGTCCAGTTAGCCGGAGTTCCTTCCTCGGCAACAGGGAAGCGATAGACGCTGTAGTTCTGGAGGCTGCGGTCGCCGTCGCGCGAGGCGAAGCGGGCAACCTGATGCCTGTTTGTGGCAGGTCCGATGTAGATGTCGTCGATATACCAGCCGGCATAGTTGACTGTAGCGGTTGCGTAGAACTGGAATTGAATGGACACAGTCTGATCGGCATAGGCAGAGAGGTCTATCACCCGTTCAGTCCAAGCTGTGTTACTGTGTTGCCAAGAAGGTCCCCAAACCACGGTGCCGTTGACAGCAACCTGGCAATAGTCGTAGTTGCCGAAGACATTCTCCCAACTCCAGAAGCGCAACTGCGGATTGACAAAACCAGCCAGGTCGATGGTCTGGGTCAGGTAGCTGAAAGCGCCTGAGTTGCTGTAGTTGGTGAGCATCTTTGTGCCCCACATGCCGTTGCCGGAATGGGCAGCCGGTGGCGGGGTCACATTGCTGCCAGTGTAGGAATAGACGAAATCATCAACATCGTAGTTGTTACTCCATTCCCAGTCACCGTAACCGCTGCCTACCCAACCGCCGTTGTTAGCCTCGAAATCGTAGAACAGATAGTCGGGTTCTTCGGCGGGATCCCAGTTCAGCCTGGCGTCGTCGCCTTCGTGGCTGGCAACCAGGTTGTATGGGGTCCAGAGGTATTCGGTGAGGTTGATGGTGCCGAGGTTGATGTCGGTTGTGATAGCGTCGAAGGTGCCGGTCTCACTCTGGTAACCTTCCTTGGATACTGTCCAGGAATAAGACAGGGTGTCTGCTCTGCCTTTCACGTCTGCAATGCTGAACGCGCCGTTCGCATCGGTGGTGGCGCTGTAGTTGTGGTATCCGAAGAGCTCGACCGTGGCGCCTGCCAAACCGGCGGGATAGTCGTTGGAGGTGACCACACCGCTGACCGTAAGACTGGGCAGTGGCTGCAGATTGAAGTTCTGGGTCACGGGGGTTCCGGGCTCGAAGGAGATGCCGGTAACCGTGCTGCTGTAGTAGTCGGTGGCGGAGCAGGTCAGATCCACGAAGGTGCTGTCCCAATAAACGAACTCATAATATCCGTTTACGTCGGTGTAGGCAACCGCGCGTTCCGTGAGGCTGACCATGGCGCCTTC
>Ga0302249_1000814_pt1 | contig 24851 bp, 25 predicted proteins | sample AAG_UR_Val_MG_FD_193531 | JGI IMG/M metagenome (GOLD analysis project Ga0302249, IMG submission 193531) | Enriched activated sludge microbial communities from anaerobic digester in WTTP, New Holstein, Wisconsin, United States - AAG_UR_Val | ecosystem: Engineered > Bioreactor > Anaerobic >... | reverse complement strand
GTGTTATTTGTAAAGATAAGTTAATGCCAATAATTTACATTATGAAAAATAAGTTTTATCTATATCATAGCGTTGATTATAGAGATATGCAATAGATTGTTTGCTTTGGCTTGTTTTAAGGCTCAAATTTGAACGATAATAGTCTGAGAGTACAAACATACCACACACACCGCTTGCGCATCACCACGGGCACGTATATACCCCCTATGGGTGTTTTGCGCAGGATGAAGCCGGTTGCATTCTATTCCCTCACAAAGATTTTACCCAAAAATGGGCAATCACTTTACTAGAAAGTTTTCTATTAAATAGTAGAAAATAAGGTGCTTAATAATGATAAAGATAGGGCTATTTTGTAAGTTTGTGATTTTAAGCAATTTAGTCGATTTTAACATGAAACTGAGTTTCAGCAAACCTGCAAGTTTCTTTCATGTTTCCCGAAAGTTTCTTGCTTGTTTTGAATAATATGTTTATATTTGTCGGGTAAAACTGATTAATTTCATGGATAAACGGGTAAAGAAAGTATTTCAGCAAACTACTGTTGACGGATTAACTGGTGAGTTATTGAGAGACCACAGTGTTTATGTTAGTAAGACAGGTGAGGTGTTCGGGATGTATCGAAAGACTGATGGCTTGGATTGGCTTCTTGGACTGACAGGTAATGAATTGAAGCTGCTTATTATCCTTGCTGATATTTCTGATTCTGCTGATGGCAGTGTTTCGCTTTCAAAGGTACGCCGTGAAAAGATATGTAACCTCCTGGGGATTGGCTCCCGCTCTCTTTCGATGCTATTTCAGGAATTGAACAACAAGGATGCTATATTCAGGATTAACAACAATGATTTGCTGGTAAATCCTGCAACGTTTTTCAGGTGTGCTACCAACGAATTGAGACAGCGCATCCAGATTTACAACGAGTTGAAATTAAGATATAAGTAATATTTTCTATATTTGTCAAATAATTATTGATAAAATCTATGCTTACAAATGCCGAACTTGGAATACCTGAATACAAAGTACGCAAGCAGCGAAAACAAAAGCCATATCAAAAGCCTGACAGCATTAAGGAGTTTGAATGGGAATATGATATTTGGTATTACATGGACAGGAAAATACCAGAAGGACTGCAAATAAAGCATAAATTTGATGATAAAACAGCAAATACGCTTACTAAGCTTATTATTGAGTATTTGAGAATGAATGGCTGCTTTGGTGCAAGGATAAACACGCAAGGAAACTACAATGCTAAGATTGGCAAGTTTGTTCGTTCTGGTTCAACCAACGGTATGGCTGATATAAATGCCGTTGTTAAAGGTAAAAGCATATCAATAGAGGTGAAAATCGGCAAAGATAAGATACGTGAAAGCCAGTTAAAGGTGAAACGTGAAATTGAAGCGGCGGGCGGTGTTTATCTTATTGTGCGTAGTTTTGATGATTTTTTAGAACAATTTGAACAATATATATGAATTTCAGTCCGAATTACCTGTTTTACTGGATGCAATACAAGTTCCAAAAGCACAAAAAAACGCTTTTTAAGGAGCTTGCAAGTGAAGACCATCCAGAAGGGCAACGGGCAATCGTTAAGTTTTTCAACTTTGGCGGCTCCCGTTCATCAAAATCATTTGATACAATTCATTTGATAGTTAAATTTTGCCACGACTTCAGGAAAAAACAACAACTCAAAATAAATGTTTATCGTGAAGAACTTGTTAGCTGCCGGGAACTGACATTGGAAGACTTCAAACTGTGTTTTAGCATTATAGGGCTTGTAAACGGAAAGGATTATGTTCTGACAGGAGATGGACAAGGTGGCAGACCAAAAATTGTTATTTTTGGTTCGACCATTGACTTTTTGAACTATCCTGATATTGGGAAAGAGGCTGGTTTTTGTGATATAGCATATATTAACGAGGTGCTGGAGACAGCTAACAGGAAAGACGCATACGATAGCATTAAAAAGCGTTGTTCAATGCTTCTTATTTGTGACGGTAACCCTAAATATACAGACCATTGGGCTTTTGAGCAGCAGGACGAATATAATGCTTTTTACTCTCAAACGTGCTATCTTGATAACATGAAACTACCTGATGGGCTTGCGGCTGAGCGGGAAAGTAAATGCCCGTGGGATTTTGCAGATTCGCATATTGAAATTGTCGACCCGCTTCCTGATTTACCAATTGGTAAAAATGATGTTTTCTTCAATGGTTTTCGCCGGCGTGTGTGGGACAAGCCTGAAATGCCGGACCATGTATTGGAAAATGATGGAACGTACAGGGCGAAACACCCTACAAACAAAAATCCGGATAAATTTGATTATCTCGTATATTCTGAGGGTATAAGATGCGCCCAAACAGGCACGGTGTTTAATGATGTATATTGGGAAGATACATTCCCTGATGCGGGATTTGATGAGGTTATCCTATCTATGGACTTCGGGTTCACAAAAGACCCTACAACGCTCGTAAGGACAGGAAGAGTAGGCAAAACTGATGCTTATATTGAAAATATGGTATATCAGCCTACCGCAACGCCTGAAATATGCTTTTACGTGATAAAGCCACAGATTGAAAAAGAAATTGAAAGGCGCAAAAAGGAGGGTTCATCTACTGATGAAATGTGGATAGCGTGCGAATCGCAGGATAAATATGGAACGGAAAGCTTTGTTGATGGGTTAAACATGATAGCTTCATCACAGGGAATAAACTGGAACTTCTTTAAAGTAAACAAAAAAAGCATTATTGCGGGTGTTTCTTTGATGAAAAAGTTCAAGTTACATTTGGTTGACACGCCAGAAATGCGAAAAGAACAACAAAACTATCTGCACAAAAAGATAAACGGTAATTTCATCAACGAACCAGACCCGGAAAGTAAATTTTGCCACATTTGGGACGGGGCAAGGTATGGATTTATCCATTTTTTCTATTGGATTTAAAAATATTTTTATAAAAACTTTGTTTATATAGAAATTGTCTATATATTTGCTGAAAAATATATCTATGAATGGCATAGAAAATATAAATTCATTTACAGATAAACATGAACTTTTCAGTGTTGTAAAAGAAAAACTATCTGGAAAGGACTATTTTATTGACTGCTCAACTGTCGATGGGCGTATTTCTGCCTATAAGAAATGCGATGCACTTAGAACGGTTATATCTAAATCTGCTCAATCTATTGCAAATTTAAAAGTATGGGCTTTAGATGAAGATAATAAACAGATAACGACGCCGAAAGCAAAGAAAATTATAAAAAAACTGATGCGACCTAATCCTAAAGAGGATTTCAAACGCTGGTTTAAAAAATTAGATACCCAGACAAAACTTCATGGCGTTGCTTATGTAAAAAAGGTTTTAAATTCAATTTCAGGTGAATATGACTACTATATAATTCCAAGGCAGTTAATTACACCATATTACGAGAATGAATTTGATATAATGTATGAAAGAAAGGTCAAGTATTATACCGTTTCTGCCGGTGGTGGAAAATCATACAGGGTAAAACCTGAAGATGTTCATGTCTTTTATGATATTTCATTAAACACACAGGATAACGAAACCATATTTGGTGGGAGCCGTGCAGAATCTTTATCTGAAGTTATATCAACATACGTTGTTATATGGCAGGCATTAACTGAAATGTATGCAAACAGAGGGGCTTTGAACCTTATTTCAATGGGAGTTAAGGAATCCGGTATGCTTGCATTATCATCATTAAAATCAGAAAAGGAATCTGTTTTGAAAAGACTTTCTCAGCGTTTTGGGTTGAGGCGTGGTCAGGATAAAAATGTTTTAATTTCAACTGATGCCAAAGTACATCCACTGACAGCAAAAATGTCAGATATGCAATTTTCTGAAATACTTATTGAATGCAAAAAAGCTATTGGTTCTGCATACGACGTACCAGCCCCGCTTCTTGACATTGAAAGTTCAAGATACAAAAACATGACTGAGGCAATTAAAAATCATTATACAAATAGCTGTATCCCCACTGCTGAGTATTTTTTCAGCGAATGGTTGCAGATGATTGGTGAATATGATTTGGGATTTGAACTTAAAGCCGACTATTCACATCTTGATTTTTATCAGGAAGCAAAAAAACAGGAGGCAATAGCATTCCAACAGATGGCTGGTGGCATTGCTACACTTAAAGATGTGCTAATTGAAGGGCAGCCGGTTATTTCACTTGAACAGGCGCAAATAAAACTTGACTTAATTTAAATATATGGAAGATAAGGACAAAAAACAGAATGAAAATTATATTTGTAGGGCACAAATTATAAATAGTACTGCCACTGATGAATATGATTTTGAATGTGTTGCCGTTCCTGAAAAAAACGGTCAGATTAGGTATTCATACAATAATGATGAATATTTTAATCAGGTATTAAGAACTGGGAAAGATAACGTTAAGACAGAACGTCTTGAATCAGGTTTGCCACTTTTTGATAATCATCCATGGGATAATTCAGCTAAAAATACACTTGGTATTAGCGTTGGATATGATTTTGATGAACGTGGTATTATCGTGCGTTGTAAATTTGGAGCAAGGGCTGACGAGGCATTACGTCAAGACGTTGCAAATGGGATTATAAAAACAGTAAGTATTGAAGGTTCAATTATTAATTATAGCGTAGAAAGGAATCAAAATCAGATTCCTACTTATTATGCTGAATTATGGGAACCGGAAAGCTTATCTTTTGCACCAGTCCCTAATGACATTGGTGCGTCTATAACAGTTAAAAGAGCAATAGAAAAACAGATAAAATCTTCGACAGAAGAGAAGTCTATTTATAAACAACTAACAAAAAAGTTTTAAAATGAAAAAAGAAAAATTTCTCGAAATTGTAAGAAGTAAAGCAAAAGCAACTCTTACTGCCGAAGATGAAGCTTTCTTCGGTGCAATTGGGGATGCCGTAGAGCAGGCTTTCCAGAATGATGCTGTCGAAAGGCAGAAACAAATTGATTCCGTACTTGAAAAACTCGGAACAATTGAAGAAGGTAAAACGGCAGCGCAAATTATCCGCTCGCTTACTGAAAAGGTTGTGGCTTTGGAAGAAAAGTCAAAACGTAACTTGTCCGAAGGGGAACGCAACATTTTGCGTAAAAAGCTGGAAGAAAAGAAAGAAGACATTTTAGGGGTTATACGCCGTCAAAAAACAACTCCATGGTCTCTTGAGTTTCGTATGAAGCGTGCAGCCTCAGCAATGATGACAACGGCAACAGTTGTAACTGGTGCGGTAGCTTCTGATTCTACCAATGTTTTTGATGACGTGGATATTGAGTTTATCCGTTACCCGAAAAATTTTATCCTTGATGCTGTTTCTTCCCGTCAGGTTTCACGTGTTCCTGAAAGTTGGAAATGGAAAGAACAGGTTACATCTGGTGATGGAGTTCCTGCCGTTGTTGCCGAGGGAAATGCTAAACCTCTTGTTGACTACAAATTTGAATGGAAATACGCTTATCGCAAGAAATATGCCGGGCGTATTGAAATGACAGAAGAAACAGAAATTGACTTTGAACAGCTCGTGCTTGATATTATCAACATGTTTGAAGCTGAGGTTCTTCGTGTTTATAATGCAGGTGTGTTGGCTGATATTATCGCATGGGCACCCACATACGCAGGCACAGCACTTGATGCAACAATTGTAAAGCCATCTATTATGAACGTTGTAAACGCTGGTAAATTGCAGCTTGCACGAAATGAATACATGGGAGATACATTGGTAATAAATCCTGCTGATTATGCCGAAACTCAAAATATGCAGAATATTAACGGTGACCCGATATTCATTCCTGATAGTGTACTGTTCCCCGGGCTTTCATTGTTTGTTACAAACAACATTACTGCCGGCACCATCCTTCTGGGAGAAGGTTCGATTGTAAAAGAACAGCACGGTTCGTTTATTTTGCGTTCCGGTACTTATGGTAATCAGTTTATTGAAAACGAAAAAACCATTATTGGTGAAATTTTCTCTATTTTGAAACTGACAACAGAAAGCAAAAAGGGATGGGTTAAACTTGATGTTGCTACCGTAAAGGCTGCATTGCAAAAACTTCCATCTAATTGATTTTAAATAAACAATGTGGGCGTTTTTAACGCCCACTATTAAAAACTTATAAAATAAAAAAAAATGAAAAAGATAATTTTATTTATTGTTTTATTGTTTGGGTTTGTAGCTTTAAGCGCACAAACAGTTACTTTGCCTGCAATGGCTGCTCAGGATAAAACGGCTACATACCAATATGTTCCGACTGACTACACTCTCTCTGCAACAACCGTAAGATATTTTGTCTTTACAGCTCCACAAGCATATAAAGCAACACAGGATTTTGTTTGCAAGATGGATACAACTGTTGGCACCAATCCTACATCTGTTGTAGTAAAACTACAAGGACAAAAATCTGCAATAAAAAATGACTGGACGGATATTGGTTCTGCCGTTACGTGGCATGTTACAGGTAAAGACACCGTGATTATAATCAGCAACACAACTGCAAATAGATATAGGTATTACAGGTCTGTATTTACCGGAGTTGGAGCGGGTTCTGTTGCTAAGATTACAGACCAGGAGTTGAAATTATATTTAGAGTAGCCATGTTGATACAGCTTTTAAAAGACATATTTGTTCATAAATCGGGGACTGTTCTTGATGTTGATGCTAAAACTGCAAGTGTTTTAATTAACCGGCAACAGGCTGTTGAATACAACCATAAGCCAAAAGAAGTTGTATCAGAATCAATTGTTGTCGATAAAGTTGAAAAACAACAAAAAAAAATTGTTGATAAATCAACAGCTAAGGCAAAAAAAGGAAGACCTAAAAAGAAGTAAAACAACCGAATGAAGGGATACTGATAGTTTCGGTATCCCTTTTTTAAAACATTAAACATGCAACCACTTATTGACAAAACATATTTCTGGGGTGAACTGGAAATTGATACTGGACTACACAGACCATCAGGTACGCTCCTTGGCGAGGCTGCTGCAAATGCTGAATCTGAAATTGATAAATATATCATAAAGCATCAGAAGGAGTTTTTACGGCAAATGTTTTCCGAAAGATACATGGAAAGTGTGGGTTGGGAGTTGCCTTCAGAATTAGTTGCGCTAATCCGGGACGAAGATTCAATTGCCCCAACATCACCACTTGCAAATTACGTGTATTACTTTTATTCACGTGATAATGAAACAATGTCAACACCTGCTGGAGAAAAGACAACTGTTATTCAAAACACTTCTGGGGTTTCTAAAAAAGAAAAATTAGTAAACGCATGGAGAGGCATGGCTCGTGAATTAAACAGAATACATTTAAAGCTATACACAAATAAAACAATTCTAATAAATGATTTAGAATTTAGTTATATTGACAACATATATCCATACGTTAATTTTAACGCTGATATATTTGATGCTGAAGATATTAATATATATGAATGATTTATGAAACTAACCATGCAGCATAAAATGAAAGACTGGAACGTGTTAAAAACAGTTTGCGGTCTTGATGAAAAGTTTGTTGAAAAGGTGAAGGCGTTTGATGTGCCTAAAAAAATACTTGGTAAGGAAGTCAAACAAACAGCATACATACAATTGCAACATATTATATCTGCATGGGATATTAAAACAGAGGAAGATTTGCATAAATGGACTGCAAAGGCATTTGGCATAATCAACATTAAAAAATGTCCTATTATCGACTTTATACGCCTTACAATTGCATTTTCTGATGTTGCAGATGAAGCTGGTAAACTATTTATGGATTTAAGGCGTGAATGTAAAGATTCAGATTTAAAAACCAAACTTGAAGCATTAAAAACAAAACATAAATCATCCATTTTGGCTGAAATAATGATAGCGTCACAAGGGGCATATACACAGCAACAGGCTGCCGAACTGCCTTGGATGTTTGCTTATGATATTCTTGAACGGCAAACATTAGAGTATGACAAAAGCGTTATTCAATCAGAGGAAATGGAAAAAAAATCAAAACGAAATGGAAGAACTAAGTCCGCTTGATATAGCAATCCGGGATAGCATTGAAAAAGTAAATGCAGGTGATGACGATAATCCAGCTTATTGTGGGTGGGCATTGTGTATGCGAACACGTCAGGATATTGTTTTTAAGCACGTACAGGGGACTTATCCAGCTTTGATACAATTTATCGAAGATGTAGAATATCCACCAGTAAATGGATTAGTACCACGTGAGATTGATTTTTATTTATTACACCCAAAAGCCAAAGGCGCAGATGCCGTTGAAACACGTATTTTGCATGACAGGTTATCACGTTGCGTTAATGATTTTCAAAAGGAATTACGAAATTACTACCGTTGTGAGTTTGTCGGTCAGCGTACCCGTTCAATAGAACAAATATCACAGGTTATGGAAGCTGGTATATTGTTTAAATTAAGGATTTACATAGACCAAACATGTTAGACGTATCAAACATAAATAATCGTGTTTCAGACGTTCTCAGGCGTAATTTAGAGGCTACCAAAGAGGATGTTAAAAAAAGCATGGCTGCAAATAATCAGGTCGTAACTGGCAAAACAGCTAACAGTTTACGTGTTGATGTTTCTGGAAACGAGGGTATTTTATGGGGCGCAGAGCATATTGATACTTTGGAGACTGGTATATCTCCGCAGCGGTCAAATATGGAATCATGGACTAAAACATGGGCAGGACTGTTTCATTGGGTGCAAAACAAAGGTTTTATTTATGATATGAGTAAGGCTTCATTTTTTGCAACAAGAGCAACCGAAATACAAAGGGAGCAAGGCTCTGTTTTATTCCGTGCAGGAGGAAGATTTAATGTTTACTCAGACAAAGTTGAGCCGCTTGTTGAAAGGATTAAAGATGAATTGGGAGAAATTATTATTAACACGAAAATACTTGAATAATGGCATATACAACATCAACATTTGGCGCAACAAACCAATACAGCGTATATCATCCTGAAGATAACCGGATGTTTATTTTCAGCCCTTATTATATTGAGGTAACAGGCACGGCAGCACAACAGCAAATTAAAATAACAATTAATGGAGAAAACTTTGTGCGTTTTACCAATGCTGCATATAAAGCTAAATTTCCAATATCAGGAGGCATTTTAAAAGCGTTTTTTGCAGGTGTTGAATTTGGTAATGTTGCAGCACATGATACCGGCAAATATACCAACGCAGCAAGTAAAGTCATTCAGAAGGCTAAAACGATAACAATTCAGGTTGAAAGCGATGTAAACACAAAAGTATTAACTTATGATTTAATTTGGGGCGCATTGCAGATTGGAGAAACAGAACCAACAAAAGCAACTATATATCGTTTTGGTACATTGCCTTTGACATTGACACAGCTATCAGGGGTATGGTGCGATTATGACAACGGGGGCTACATGCTTGAAAACAACGCATACGGGAAAGAAATTGACATTCAAAAAGCATACACTGATAACAAAAAAGGCAAGTACAAGTTTGTATATGGAACAGACCCGTTTTATATTACAAAAGAAATATCGGTTGTTGACTTGTCTGATTGTGGTAATGGGTATTATTTGCGTTGGTTATCACTTACTGAGGGATACAAATACTTTTATTTTCAACCGCATGCCGAAGGGTATAACACGGAAAACGGATCATCTATAAAACAAAATGTTTGGTCATTAGAGCCAACACCTGAGGGATTATTAAAGTCTGACACGTTATTAATGAATAAAAAGGGGGCAGAAGTTATTGAGTGCGGGATAAAAAACGCCGATTATCTTCAACAAAAGCATTTACAAACATTGCAACTGTCAACTAAACAATGGCTGTATATGGGTAGTAACATTTGGATGGAAGTAAAAGTCGAGATGGATGCAATAACTATTGACCGCTTCCGTGAAAAGAAAGAGGTTATAATTAAAATCAATAAACCTGCATTACAACTTCAATCATTATGACAGAAGAATTATACATAAACGGTACGTTGATGGACATTGAAAACGTTGATATTGTCCGTAAATACATATCACCATTTTTCCGTGATGTAAATATATTGCGCAACAATGGAAGTTACACTGTTAAACTACCGCCAACCGCAACCAATCTAAAAGCTTTTGGATTGTCAGATAGGCTTGATATGTTTTCCGACATACCGTATCAGGTTAATGCAGCTAACTACTACTATGATGGTTTTCCTGTTTTTGAAAATGCTGACTGTATATTGATTGGAGTTGCAGAAGATGGATTTATCGAGGTTCAGTTTACATGGGGACTGAGTAAAAGTAAATATCTGCCATTGTTTGAAAAGAAACTGAATGAAATTGTACCAAACGGAACAACAATACTTGAATCTGATTGGGTTGTAGAGTGGAAAAAATCAAATGTTGTTTACAACACGGGCAAGAAATACCGCTATCTGGACTATGTAAGCGGTGAGCGTGAAAGTGATGTTAGGATTCTTGATGGAGAGGTTCAACCTACGGCGCAAGCCCCTGACCCGTTTAATAGCAATCTTAAAGAAATGACCATGCACCCGTTTGTTGAGTTTTCAGATATGCTCGATTTGATTGTAAATGATGCAGCAACGCTGATAGCAAAGGAAATGACATCGAATCCTGTTCAAAATGTAGTATCATTTGCTGATGTTGATGGACTTAGAATCGGGGATTTGCTTGTTGCTATGGGTTCAGAACCCGATTTAGCTGACTTTAATATACGGATAACATGGATTAATGGACTTGAAGTTACATTTTCAGAAGAAGTTTATCAATGGTATGATGAAGGGTTTAATGCTTATTTTATTCAAACAAATTTAGCAAGTAATATTTTTGACGATTTAAAGCCAAGATTGTTAAATAAAGGGCTTATATTGGGTGGAAATAAAGCAGATAAAACAATAACATATTCAAAAATATTTGATGAAGACCCATTTACATATCTTGATACGCAAGAATTTGATTCTGTTATGTATAGTTGTATTCCATTTAACTATTTTTTGTCTTCTTTTGGATGTTATTCAGTAAAAGATTTTTTTGGATTTAGATGGGATGTTATGAACATTAGCAGTGATGTTCTAATCGTTAATCTCAATATGAAAACAGATTATATTTTAAAGCTATATTCTGTTGTAACGTCAGGAAATGAAGTCGCTGAGGAGATATTAACAATACCATTTACAACTGATGGTTCATACTATTATTACGATACATCTTTTGAAGTTGAATACGCTACCGGAAAAGCTTTTTTTATTGGAAATTTACTTTTGACAAATTCAAAAATACTTGAAGGAGAAATAATAATAAAACATATCTCAAAACATGGTATGTTTTCGATGATTGGAGGCTCTAAAGATATAGACCCTGCTCATTATAACTGTTTAATGAATCTTCCTGAAATGACTTTTGCAGAGTTTATTCAGCAAATGCTGATAATGACAGGAATGTTTATCGGATACGATAAAAATGGGGACATACGTTTTATTAGCTTTGACAATTTGAAAGGTAAAGTTCAATCAGGAACGGCATATAATCGTTCAGGACATATCGGGGAGATAACAAAAAACGAATATCGTTTTGAAAACTTTGCGCAAAGAAACATTATCAAGTTTAATAATTCTGACGATGTTGGATACGTTGCACAGGGTGAATTGACAGTTAATGACCTTACACTTGACAAAGAGCGTGATATGTACGTGATAAAGTTTGATTTAGCCGAACAATCCACTGATGGGAAAGCTGAATTTATACTTTATAAACAAAGGGTTACTGAAAACGAAAAAGGCGGCAAAATTGAAAAGGGCTTTGAAAATAACTACTCTGAAAAGCCGAGCGTTTGTGTTTACGATGATAATGGTGTGGCAAAGGTATTACAGGTATTGCCAAATAGTTTAAATGGCGAAACTGGATTTATTGAAACCTATTATGGTGTTATGCAAAAGATAATCGAGCGACCCCGGGTAATTGAATGTGAGGATAATATGGATGTTATAACTTCGGCAAACATAGACTACGAAAAGCCTTTTTACGCTGATGAATTGGGTGGTCGTTATGCTGTTTTACTTGAACTGCAAGCACCAAACAATGAACCGTGTGTTGCTAAACTGTTATTAATAAATCAAAAACTGTAATTATGAACGAAAAGAAGATAATAGAGATACAAATAAATCTTGCAGACGGTATTACCGAAATAGCTGAACTGCAAAAACGAATTACTGAATTAACAGCAGCAAATAAAGCAAATGACAAGTCAACTAACGACTTGAAAAATGCTTATGCTGAGAATACAGTTAAAATTAAAGATTATCGTTCTCAGTTAAATTTGCTTATAAAAGAATCAGCAAATCAGGCACGTACCGACCTTGAGAAAATAGGTCATATTCAAAAGTTGAAGGCAGAAGTGTCAAACCTTACATTGCAATATGAACGTTTATCAAAAGAAGAATTAAGTAGTACGGCAGGGAAACGGGTTCTTGAAAACCTTAAAACAAAACGGGAAGAATTGTCGAAGCTGAATGAGGCATACGGAAATTATTCGCTCGGAGTAGGTCAATACGGACGTGCCACAAACAATTTATCTATTCAGCTGGGGATGGTGATGAAAGAATTACCAAACTTTGCCATTTCTGCCCGCACAGGGATTATGTCTTTGACAAACAACCTACCTATGCTTGCAGAAGCATTTCAGGCTGTTAAATTACAACAGGCAGAAATGATTGAACAGGGGAAGAAAGCACCGTCAATGTTTAGCCTGATAACTAAATCTATTTTTGGTGTTACAGGGATTGTGTCTATTGCAATGGTTTTGTTGCAGTTGTTTAACAAACAGATTGTAGATTGGGTTACAGGGTTGTTTAAAGGCAAAGAAGCAACAGATTCTTTTTCAATGGCAGTTGAAAAAATGAACAAAACACTTTCTGATGGAAATAACTTTTATACGGATGCAGTTTCAGAGATTGAGAAAATGTCAACAATGTTGCATCTTGCAAGCATGGGGTTGCTTGATGCTGACTTAGTACTTAAAGAATATAATTCAACCCTTAGTGACACCTATGGCTCTGCTGATTCGCTTAGTCAAGCTCTTGAAAATATAAAAACTATAAAAGTAGATTATATAAATGGTCTTGTTGCCATGACAGCAGCACAGGATTTGTTAACTAATGCTATTAATAAATCTTCTGAGGCATTGTCAATGGAACGAAAAGGCAAACCTGGTTTTTGGGATTATTTAAAACAAATTGCATTAAATCCATTTGGAGAAGGTAATTTTATTACAAGAGCGTGGGAAGATTATTTTGGAAAAATAAATAAATTAAGAGATGAATCCGCAAAGGGCGTTGACGATTATTTCATTGAAATAAAAAAAATAGCAGAACAATATAAAAACGACCCGTTTATATTGAAATTATTAGGATTAAGTCCAGATGATAAAAATCAGGAAGAAACGCAAAAGGTTATCAGTGCAACAGTTGCACAATTCGACTACGAATCCAGATTAATGGAAGAACGTGGTAGAGCGCTGGAAGTTGGACGTGAAAGAGAATTATCTGCTATTGATGCTGACAATCAAAAGAAACTAAATCAAAGCTTACAGCATATTAAAAGGTTAGAGCAGCAAGAAAAAAAAGGAGTAGAAGGAGCGACAGCCGCATTAGCTGAAGCACGCAAGCAGCATTCAGACTATGAAATAGCACTAACAGAATCAACCAATCGCAAGAAGCTTGAAATAAACACAAAATATGATAAATTAATTGCTGACCATGCTCTTGCTACTTTAAAGCATCAATACGATATGATGCAGGCTCAAAGTTATCTTTCAGCACAACAGCAATACGATGCCACTGTTAAGTTTGCAGAAGAAGAATATGATGCTAAAATGAAACAATTGGACTTGGAAGGTCTATCAGAGGAAAGATATATCTTAAAGTCAACCGAATTATGGCAGCAAAGACAATTGACAATTGCAAACGGAGAAAAGAAGCTAACAGAAGATTTATACAATGAAAATCAGGCACGTTTAAACAACGAACTGACAGCACTTACAGCCGGACAGGCTGAACAGTTTCAAAGTCTATCAGATGTTTATGATTTAAAACGTCAGATGTTAGACAACCAATTAGCTGATGAATTAAAGAAAATTGGTGACAATGAGAAACTAAGAAAATCTATTGAAGACAAATACCGTGCTGAACGCATTGCTCTCGATAAAGAAGAAGCTGTTAAAAAAGTTGAGCAATGGGAGTTTTGGGCGCAAAAAGCTATGAGTGTCGGCTCTGAGGTGAATAATGCTATTAGTGCATTTGCTGAGCATGAACTTGAAACATGGCGTATTGCAAACGAGGGGAAAGCTAATTTTGATGCCGAATATGAACAAAAGAAAATAGAAATACAACGGAATCAGGCAAAACGTGAAAAGGCACTTGCTGTTTTTGATACAACGATTAATACTGCCGCTGCCATAATGAAAATGCTGGTTGACCCGGGAGGTCCCGCTGGGATAGTTTTATCTGTTCTTGCTGGAATTACCGGTGCTGCTCAAATAGCAACTATCTTAGCAACACCTCTTCCATCATTAAGCAGTTCAGGTTCAAAATCATCAAAATCATCAAAAACAACCGTTACCGAAAAGTTCCATACAGGGACTTACAGACCCGCTACGCCAACGGAAGAACAGGAGATAACACGAACACTGCTAACAACAGAACGTGTCTTATCGCCATCACAAACGGCTATTTTTGACAACATCATCAGCCGTGTTCAATCGTATGGCGGTTCACAGGCAATAACAAACGGTGTGGGGGTTTCAGATACACTTGCGGAACAACGTATGGAAATGGCATTCACCCGGGCTTTGCGAAATATGCCTAATCCAGTTATGTCATGGACGGAATACACCAATCAGGCACAGCGTCAAAAACTGCTTGACAGAAACACCAAATTTGGTTAATTAATGTAAATATCAATAACTTTTTCGTAAATATAAAAAATATCTATATATTTGTAACTGTTTAGTACTAACAATTAAAACTTTAAAAAAATGGCTGAATGTGATTTATTAGCTGCAAATATCGGTTCATGTTCCGATACTACCTCAAAAGGGTTTGCAACGATTGGTTATGTTGGGAATCATTCCCAAGCAACACCAACTTTAAGCCTTTCCACGGGATTGGTAACCGAACTTACTTCGACTGGTAACATTTACGAGGTTTATCAGAAGGGAAACAACCCTTTTTCTGATTTAACTTTCAGTGCAACAGAGCGTAAGACAGGTATGGTGTTTGGAAAAGAAATCAAAGTATTTGTTAAGGGCATTACACCTGCATCTGCTTTGTCCGTAAAAGCTTTGGCTGGAGCATCCGTGTTTATGATTTTAAAACAGTTGGGCGAACATGGAAATGCTAAGTATCCTATTTTGGGTATTGAATCTCCTATGCGATGCACCGGTGTTGCGTGGTCTGCCGAAGAAGGAGCGTTTGAGGTAACATTGGCTGAAAACAATGCCGATATGCCTGCTTTGTTCTTGTGGAAAACCAACGAATCAACAACTGATTCTTTGATTGCAGGATTGCTGCCGTAACATGGAAACGAGGGTACGGGATTTGATAAACGCTTTGCAATGTGGCAGGCGTTTATCTGATTCCGAAAAGAAAGAGGTAAAGCAAATGTATGTCGATGCTACTGGTAACAGGCTTAATGTTTATTGCTCGTGTCCCGATGTATACAAAGATGCTTTAACTGAAATTTATGCCACTATTAGAAAAAATAATTAAAAATATACATTATGCAACTATGTGATTTAATGGAAAACAATGTAAACTCATGTTCTGATAAGGCGCATAAAGGTTATCGACCAGTTGGATATTGGGCTAAACATTCCGATATTGATTGGTCGACTGTCATTTATGACGAAAACCTTGTTGAATTTCAGTTATTGGGTTCTGCTGTTTTTAAAGAAATATACGACAATTCCGTGATGCCTTTTGACGGTTCATACCCGTATTTTACTCAAACAAGCACTCACGGATACACATTGTCGAATGACAGGGTTAAATTCCCGTTGAAACGTTTTGACCCTGCAAATGCCGAATTGATTGGGGCACTGGCAAAAGGTACACGAATTGTTATCATCCTTGAACAGTATATCAACGGCTCTGCCCGTTTTTGCGTTTTCGGATTAAGTGGTGGTTTGAGGCTATCAGAAGAAACAGCACTTGACATGTCCGGTGATGATAAAACAATTGAGGTTGATTTGGTCGATGTAAACACCAACTACCCGAATTTGTTCTTATGGGCAGGTTCGGAAGCTGCAACTTTATTGCTTCTTGAAAGCATGACGGGCGTTCGTGTTCAATCGATTGACAGTCCTATTTTTGAATTGGGTTTAACCTTTAATTACGAGGATCATTTCGAATGGGGAAATACAATTGAATTCACCCCTGCAAATGCAACCGATAAGCGATTAACTTATTCATCTTCCGACCCAACAATTGCGACCGTTGATAATTCAGGAGATATTGACATGTTATCCAACTACGCCGTTGACGGATTCAAATTCTGCACCATTACAGCTACTTCCGTTGATGGAGGTCATATTGCAGAATGCCTTGTTGTCAACAATGAAGATTTTGGCATATTCAAATTCAACTTTGGCGGAGGGGATTTCACGGCTGAATTTTATGAGAGCTGCCATTTGGTTAAGCCCAACGGCGATATTGTTGCTTTGACTACGGGTGTTGCTGTTGTTGATGTCCCTGCTGGTGTTTGTCATTTGATTTATGAAAAGACGAATACTGTTATTAATTTGGATGGAATGCCGATTATCGGGGAGTTAAAGACGTTGCATGAAGGCGATTTTTATTGCAACAACTGCACCTCCTTAACCACGTTAAGCGCACCGATGGCATTCAATCTTAATTGCTACAACTGCACCTCCTTAACCACGTTAAGCGCACCGATGGCAAGCTCTTTGGGTTGCGAAGGCTGCACCTCCTTAACCACGTTAAGCGCACCGATGGCAACAGAATTGAATTGCAGCGGATGCGCATTAACAGCAACGTCAATAGCTTCTATTTTAGCCGATGCTGTATCATTGCCTGATTTATCGAATATTAACTTTGATTTCACAGGAGGAACAAATGCCGCAATTGGCACGTGGTCAGCGCAAGCGATTGTGGATAAAAATGTGATTATTGGTGCAACCGGAACAGTTTTATTTAACAGTTAAGATATGGCAAGGATACTCGAAACAAAAGGCTTAAAAATGGATTTAGATAATCCGACCAAAGCGCAAAAGGCGAAGCTTAAGAAGCTAAAGCCTGAAATGTACGAAAAGTTATTTAAAAAGGCATCCACCAAATAAGGGAGCGAAAGCCTACATTTAGGGGTGTGCAGGGTGATACTTGCACATCTCACACTAAAACACAAAATATGAAACTACTCAGCACATATTTAAGGGGTAAATCATTAACGGTTTGCTTTGCTTTTCCCGAAGATTACGACATGGCTAATATCGAGGCTTTTAACGTCTCTATCGGCTCGAAACAGTTCACAGGTGATGATATAGATATTAGTGGGCAATTAGCCTGTGTGAGGCTAAAAAGCGAAGACACATACAAGTTAACTGGAGACTATCCCATTATTATTTCAATTGATGATAAAACACGGGGAGTGATACCAATTCCCGTTGGTGATATTCGTTTTGTAACGCACAGAAATAGTCTGAATAACGCAAGCACAAACGAGCAAAACGACATTGTAATTGCGCTGTCAATTACGCAAACGACAATAAACGTTGACAGTGTGCTGTATGATGTTATGGCTGGTAAGGCTGCAACTATTGAAGTCGGAACAGTTACAACACTTGAAGCTGGCGAAGATGCAACGATTGAAAATACGGGTACGGAAAATGAAGCTGTTTTTAATTTTGGTATTCCGAAGGGTGACAAAGGAGACAAAGGCGATGCTGGATATACCCCTTATATAGGTGTAAATGGAAATTGGTTTATTAATGGTGTTGATACAGGTGTACAGGCAGAGGGAGATGCAACTGAGGCGTGGGTAGCGCAAAACTATTTGAGCAAACTGGCTGTTGTTGGTGAGTTGGGGGATAGTGAAACAAAAGTCGTAAATCAGCAAGGTGTAACAGCTGGAATCAACCAATCAATATCCTTTAACACTGGCAATATATTCAGCATTAACGGAAAATATATTTACAGCCATACTGGAATAGAGATGGATTTTGCAGATACAAGTTGTACTCCGTTCCTTGAAATTGACATTAAAAGCCCCATTAAAGTGCGGGGAAGAGGAACAGATGCTGCTGCATTAGTTGCCTTTTATGATGTAAATAAAATATTCATATCCTCGATTTATGGCAGAGAATACAGCAATATATTAACAACTATTCCTGTTGAGAGCATACCGACAAATGCGGTGTATATACGTGCAACATGTACAACCACATATGGTGGCGAACTATATGCCGGATTTAGTCTTGGAATTTCACAAAACATACAGCGCAATATTGACAAAACAAAACAAGTAGAGGATGATACACATTTGGACGTGTCAGGAAACCCATTTGTTTTGAAAGATACATTTATAAGTATAAGTAATGGAGGCACAGGAAGTATTGCTGGAATTAATTCTACAAACCTTTTGATATTCAATCGTAATCATCGCATAAGAATATTTGGAAGAGGTTCAACAGGGTCAGCTCTTATTGCTTTTTACGACGCAAACAAGGTGTTTATTTCTTCAATTTCTGGAACTCAGTATCAGAATACATTAACAACTATTCCTGTTGAGAGCATTCCCGTAAATGCCGTATATCTTCGTGCATCGTGTAATGATAATTATGGTGGGTTACTTATTGCTGATTTTACAACAAGTTTATTGGCAAAAGTGGAAAACTTGAATACATCCATATTGACTGAGTCAAGGGGGATAGTGGGGAACTTATTTTACAAAACAAACACATATATATTAAAAACAACTGGGGCTGAAGTTCCAGTTTCTGGAGTAAGTTGTACTGGTTTTATTGTATTTGATAAAAATGAGAGTATTACAGTGAAAGGCAGAGGGAACCCAGCGGTTGCACTCGTAGCATTTTATGATAAATTTAAAAACTTTATTTCTTCCATAGGAGGTACTGAATATAATGAGATTTTAACAACTATTCCTGTTGAAAGCATACCGACAAATGCCGTATATCTTCGTGCAACTTGTACTACTTCTAACGGTGGAACATTAAAGTGTGGTATAGTTCTTGGCAATTTAAGTTTAATTGAAAATTTGCGACAAGAGCTGAAAGAATTAAAGGAAAATTACCTTGGTGACTTATTTTCAATAAGGGAAAATTACATCAACAATAGTGGCGTACAAACTTCATTTGCAGACGCCAGTTGCACTCCTTTCATAAAAGTAAATGCAAACTATCCTATTAGGGTTAAGGGTAGAAGTAATGCTGTAACTTCTCTTATTGCTTTTTATGATGCAAACAAGGTGTTTATTTCAAAAATCGGAGGAACTGAATACAATCAGGTATTGACAACTATTCCTGTTGAAAATATCCCAGTTGGAACAAAATATGTTAGAGCAACGTGTACAACTAATAATGTTGACAGGCTTCTTGAAGCATCCCTTGTGGTAGGATTGCTGGAAGAAATCAATAATGTAGTAGATAAACAAAATTCAGAACCATATATTAATGTCACAAAGAAATACCCCCCTGTATCTGGTTATCATACGAAACAATCAGCCAGAACTGCTATTCCTGCACCTTTTAGAATAAGTGGACTTGTAATATCTTATCAAACAGGAGCTAATGTTTGGATCAAAGAAATGTTTATTGGTTCTAATGTGGCTGAATGGGTAAGAGAATCATATTGGCAGAAGCTGAACAAAGAGGATGTAACGGAATCTACAACCGAGTTGCAAGGTGACGAAATGGTATTGTCCGGAATTCAGGATGGGAAAGAAAAATTAATGCCAATTAAACAGCTTCAGGAATTTTTTATCAATTCACAAAATGGATTTCCACAACCTGAAAATACGTTATTTTATCCAAGTCATATTGACTTGATTAATAATAAATGGGTTGATAAATCAGGTAATCAAAACGATGCTGATTTAGTACAGTCAAATTGTGGTACAGCAAAAGTTGGTACAATTATGACATTTAATGAACCACTTGAAGGTAATTTAGGAGACTGGGTTATTACAAATGATGGAACAGCCGTACCTGTTTTAGCCCTTGATAAAATTACTTTCTCAGACGCTGGAACAATTTATAACTTGCGACTGGTTAACGAAACAATCAATAAATATCATTATTATCCTATTTCGGAAGGCACTATCGCCGTATATGATTGTTCTGGAAATTCAAATCATATAACCATTACAGGTTCAACGGTTCAGGAATGGACTGCAAATAAGCAGGATGAATTCCATTATAATTTGAAAAGAGGAGGTGGGCTTGTAGACAATTCGGGGCTACTTAGTAATCCAACAATGACAGGAACGTATATCGATGGTAAAGCTCCAGGCTGTGGGCTTTACAACGCTATTTCAGCGAGTGAAGAAACTTCAATTACTATTCATGGTCAGGCACAGAGGGTTGTTACGGCTGTAGTAGGAGGTTCTCTTACAATTGATGGAATCAAGCGTAAATATAAAGTTGGCGATATAATCAAAACAATCACAAAGGTTTATGTAGTATCTGGAAAGGTGAATGGATATGCAATTGGCAATGACTTAAAATCAATTAGTCTATTTGAAAGTAAAACTACAGGGGAATGGGAAACAATTGAATCTTATGTTTTGGTAGCAAGCAATGCCCATCCAACACACTCAGTATATATTCGTGCGACAGCCACTAACACAGAATTTATCGTTGGAGAAGTAAAAACTGAAGTGATATCAAAAAAAGTTATTGTACCAGCGCTTGAAAACTCTCCTTATGACGCTTTGGGAAATGCACTTGATGTGATGCCAAAATCAATTTTCAAGGTTGAAACAGGAGTCAAATTTCCAGTAAATTCAGAATTAATTGACGCTGACGTTGAAAATTACTTGTTTGATGTTTCACAAAACGCAAATACTATTATCTTAAATGACGATAGATTTGCATTAAAAAACATGATATTTGATAATAGGATATTTTTCAATCCCGATACGAACCAAATGTTTATATTCAAACAAAGTCTGGATATAAATAGCATGAAAGGGTTGTTAAACAAATGGGCTAAATCATCAATTCACATTTACAGATTACCGGAAGAATACTCACTTATCGGCAAAGAAAGAATTGATGTTCGGGATGTAAATCGTAATTTCAGAGTTGGTATTAATCAATCAGGTTTATTATGCGTATCAAACGATTATGGTAAAACATGGAGTGCTGGTGTTAATTACTCTCCAGCAGATGGAATTCATCATATATTCATCACTTCAAAAGGGGCGGTTGTTATTTTTTATCATAAAAGCGTAATTAAAAGAATGGGTTGGGGAGAAAACACATTTACAAGTATTTACCCTGTTGATGAAAATGGTGACCCTATTGAAATGCACTCTCCTGTAAATCCATTATGGCCAGGTGAATATTATAAACCATATCATAAGTTGCTTGATTTATATGAACCAAGTGATAATACAAGTCTTATTGCATGGGGTACGTGGAATAATAATGCAGGTTCAAATGGAGCTGCTCCACAAGCATTATGGTATTCAATTGACGATATGGTTACAATAAAGAGGTTCTATTATTTTGGTCAGAATCCACAATATACTGACTTAGGAACAAGTACAGCAGGTCCAGGTGGGGTATTACTTGGAGACCCAACCAACCCTATAATTTGTCGCCACACTCATGAGTTTTCTTATAACAAATATGATGGTAAGATATATATAACATGCGGAGACTCACATGTCAGACCAGAATTACATATATTTGAAACTAAATATAACAAATCAACTGACACGTGGGATGAATTAGTTGATTTAGTAGACGATGAAAATAGAAATCAGATTCACAGAGCTATCGGAATAGGGTTTGATAAAGATGGCTATTTTTACTTTGGGTCAGATGCTGATTTTGTGCCGCATACACACAACGGAGTTGAATACGATGTTCAGGGAATGTTCAAGGTACATAAGAGTAATATTAATGATATATCAAAATACGAATTGTTACATCCGGCAAAAGACTTGGTTGTTAATTCGTATATGGTAGACGACATTATTTTATTCAGCGCTGCTAACCAAGTTAATATTGTTCATATTTCATTAGACAGAGGTAAGACTTGGAATACTATTGATTTTGAACCATACATGAGGGAAGGATATCCGTTTGATAAACGTGTAGTTACATGGCGTTCAGTAGCATCATTTAAAATTGATTCACAAAAGAATATTCATGTGAATTGTGGAACCGGTGTTTATGTTAATATATCAAATAATAACCAACTAATATGAACTATCAGGATATGACACTAAACAGAATATTCTTAGACGTGGTAAATTCTATATAAACTAATTAAAACATGAAATTCTTTAACCAACTTTTATGAGAAAAAACAGGAAAATTAAGCAAGCGTTTTTCAAAAACATAAACTTATAAAAACAACCATAATGAAACTATTTAAATTCATAGGAGACATGATACGCTCAAACACTGGCGTATCTCACAAAAGAGGGATAGCTGTATTCTTTGCGTTATCCCTGATAATTGACAAGTACCTGTTAATGTTGGTTACCATTCCTGAAAACAATGTGTCTATTTATAATCAAATAATATACATTTTCGGAGCGGTAATAATCTATCAAACAGGAGCATCGGTCGCTGAGAAAATTAAAAATACAGAGAAAAAAGAAAAACAGGAAGAAAACAATGCTTAAAATGTTGTATATTTCGGATAACTTTATTTATATTTGTGAAACGTAAAACTCTAAAAAATGGCAAAGGAAGAGAAACCAAGTGTAATCAGCGATAAGACAAAAATAGTTCTTGCAATACCTCAGGCGGTTGCCGTTATATTGTTTGTTTTATCTGTTTCTGGTGGTTTTGTAAGCGTTGGAAATACAGCATCATCAGCAGTCACAACAGCAAATGAAGCTAAGGAAATAAGCATTGAAGCATCAAAAGAGATAAAACAAATAAAGAAAGACATTGACAATAAGCAGGATGCAATAATGAAAGCAATAAACGAAATCAGAGAAAGCCAAATAAGGATGGAGGGGGATTTAAAACTTAAACAAGATAGATTTAGCAAATAATGAAACTTACACTTAAACGGATATTCAAAGGAGAAAAATATACAATAGGTGATTTATATATAGATGGCACTTGGTTCAGTAACACGCTTGAAGATGCTATTAGAGATGTAAAGGTTTACGGTGAAACAGCTATTCCGGCAGGCACATATAAGGTCACTATAACACTTTCACCACGTTTCAGGCGTTGGTTACCATTATTGCATGATGTGCCGAATTTTGAAGGCGTAAGGATACACAGGGGAAACACCGCTGAAGATACACACGGGTGTATACTTGTTGGTCAAAACAAAATTAAGGGTCAGGTCGTTAATTCTGCATACACAGAAATAGAGCTGATGAAACGATTAAAAGGTGAAAAAGATATTGAAATTGAAATAATATAATGGTGAGTACTCGCTATTTAATTAACTGGCATGAAGTAACGGACTTCACGTATTAAACAAAAAACGTATCGGGGCTGGAGAGCCTTGCAATAGGATGAAAACCATTATTTTTTTAACAAACAACATGAAACAAGCAATTTTAAGCCTCATTTTGGCGTTATTCCTGTTCAGCGGGTGTAAGGCTACACAGGACGTGCAATATGTTGACAGGGATGTTGTAAGATACGTTGACCGCATTGTAAAAGACAGCGTTCATATTTACAATACCGACACTGTAAAAATTCAGCAAAAAGGGGACACGGTTTATTACACAAACATAAAATGGAGAATTGAATATCGGGACAAAATAAAACGTGATACGGTTTCAAAGATTGTTGAAATTACGAAAACGGTTGAAAAGCCTGTTGAAGTAATAAAAAATAAATTTGGATTCCTTGATTGGATTGGAATAACAGCACTACTTTCTCTTTTCTTGTTTATTGTGTACAAACTACGCAGATTTTTTATTTAACTTAATTTTTTTCATAATTGTAATTTTATTCATACCTAAAAGAAAAGCCCTTTGTGAAAAGGGCTTTCTTGTTATGGGTAAATGTTAATAAATGCGTGCATATTTTTCATAACTTCATCTTAATTCTACTTCTTCTACAAATGCATTATTTATTTTACGAATACGGTTCCATCTATCAAAATATTTCTCAACGTATTCATCTTTTATCCACTTAAATCCACCTAAATCACCCTCAAATTGAGAATAATAACAACTCCATTTTTTAAGTATTTTATTAAATTTAGATACCCATCTTTTTGCATTTGATTTATTTGTTGTTGCAAACACTGTTATAACACGATAATCATCATATGCACCAGTTGAATAACAACATAAATATATTTTATCTTTCATGTTCTATTGTTTTAGTTTTTCAGGTGTCCACATTTCACACATACCATGTTCAGACCACCCTGAATGGTATTTTACTTTATCAGAATCATCAAATTCTGTCCTACAAATCCAACCTTTGTGAATTGAACAAACACAACCGTCAACTCCTTCTGGTTTTGGTAATGTTGTGCAATGGTGAAAATCTTCCAAATGATTACCACAATTACAACAGCAACGTCCATTCCAATCTTTTTTAAAACACTCACTCATAATTTTACGGATAAATGTTAATAACCTGTTTTCTGTACCGTCCTGTTGATATTGACTTTTGAATAATAATTC
>Ga0302249_1000799_pt1 | contig 25172 bp, 36 predicted proteins | sample AAG_UR_Val_MG_FD_193531 | JGI IMG/M metagenome (GOLD analysis project Ga0302249, IMG submission 193531) | Enriched activated sludge microbial communities from anaerobic digester in WTTP, New Holstein, Wisconsin, United States - AAG_UR_Val | ecosystem: Engineered > Bioreactor > Anaerobic >... | reverse complement strand
GAGGGAGCCGCGCCGTCGGCGGTCGCCTTGACGCGCTCGATCTCGTCTGCGGTGCGCGCGAAGGCGGTCTCGTCGCCGGTCCGTTGGACCTCCAGCGTCGCCTTGACCTGCCGCTCGTCGGCCACGTCTCCCCCGTGTGAAGGGCGGCCCGCCTGGCCGGGCCGCGGTGCTCGTGTGGGGTGGGGCGGTCAGCTCACAGGCGCCCCCGAATCGTCGGCTACGACTGCGGCGTGGCCGGGGTCCAGTCGCGGTCGGTGATCACCTCGACGGTGAGCGGGGCGTCGCCCGAGTCGTTCGTCTCGCCCCGGAGCGTGATCGTCTCCGTGATCGCCCGGTCGTTCTGCGCCGGGCGCGCCAGCGTGGCGACGGAGACCTGCCCCCACTTGAAGACGATCGACTCGCGGTTCGGGCCCCCCTCGAGCTGCTGGCCGAGGAAGTGCGTCTCCATCTCGAACTGGGCGTGCTGCTCGAGGAACTCCACGAAGTCGCGGTCCGTGTGCTTGCGGGTGAGCTGGAGCGTGGGGGCGAAGAGGCCGTCGCGGTCGAGGCCGTAGACGTACCGGCTGCCCGAGCCCTGGTCCACCGTGAGCGGCCAGGGGATCGTGATCGTGGAGGTGAGGGTGCGGAACTCCGACCAGGAGGAGGCCGGGTCGGTGATCGGGCGCACGTAGTTGATCTGGTGGGCGCTGGTGTACCGCTGGCCGCCGAGGTAGGTGGCGGTGGGCAGGGTCCACGTCAGCGGGAACTCCCACACGTCGTTCACGGCCAGCTTGGCGAGGTCGGTGGCGTCGCCCGGGAAGATGATCTCCAGCGGGTCGCGGTTCTCGGCCCAGACGCCGAGGTCCTCGTCGGCGTCGCCGGTGAGGTTCTGCCAGATGCCCCGGCCGGTGGTCGGGTCGGTGGCGATGTCCATCGCCGTGCCGCCGTAGGCGGGCACCGGGTCGCCGTCGGAGTCGGCCACCGAGACCTTGAACTCGTAGTCCGCCCCGGCGACCTTGGTGATCTTCACGAAGATGCTCTTCGTGGCCGCGATCGAGGGGTCCACCAGGCCACGGATCTGCGGCGCGTAGGGGTAGGTGCCCGTGTTGCCCGCGTCCGCCACCGCCGCGCCGACCCGCGTCCCGTGGGCCACGTAGCCGGAGAGGCGGACGGGGATCGCCGTGTTGTTCCCGATCTGCATGGAAAGCTGGTTGAGCTTCACCCCGTAGATCTGGTGCTGGTCGATCGGCGGCAGGGCGAAGACCCCGGCGAAGGACGTGTCCACCCCGTCCACGTCCGGCGAGAAGACGTACTTGAAGACGTCCGTCTCCGGCTCGCTCTTCACGCAGGAGCGGAAGATGTGCTCGAGGTACATCAGCAGGGTGGCCGAGCTCATCCGGGCGCCGATGTCGAAGACGCCGTTGATCGGCCCCGGGACGCCCTTCTCGGCGTAGCCGGACTGGTTCACCTCGCCGCCGGGCGAGACGGAGCGGTTGATCCCCACGGTGAGCGGCAGGATCGGCTTCAGGTACTCGAACGTCGCCCCACTGTCGGGGACGCCGAACTCCAGCTCGGGCGCCAGGCCGAGGAGGACGGTGTTTCCGGTTGCGACTGCCATCGGTCAGTCTCCTATGGTCAGCGCCGCGCGCAGGGCGGCGATCGTGGCCTTGTCGAGGACGACGACCTCCTCGGGGTCGCCATCGCGCGGCTGGAAGGTGGCGCGGCGCAGCTTGCCCGCCGACGTGAGCTCGCCCACCGTGGCGAGCGGCAGGCCGTAGCGGCTGGCCGCCTCCTCGGGAGGAACGGCGCGGTGGAAGCCGCCGTGGCGCACGAGGCTGGTGGCCTGCGGCTCCGGGACGCGCTTCACCGGCCGGTTCCAGGTGATCTGCCGGGTGGCGTCGAGCTCGGTGACGGGCTCCTTGCCGAGGTGGCCGGGATAGAAGACCAGACTGGTACTCATGGTCCCGGCCATCACTCCTCGAACTCCCGCGTGGTCTGGTCGAGGTCGCTCGTCCAGAGGCAGCGCAGCTGGGTGAGGACGAGGTTCGTCCCCCGCAGGCGGCCCGCGAGCAGGGTGCGCTGGAAGCGGGCGAGCGCCTCGGTGATCCGCTCGCCGGAGGCGTTGCGGAGCATCCCCTGCTCGACCTGGAGGAGCGTCTTGATGTGGTTGACCACCCGCGCCCGGAGCCAGTCCTGGCTGGTGGTTGAGGTCTCGGCGGCGGTGACGATCCAGATGTCGACCATCGTCTCGAGCTCGGCGTACTGGTTTGAGCCGATGCGGACCTCGTCGAGGCCGGAGAGCGCCACCAGGATCGCCGGGGCCCGGAGCGAGAGCACCCCGGCGTCGAAGAAGATCTCCGACTCGATCGGCAGGATCCCCATGCCCTTGCCCGTCCAGGCGGCGAGGTCCGAGTCGGCCCGCAGGGTGCGGAGCACCGCCTCGGCGATCTCGGCGTCGAGCGACCAGCCGAACTCGGGATGCGGCGAGGGATCAGGCACGGGGCAGGTCCCCTTCGAGGAGCCAGTCGTAGAGCATCTCGATCGCGTCGTAGACCTGCTCGTTGGTCAGGTAGACGAACGGGCGGGGCGGGACGCTCGCCCCGGGCACCGCCGAGCCGGGGGCGGTCGTGCCCCCGAAGTGGAGCAGCGCGGCGTAGGGCAGGTTCGTGCCGACCGCGAGCGTCTCGTCCGTGATCTCGGAGAGGATCGAGGCGCGCAGGTCGCCTGTCTCGCGCAGGAGCGGGAAGCTCCCGGGAGTCTGGCTGCGGGCGCGGATCCGGGCGCGGGTGGCCGACATCGGCGGCCAGGGGCTCTCGCCGCCCTCCTTGTCGATCCGGCCCTGGAAGGCGGCCTCCCAGTCGGCGCCGAGCACCTCGAAGAACGGGCGCAGCGAGGCGCCAATCCGGTCGCCGACCGCGCGGATGGCGGTCGCCGCCTCGTCGGCGCCCTCGACGGTGATCTTCAGGTCCGGGCTCACCAGTCCTCCATCGCCTCGAGGGTGAAGCGGGCGTCGGTGGCGGTCTTCGTGGTGAGCACCTGGGGGCGGCTCTGGTCGCGATCCGGCTCGCCGGCGAGCAGCAGCCCGGCGTGGCCGCGCACCATGTCGGAGAGCTCGGCGAGCGCCCCGTCGCGGGCGTCGTAGACGTCCTGGCCGCGCACGTCGTGGAGCTCGTGGAGGTAGAAGAAGGCGAGCTGCGCGACCACCCGCTTCAGGGCTGCGGAGGCCGCGGTGGGCGTGGTGGGCAGGTCGCTCGGCTGGTAGCGGACGCGCAGGCGGGACTCGACGCGGCTCTCGGCCTCGAGGATCGCCGCCTCGATCACGCCCGCGTCGGCGGTGCCGTCCCCGTCACGGTCGGCGAGCGCGGTGAGGCGCGTCGCACCGTACCGGGTCTCGAGCTCGGCCTCGGTCAGCCAGGTGGGCATCGGGCCTCACCCCCGGGCCTTGCGCGGTCGCCCCCGGCCGCGCTTGGGCGACGGCGCCGGAGCGGGAGCGGGCGGCGGCGGCTCTTCGTCGGCAGCGAGCTCGGCGGGCAGGGCCTCGACCGGCAGATCGGGCTCCTCGGCCGGCGGCGGCGGGGCGATCTCGACGATCTCGAGGAACGGGTCGCACGAAACCTCCGGCGGGACCACCATGAGGTAGGTCGGCTGGAGGGAGAAGGTGAGGCCCGCCCGGCGCCGCGTGCCGTTGCCGACACGAGCGACGTCCGGGCGGACCGTCACGGAATACCGCATCAGGTCGGCCGCACCTGGATGGCGGTCTGCGGGTAGCCGGCCTTGACGCCGAAGATCCCCTCGGTGAGGCCCACGGCGACATAGCCGTTCGGGACCTGGTTCGTCTCCCAGGCGTCGAGCACCGGCTCGGCGTCGAGGACGAAGAAGGCCGGGCGCGGGCCGCCGGGCAGCGCGAGGACCACCTCGACGTAGTCGGTCTGGCCGGAGGTCGGCTTGTTGTCGAGGAGGAGCTGGAAGCCGCCCTTCCAGAGGTTGGGCTCGGTCGAGGAGGGGACGAGCTGGGCGACCCGGAGCTGCTCGAACATCGCCCAGGTGGTCGCGTTGTGCGCGATCACGACCAGCGAGTTCGCGAACTTCGAGCCGTCGATCACCTCGGCGTCGAGCGCGAGGTTGGTCACGAACCGGGCGCGGACCTCGTCCATGCAGGAGACGAGCTCGGCGAACGTCGGGGCCGAGGTGGTCGACCAGTTCGGCGTGGTGACGTTCGAGTAGGTCCCCTTCGAGGCCGGGTGCGTGTGGTCGGTGTCGAAGAAGTTCTGGCCGTCGTAGGAGAGGCCGTTGACGCGGAAGACGTTCATGATCTCCGCGACCTGCTTGCGCATCCAGGCCTCGGGGAGCCGGGGGACGATGCGGTCGAGCTTGTGGACGCTCGACGGGCGGCCGATGTTGACCTTGTTGTAGGGCACGAAGGCGTCGTAGCCCTTGAGCGGCACCGTCCAGTCGATCTTGTCGAGCTCCGCCCCGGCCACCACCTGGTCGTGCCAGCTGTAGACCTCGGGGAAGAACATCGCCTCCTGGATCCGGACCGGGTTCTCCTTCGCCTGCCGGTTGTCCATGCTGATGGCGAGCAGGTTCTTGATCTGGGCCGGGTCGGCCTCGAGCTGCTCGTACAGGTTGTAGGCGACCTCGCGGTAGGTCTTGACCTCCCGCTTCAGCGCGTCGATTCCGGGCATGGTGTCAGGTCTCCTCTCGGGGTCTCTCGCGCGCTAGGTCGCGATGATGTTGGCCGCCCGCAGCGCGGCGAGGATCGCGTTCACCTTCGCCTGCAGGTCGGTGAAGTTGGCCTCGATCGTGGGGATCGTGTTCGTCACCAGGTCGTCGCGCAGCGCGTCGGCGTCGGCGGGGGTGTCGGCGGGGTCGGTGACCGCCGTCAGCGCGTCGCCAGCGACGCCGCCCACGGTGCCCGACAGGTCGGCGATGGCCGCGGACTGCGACCCGGTGGTCAGGCCCACCCAGACGCCGCGCTTGCCGATGTCGACGAACCAGCCGCCGGACGGGCCGGGGCGGGTGAAGACGCCGGCGATCACGAGGTGCGTGCTCGTGGTGGAGACGGTGTCGTCGTCGACCAGGTAGGCGATCTGGCCGATCTTCGGCGTGTCGCTCCCGCCGTCGAGCGTGAACTCGTACTCGCCCGCCTGGTCGTAGTTGACCGCGCGGGCCGTGGCGGTGGCGGTGACGGTGCCGTCGGCGCCCGACGTGTTGTCGAAGGCGGCGTCGATCGCCAGGTCCGGGTCGCTCGGGAAGAGCGGCTCGACCACGACCCCGAGGGGCACGAGGCTGGCGGCGTCGGTGCCGGGGATGACGACGCCCGTCGCCGCCTCGCGGCAGATGTAGGCGCCGACGTAGATCTTGGATCCGGCGTTGACCGGGGCGACGTTGATCGCCCGCTCGTGGAGCTTGTGCTTGCGGATCTTGTTGGCAGTGAGAGCCATCGGTCAGTCTCCTTTCTGGCCTCAGTTGTTCGCGAAGGCGCGGGGGAACTTGCGCCGCAGCTCCACGGCGCGCTCGGGGCTGATCCCGTGGCGCTCGCAGATCGCGCGCTCCTCGGGGGTGCGGGTGTCGAGGGCGAGGCGGGCCGCCTCCTCCGCCGCCCGTCCGGCGAGCGGCTCGGAGGCGAGCAGACCGGCCTCGGGAGCGGCGCGCAGGACGTCGAGGAGGGCGTCGTAGACCGTGGCTTCGTGCGGCTCGCCGTCGCCGGCCGCCAGGGTGACGGTCTTGGGCGATTCGGCCGCGGCGAGCTCTTCGAGGAGGGCCGGGAGGCCCGCGCGGAGCATCGCCGGCGTGACGCGGGTCCCGAGCGTGGCGACGTCGGCGGCGGCGCGGGCCCGCGCTTCGAGGCGGCGGGACCGGGCGCGCTCGGCGGCGAGCTCCGTCTGGAGCTTGGTCACCTGGTCGTCGGGGGCGGCGAGGGTCTCGGGCTCGGGAGCGCTCACGGGCTCCGGCTCGCCGTCGAGCTGGATCGGCATCGGTGGGTCCTCCTTCGGGTCGGCCGCAGCCGGGTCGGTGGCAGGAGAGCCGAGGTCCACGACCTCGACGGGAGAGCCGGAGAGCAGGTGGCCCTGCCCCATGCCCCAGATCGCCGGGCGCTGGGCGCCCAGCAGAGCGCAGCCGGTGTAGTACCAGTCGCCGGTGGCGGGGTGGGAGCGCACGAACTCCGAGGAACGGCGCGGCCAGCGGCCGGAGCGGATCGCCTCGACGGCCTCCTGGCTGAGGCGGGTGAACCGCGCCCAGAGCTCCTGCCCTTTCACCCAGAGCTTCTCGGCGAAGCCGTGCGCGGGGCCTTCCCAGGCGTGGTCGAAGTTGAGGGTGGCCTCCTCGACCTTCGGGTCGTAGGAGTCGGCCAGCAGCTGGAGGTGCTCGGGGCGGATCTCGACGCCGTGGGTGGCGGTGAGGTCCTGCGGCCGGAGCACGACGCACTCGTAGGCCGGCGACTCGCCGCCTTCCACGAGGCCGGCCGCGAGCGACTCCTCCGGCGCCAGGTAGAGCGGCGTCGGCTGCTGGGACTTCGGGTCGGTGGGTTCGGTCCTGTGGCTCACGCCCGCGAGTCTGGCGGGCGTGGGTGTGCAGGAATGTGCAGCGGGACTGAAGTTTCGTGTCAGCGGCCCAGGATCCGGCGGAGGCGGTCGAGCAGGCCGCGGATCCGGGGGATGAGGTCGCCGAGGCCGAGGGCGGAGAGCAGCGCGAGCAAGGCGTCGAGCAGGTCGCGCTGCTCGGGGGTGGCCGACTCGCCGGCGGCCTCCATGGCCTCGGCGGCGGCCTCGGCGGCGGCGGCGGCGCGCTCGGCGAGCTCCTCGCTGAGCTGGCCGAGGTCCGGCGCGCCGGCGAAGCCGTCGTCCGGCCAGGCGGGCGAGGGGATCCCGGTCTCCGCGTCCACCACCACCGGCCAGGGGCCGGTCGGCTCGGCGCCGGTCAGGCCCATGCGGCGGGCCTTGGCGACGTTGATCCCCTCGACCACGCACCGGCAGTTGTGCCCCGCCGGCGGCCACCAGGTCTTCCAGATCTCCGCCGTGGGCGGGGCGATGTGGCCGTGCATCGCGGCGTGGGCAGGGCGGACGCGGTCGTCCTCCATCGTCACCCAGGTGAGGTAGGGCATCAGCCGCCGCGCCGCCGGGTTGAGCACGAGCTGCTGGTAGCGCATCAGGTTCGCGGCGTTGCGGACGTTGTTCGCGTAGACGAGCTCCAGGTGCCACCGGGAGAGTGGCGTCAGGCCCCGCGCCGTGAAGATCTGCTCCGCGGCGGCCACGAACTCCTCCCGCGTGAGCCCCTCGGCGATCGCCCGGCCGACGAGGAGTTGAAGGTCGGCGAGCACCCCGGCGTCCTCCACCCCGGCCACGGTGAACGCCATCCGGCGAGCGCCGTCGGTCAGGGCCTCGAACTCCTCCTTCGTGATCCCGAGCACGCGGGCCCAGTAGTCGAGCGCCGAGCCGGGTGTCACCGCGCCGCCCGGCGGCGGGGCGGCGAACCGGATCGTCCGCTCGCCGAGCTCCTCCTGGAGCTGGCGCAGCGCCAGGCCGCAGCCGTGGATGATCGAGGCCTCGAGCGCCTCGGCGTGCGCCGTGGCCGAGGTGCGCTCGACGACGGTCTGGAGCAGCAGCCCGGCCTCGGCCGCCCCGGCGTCCCACGCCTCGCCCACGGCGTCGAGCATGGCCTGGTAGTGGGCGAGCGACGGCTCGATCAGCGAGACGGCGAGCTCGGTGAGCTCCGCGTCGCGCGCCGCGGCGGCGGCTTCGAGCTCGGCGAGCTCGTCCGGGGCGGGGCTTGACGGTTCTGGCAAGTCGGCCAGTTTGGTCAGGGCGACGTCCGGCGCGGCCGAGGCGGCCTCGCGCTCCTCTTCCGGGGCCGGTTCTGGGACGGGCGCGGCGGCGGGCTCGTCGTCCGGGTCGTCTGGGTCGTCTTCCGGGGCGGGCGGCGGCGGGGCGGCCGGCGGGGCGGGCTTCTCCTTCGTCACCGTGTCCTCGCCCGGGCCGGGCTCGCTGACCTGGTGGACGAGGTAGAGCTCGCGGCGGGAGACCGGCAGGCCGAGCTCGAGCACGGTCGCCATCCCCTTCTGCCGGAGCTCGCGGTCGGTGCCCGCCATGGTGTCGATGAGCACCCGCGGCAGCGGGGCATCGGGGCCGAAGTTGACGGCCACGAGGGGCCGGAGCAGGTTGTCGCGCAGGTGGGCGGCGAGCTCGCGGGCGTCGAGCTCGACCTTCTCGAGGCGCACCTCGTTGGAGATGGACGCCTTCGCGAACGATCCGGGCCCCTTGGCGGCGCCGGAGGTGTCCACCTCGCCGAGGAAGGCGAGCGCCTCGGAGCGGGTGAGCAGGCCGATGAAGCTCTCGTAGCTGGCGCTGCCCGAGCGGGTGGCCTCGAGCAGCTCGACGGCCATCCCCTCAGGGATGACGATCCCGTACTCGGACTGCATCGCCTCGATCGCCTCGAGCAGCTGCGACTGGTCGTGCGCGTTGGCCTTCTCGGCGTCGGGGCCGCCGGAGCGGTGGCGGTACTTGCCGACCGCGGTCGGCTGCGCCCACTTGTCGAGGAAGACGGCGAAGAACTTCAGGCCGTTCTTTTTCAGCCACCAGGCCCAGTAGACGTCGTCGAGCAGGGCGGCGCCCCAGGGGTTGTCCTTCGTCCCGTGCCGCATGACCAGGAACTTGCCCGGCGGTGCGGGCAGCGGCTCGGCGCCCCGCGGGCGGCGGATGTGGAGCACGCCGTCGCGGAAGAGGAACCGCCACATGGGGCGGTCGAGCATGTCCACGGGCACCCAGGCGCCGGCGAGCGGGCCGCGCGGGAGCTTTTCCCAGAGGAGCTCCTCGAAGGCGATCCCCTTGGCGCGGCCGTCGAGCTGGTGGGAGAGGTTCTGCGCGAAAGCGGGGATGAGGGAGAGCGCCTCGTGGCAGAACTGCGAGGTGGCCTTCGCTTCGGGGGAGGCGTCGGCCGGGACGATGAGTCTCGGGAGGGCGAGCACCGCGTCCTTGCGCTTCCGATGGAAGCCGGCGAGGTCGAGGTCGGCTCCCAGCATCCGGTCGTAGATCTCACCGAGCCGGTCGGTCGCCTCGCTCTTCTCGTTCACGATTTTGGACGGGTGCTCGTCCTCCCGGAGGTAGCTGGCGGGGTGGTAGACGGTCTCGGCGAGCTCTTCGCTCGCGAGCTCACGGGCGAAGGAGCGGTCGAGCCTCGGCACCGGCAGGACGTCGCGCTTCAGGGGGGCAGGCATCGGCTATCTCCTCTCGCCCTGCACGAGGGCGTCCGCGCGGTGCGCGCTGCGGCGGGCGCGCTCGGATGCGATCTGGGAGCGGGTGGTGGCGAACCGCTCGCGCAGCTCGGGCCGCCGCCGGAGCGCGTAGTAGACGGTCTCCCGGCGCACCCCGGCGAGCTCAGCGGAGACGGAGATCTGGGTCGTCCGCCGGAACGCCTCTTCGAACGCGGGCCACCAGAGGTCGATCGCCATCAGCGCCTCGCCAGCAGCCGGTCGAGCTTCTCTTCGATGCGCGCGGTCTGAGCCTTCAGGGTGACGACCTGCTCCTGCAGGACGCGCACGTCACCCCGGTCCTCACCGCCGCGGGACTCCATAGCCGAGATGGCCCGCTCGAGCTCGCGCTTGGTGGCGTAGGTGGACGCGACTTGCGCCTCGTGCAGGTCTGCCGCCGCCCGGATCTGCGCCTGCACCGTGGGAAAGACCTCCAGCCGGTCCCGCGCGCCCATGGTGGCCCAGACCACACCACCCACCATGCCCAACAGCGCCAGGAGCGCCGTGAGGGCCTGGATGCGGCTGACGGTGGCCGAGTACCAGGGCTTCCCTTCCGGGTCTTTGAACCGGACCAGAGGCTCCCGCTTCTCGTACCCATGCTGGTCCCGCTGCTCTGCCACCACCTGCGCGATCAACCCGCGCAGCTCGTCCTGGCTCATGCCTGTCATCGCAGCCTCCAGCGCAGAGCCGCGGAGCAGCCCCAGCCATCGTGTCCACCGTCGAAGTAGACGTACTCGCAGGCAGGGACGAAGATCAGCTGGTCGCCCATCTCGCCTTCGAGCCGTAGCGCTTGCGTGTCGTGGATCGTGCTGTCCGGTCCGTCATACAGCAGCCAGAGCCGTGCGCGGACGCCAACTCGCCAGTACGCGGCCAGAGTTGGGTTGGAGCCCTCGACCGTGCCCGAGTCAAAGCGCTGCGCGAACCCGCGGAGCCCCGCATACAGCCCGAAGCGGTCGTAGTCCTTCCCAGCCAGGACCCGCAGCTCGGCGCCGCCAGCCTTGTCGCTGCCAGCCTTGCGCGCAGTGCTCAGCGCCGCCGAGGCCCGGAACCCCGGCCGCTCGACCACCATGTCCACCCCTGCACTCGGGCTCTCGTACCCGAGCCCGCCGGATGCCTCCACGAACGGCCCAGCGCTCACCGATGATGCGCAGCCGGTGAGCAGAACCGCCAGGAGCAGCAACCCGCCAGCGAGCAGCACCAGCCCGAGCCAGAGCGGCCCGCGGGGCTCTTTCGTGCAGGGGTGAAGGTGGCGCATCAGTCGCCCAGGTCGGGGTCTGCGATGGCCGCCAGGGCCGCTTCCAGGGCTGCCCGGCTATCCGCTCGGATCAACTCCGCGTCGAGCGAGCGGATCAGCTCGTCCCGCAGTATGCGCTTGAACTCCTTACGCGCCGCGTTGCGCTCCGTCTGCGGGTTCGGCACGCTCGCCCCGATCTGCTCGGCGGTACACTGCGCGAGATCCACCATCGCCTGGGTGCAGGTCACGGTAGCCGTCCAGCCGCCCTTGCGCGCGAGCGCGGACTGGAGCTTCACATCAGCCGAGTCGGTCATGCTGAGATACCAGACCTTCTCGGTGGCGGCCCGGCAGACACCGGCATCCACAAGCGCCTGCGAGCAGTTGGATCGGCCCGCGAAGGCCGGAGCCGCCACGATAGCGGCCAGGAGGAAGAGAGTCAGTCGCTTCATGGTCGGTCTCCTTAGCTATCCACGGTCCACGTCCCGACGTAGGACATGGCAACCCATTCCACTGCGTTGATCGCGCAGAGCCGGACGGCCCCGCCGATGGTGCTGTTCTGGATGTACCCAGCGGTCGCCGACACGTCACCCGCCACGCGGATGGTGTCGTCCGCCCCGGCCACGATGCGGATGCCATCGGCGTCCGCCACCACGAACTCGAAGCACAGCCCGACCGCTGCGGTGGGCAGCGTGTGGTAGTTCTGCGCCGTCGCGCCCTCGTTCGTCAGGAGCGTGCCGGACTCGGCAGCGGTGAGCACGTTCGGCGCGCCCGAGCCTGCGGTGTTCGGCTCGACGTGGGTGTTCCAGAGCACCCCACTCGTCCCGGCCCCCGCGAGTCTGAGAGTGAGATTGTCGGCGCCCGTGCCCGCCGTCTCCGCTGCAATCGTCGCCCCGGTGCCCGCCGTCGTGGACAGCGACAGGCGCTCGTAGTTGCTCGCGTCCGTGTACGTGCCGTACAGGCGGTAGGTCTGGGCGTTGGTCGAGTTGCGCTGGGCTAGGGTGTTGGCCGCATCCCTTGCAATAACAAGATCACGGGGATTACTGATTGCACCACTTGTCCACCCTATTGAACCAGAGGAACTGGTTGCTGCACCTAAGTAGTTCGTAAACCAGTTAGGTCCACTAAACACTCCATACCCGCCACCGAAACCGTCAAGATATAGATTGCAGTTTGAAGTTTTCCCACACTTGATGGTTGCCGACGAAATGACGATTCCCGTCCCGTGCGGATCAAGCGTGATGTCCCCGTTGCTCCCCGCCGTGCTGATCGTCAGCGCGCCGGGCGCGCTGATGTCGCCGGTCGTGTCGGCTACCGTGAGAGCAGAGCACTGCAACTGGGTATTACTCGCTCCGTCCCAGCGCGCGAGCTGGTTGTCCACGCAGACGCTGGCTGGGCCGAGGACGAGGACGAGGGCGTCCTGGAGGCTGGCGCGGACGTTGGCCCAGGTGACCTTCTTGTCGCGGGTCTGCCCGTCCTGTCGCACCAGGAAGAGATCGTCGTCGCCGAGCGGCGTGGTTGCGGCGTCGAGCTCGGGGAGGCGGACGGGCGTCTGGGTGAGCGCCGGCGCGGCGAGCAGCAGCGCCAGCGCGCAGGCGGTGAGGGTACAGAGGGTGCGGCGCATGTCAGTCCTCCACCACGTAGGAGTCATCGGTCGTGTCGTCCACCCCGTAGTAGTCCGTTCCCGAACCGTCGTCCACGAGGAGCGCATCCGGCGGGAGGCCGCCCGGGGTGGACCAGGCCTCCTGCCAGAGCAGCAGCATCGTCTCGTCCACGCCGATCATCGCGGTCTGGCCGAGAAGAGGATCGTCCGCGCCGCGGCCTCGGCGCCGGCGGAGACGAGCTTCAGGTAGCGGAACGGCGCGAGCCTGGCGGCCACGGCGCCACCGAGGGCGACCCAGCGGTCGTCGGTGGCGGTGATCGAGACGGCCGCGCCGGTGTCGTCCACCACGGCCTTCCAGGTCTCGCCGTCCACGGAGGCCTCGAAGGTGATCGTCGCGCCGGTGAAGTCGGCAGGGATCAGGAGCGCGGTGAAGGTGGACTGCGACAGGTCGATCGCGGAGCTCTTCGTGGCTCCCTCGGCGATGGTCACTCTCATGCGAAGGCCTCCATGGCGGGGCGGCGGCCGAGGCCGCGAGGAACTTGGAAGAGCACAGGGGCGACGGCGCCGTCGCCGTGCTCGAGGTCGAAGAGGCGGAGCATCGCCACCCGCGAGGCGTCCACGATGTGGTCGGCCGTGTGGCGGAAGACCCGCGCCCCCGACGAGCCGATCTCCGCCGTGTGGTTCGGAAACTGCGCCAGGAAGCCGGGGTCGGCGGGAAACTCGATCCGCGCCCGCTGAATCCGCATCTCGAGCAGCCGGGTGGCGAGCTCCTTGGCGGAGACCTGGCGCGCGCGTCCGGTGGCTGGGTCCTCGATCGTCTCGCCGGTCTCCGGGTTGCGGTCGGGCACGCGGGCGTTGAAGACGTAGCCGGTCACCCGGCCGTCGAGCGTCCACCCCTGCTCGCCCTCGCGCAGCAGATGCTCCAGCGCGGAGCCGACGCCCGTGGCGTCGAGGCCCCAGCCGTGCGAGGGGCGGAAGAGGCGGTCGAGCACGCGCACCGCGGTGCGCTGCGCCGGGTAGTCGAACCGCTTGAGCTGAAGCCGCGCCACGCAGCGGGCGAGCGGGCCGCGCGTCTCCCAGAGCAGGATCTCCGTCGGGTCGTCCGAGGCGCCGCAGTCGATCCCCGCCACCAGGTGCCCCTCGGCGGGCTGGAAGATCGAGGTCAGTATCCCCTCGAGCGAGAAGTTGGCGACGTCGATCTCCCGGTCCATGATCGGCAGCAGCGGCTGCGGGCCGGTGGCCGCTTCGTCGCCGGTGCGCGCGCCGATCTGGTAGGTCGGGTCGAGCCGTGAGGCGGTCACCTGCACCGTGCGCTGCGGCGCGTTGTGGATCAGGCTGGCGACCACGTACTCGGGCACCGGCCGCACGCGGGCCACGAACTGGTCCCACGGGAAGACGGTCGCCGACGGGTCACCCCAGTTGCCGAGCACGAGCTGCTGGTAGCCGGGCGAGTCGACCCCGCCGTACCGGTCGATGAGCTGGCGCCGCCGCTCGTCGGTCCAATACGGCGGGGGCATCAGGGTCTTCGGCCAGCGGAACCGGATCGCCTGGCCGTCCTCTCGCTGGGGGAAAAAGTCCCCGGGGCCGGCGGAGAGTGACCGGCCCCGGGGGGGAGGGAGCTCGGCCGCGCTGACGGGCACGGCGGGCGCCTGGGAGCAGAGCCGGAAGAAGACCGACGAGCGGTCGCCGTCGGGCGTGGAGTAGACGCGCGCCTCGGCGCCGGGCTTCAGGGCCCGGAAGAACTCGTCGAACACCCGGCTGTTCTTGATCTTCGCGGCCTCGTCGAGGTACGCCGCCAGCCCGACGTGCAGCCCGCGGATCGCCTCGCCGTCGTAGCCGGCGGGGCGCATCTCGAGGCGGTTGCCATTCCGCGCCACGAGCACCCGGTAGGGCTTCACGCGGGAGCGGTCCCAGTCGATCTGCGCCGCGAGGTGGGGCGTGGCGCGCAGCTGGTGGAGGATCTCGATGTAGATCGACTCGAGGTGGCCGTCCTGGCTGGCGCAGAGGAGCTGGTCGCCGCGCTGGCGCGGGCCACAGCCGAGGAGCATCCAGGTGGCGAGGCCGATGATCTCGCGCGTCTTGCCCACCTCGGCGCCGCACTCGTGAACCGTGTGCCCCCGGTAGCGCATCGACTGCTTCTGGTACGGGAAGAGCTCCCACGGTAGGCCGGCGCGCGGGCCGTCGCGCTCGACGAAGAAGGTCTCGCAGAAGAAGACCGGGTCGGCCAGGATCACCAGGAGCTGCACGTCGGAGAGCGTGACGAGCTGCTCGCCGAGCTTCAGGTCGCCCCGCTCGAGGGCGCGCCAGGAGAGCCCCCGGGCGGCGAGCCAGGCGTCGATCGCCCCCTCGATCCCGGGGTGCAGGAGCTGGCGCTCGGTGGTCACTGCGGCGCGCCCTCCGCGGCCGCGGCGACGGCGAGCTGGCGGCGCTTCTGGAGGAAGTCGGCGATCGAGCCGATGCCCTCATCGGCGGAGCGCTCGGCCCGGGCGCGGGGGGTGATGGCCTGGTGCTGGGCGCTGAAGCCGAGCATGTCGAGCAGCTTGAGCAGCGGCTCGGCGCGGGGGTTGGTCCGGAGTTGGGTGAGCATCTCCCCCTCGGGGCTGAAGACCGGAGCCTCGACGGCGAGCCCCTCGCCCTGCACCTTGGCGAGCTCCTGGCCGGCGAGCTGCTGCATGGCGGCGAGCGCCGTCCCCGCGATCTCTGCGAGGCCCTTGGTCTCCCCGCTCTCGATCGCCGCGACGTAGCGCTCCCGGACCTCCGGGGCGAAGACGAGCTGCACCGGGCAGGCGGCGAGCGCCGAGCCGGAGGCCTCGACCTGCCGCTTGATCGAGCAGTTCGCCTTCTCGGCCGGGTCGGTCATCGGGCAGGTGCTCCGCTTGCACGGCGGGATGGCCTGGGCGATCGCCGTGGCGGCGTACTGGCCGGTCTTCCACGCAGCGGCTCGCCGCTGCGCCCGTGCCGCCGCAGACATCGTGTACTTGCGCTTCCGGCCACCGCGTCTCCTCTTCGCCATCCCGTACACTGGGGGCATGGGAGTGGCCCACGCCCGACGCGCGAAGGATCGCAGCCGCCGCAAGGGCGCGAGAACGGATCGAGCGGCGCAACCGCCTGTCGCTGTAAGGCCGGGAGAAGATCCGCCGCCGGTCAAACTCTCCAGTGATGGCGTAAGAGTCGAGCTACCGGCGGATGTGGAGGACTGGCTCGGCTACCTGCAGTTCGTGCAGGGCATGGCTGTGCACACCTGCACCTGCTACCGGGCTACCGCTCGGCTGTTCCTGCGCGACGAGGCGGTGCGGACCGCGCTCGCCGGGCCCGACGGCGAGATCGACATGGCCCGCTTCGACCGCCGGACGGTCGAGGGCTGGCTCAAGCGGCGCACCCTTTCGGGCCTCGCGCCCTCGACGATCGCGCTCCACCTGGTGGCGCTCCGCTCGCTCGGCCGCTACCTCGCCGGGCACGGGAGGATCCCGTTCAACCCGCTCGCCGAGGTGCGCGGGCCGCGGATCTACCAGAGCGAAGCCAGGCCGCTGACCACCGCCGAGGTGCGGCAGATGTTCTTCGGCTCGCCCGGCAAGCCCCTCACCGCGCCCCGGACCGACCGTGAGCTCGTGGACCACGTTCAGTTCGCCGTCCACTACGCCGGGGCGCTGCGGTCGAGCGAGGTGCGCGAGCTGCGCACCGACGACGTCGTCTGGCACGAGGAGGAGCGCTGCTACTCGATCCTGCTCACGAGGACGAAGTGGGCGCGCAAGGACGTCCGTCACCTGCTCGACCAGGAGACCAGCCGCCTTCTCGGCGCCTACCTGCTCGAGCGCCCGAAGATCGCCGGCGGGCCGTACCTCTTCCCGGGATCGCAGCCGCCCAAGTACCTGCAGAGCCCGGACTACTACGCCTCCCGCTGGCGGGCGTTCCTCGTTCGGCGCGGCGTCGAGGCCAAGGGCCGCAACCTCCGGGCGCACATCCTGCGCCACTCGGCGGCCACCCACATGATCGAGGCGGGCTGGCCCCTGCGCGCTGTGCAGGAGCGCCTCCGTCACAAGTCGCTCGAGTCAACCCAGGTCTACCTGCACACGAGCGACGCCCAGATCGCCCGGCTCCTCCTGCGCAAGCCCCCGCTCCGGCCCAAGTCAGCCAAGCATCGGCCCGACGTGCCCGGCGCTCTGCGCGCTCTGCTCGAGGGCGTCCGTGGGCTAGGGTAACTATTAGGGCGGGGCGGCTGGCGTTGGCATGGGGATTGCCTGGAAGTAGACTCAAGGAAAGACGGGGGTTTCCGCCGCCTTGGCGGGTCAAAAGGGGGCCGGAATGAACCGTCTCGGGGGCTCCCGAGCGGCCCTCCCTCCGGGCCGGAACGAAAGGCGTCTTGTGGGGCCGGGGTCAACCCTAAGTCTGGCCGGTCTCGGCGGTCTCCTGGTCGAGGAGCGCCTGTTTCCCGGGGCCTCTCGGCACCTGTGGGCGCATCTGGTCTGGGACAGAATGTCTCACTAACAAGCTGAGGCGGGCTGGGCCGGGTGGGACAGAATGTCCCGCTTTGGCTGTTTGGGAGTCGTGATAACGCGCCTGGTCATGCCTCGTCCTTTGTTTGCAACACTTCCAGGTTTACCGAATGCTTGTTATCAGACCCTGAGGTTGAAAACCCTGTGGAAATCTCACCTCGGGCCAGCCAGGGCCGAGCGGCCACCTGGCGCTCTCGCTTCCGCCTCGAGGCCTCGGCCCAGCTCCCCTTCTTCTTGCGCCGGTGCCGCCGGATCGCCACCTCGCGCCCGCCCTTCACGATTTTCTCCGACCCCACCCCCCCCGCCGCCCCGCTGATCACGCCCCGCGAGAGCAGGTACTCCAGGGGACGAGGCGGAATCCTCCCCGCCTTCCACGCCGCGCGCAGCCGGCGATCCAGGACCCGTGGCGAGATCTCCTTCCCCGCGGCGGCCATGCGGTCGGAGGCCTCGACTGCTGTCTCGTTCCGCGCGACGATCTCCGCCAGCTCGGCGTCTGTTGTCCGGGGCCAGGGAGGGAGGGACCCGTGCCGCTTGCCGGCGGCGATCAGCGCCGCGGCGCCCCGGGCGTGGCGGTCAGGGTCGAGATCACCCGCCTGGCGCAGGTGCTCGATCACGCGGTCGAGCGAGAGGCGCGAGGTCCGGCAGCCCCGCTCCGCGAGCTCGCGGAGGATCCCCCAGCGCGAGTGCCCCTCGTGGTACAGATCGCGCACCTCGGCCGGGTTGAGCAGCGCCTTGACGGGCATCGGCTGCGCCGGGTGCATCGCCTGGCTGATCCGTCCGGCCACCGCGGCGCGTTGGCGGTAGACCCGGTCGAGCCACTCCACGGCGAGCGCCCACTGCGACCGCGCCACGCTGTCCGCCGAGTCGAAGCCTGAGTCCACGAGCACCACCCGCACCCCGCCCTGGAGGAGCTTGCCGGCGACGTAGGCGAGGTGCCAGGAGGTCGGGAAGAGCTGCTCCTCGGTGAGCGCCACCACGGCCGAGACCTTCCCCTCCTCCACCGCGGCGTCGAGCCGGCGGAGACCCGGAAAGACCTTGCCGGCCTTCCGGTCGACGAACGCCTCCGTGACCAGGAGCCCGCGCTCCTCCGCCGCCGCGCGTAGCCGCTCGAGCGCCGCCGCCGTTGCTGCCTGGGCGGGCCCGTCCGCGATCGTCGTGCGCACGTAGAGCACCGCGCCGCGCGGGGCCTCGGGGGCGGCCTGCCCCTCGGGCGGGAGGATGAACCAGGAGGGGACGCTGGCGGGCGCCGTCACCGCGCGCTCCTGCCGCTGCGCATCAGGTAGCGGATCCCGGCGGCGGTCAAGTGACCACCGCGCTGTGACGGGAAGAGCGGGCGCGTGGGCTCCGAGCGATCCGGGATCAGCATCTCGAGGGCGTCCACCGTTGCCGGCGAGAGTACCACCCAGAGCCGCCGCCTCGACATCGTCGGCGACAGCCCATGCCGGCGGGGAAAGACCACCGCGGCGATCCGGCCCGTGTCGTGGGCGAAGCGCAGGTCGGCGATCCGCAGGGTGGCGATGTCCGCCGCGGAGAGGCCGTCGCTCGCGAGACCGAGGATCGCGCGGTGCCGTGGGTGACGCGCGCTCGCCGGCCAGCTCGCGCCACCGCTCGCCACGGCGATCAGCCCTCCCCCCCCAGCCCCGCGGCGCCAAGAGCGCTCCAGGCACGCAGGCTGCCGGTCTCGAAGCCGTCCGAGAAGATCGCCGTGGGCGGCGTATACGCCGGGCAGAACGACCCGGCGGACAACGCGGAGAACGGCATCGCGTCGAACGGTGGCGCCAGCGTCTGGCCGAGACGCGGGATGAAGCCGCCCTGGTAGTCCATCCGGCCGTCGCCGCAGTCCTGCCAGACGGAGAAGAGGATCGGACCCGGCGCGTAGTCGATGTACGGCACCTCGAAGACGAGCTGCCTGTACTGCCCCGCCGCGAACGAGGCCGGGATCGGCGCCCGCCACGACACCCACCCGAGCTCCGGCCTGCCGGCGATGCGGTAGTACGCAGCCGACCAGACGAACGCCGTCTCCGTCGCCCGCACCGTCACCGCCAGCTCGTCGAGCCGGAACGGCACCCAGTTGGGCGGCGGCACGGCCGGCGGCTCCGGAACCGGCGCGAGGGTCCACTGGTACGTCACTGGCTGGATCGGACCGACGAGGAGCAGGGCAAGGAGCAGAGCGGTCATTTGCGGATCACCGGCAACTTTTCCGCGAGGAACGCGCCTACCTTCTCCGAGAGCAACCATGCGGAGGCAACACCGAAGCTGCCGAGAAGAATCCTCACAGGGTCGTGGTCTCCAGTAGACATCCACGACCCGTAGAACATTCCGAGAATGAACAAGGCGAGTCCCTTGAAGCTCATCTTTGCTCCTCCTCCAGCGCCTTCTGGACCGCTTCCGATGTGGACATTTCACGGAATCGAGAGGCGTCGTAGGTGTTGCCGTAGGCGCACCGCACCGCCTCCCGCAGCGCGGCGATCTCGGCGGCCTGCTCGGCGCGCTCCTCCAGGTAGGTGTCAGCTTCGCGGAGCGTGCGGTCTAACTCGTCTCGGAGCGCGGCGATCTCGTCCGCCTGCTCGAGGTACTGCTCGTTCGCCCGCTCCACCAGCGTGGAGATCTCGGCGCGGAGCTCGCGGGCCTGGGTCTCGCCCCAGTGAGCGTCGACGAGCGAGTCCATCGGGTAGTGCCGCAGCGCCCGGGCGAGGTAGCCGTCCCAGTAGAGCTGGGAGCAGAACGGGCAAGCTTCGCGATCGACCTCGTCGAGCTGGCTCTCGTCCTCCTCGTACGCGAGATGGTACTCACGCCCGCAGTAGACGCAGCGAAAATCGGTCCTCATCGCTTCTTCCCTCCCGTGGCCTGCGCCACGAAACCGGAGGCGCGCTCGAGGGCGCGGCGGAGGTACGGCCGGAGGAAGAGCATCCTCCCAGCGGCCCACCGGGCGGCCTCGAGCGGCGCCGTCTCGTGCGGCTTGGCGGCCTGAAACAGATCCGTGTAGAGCTCGCGCTCATGGTGCGTCCAGTAGCCCCACTCGAGCTCCAGGCGCGCCTGGTCCCAGTCGTGCTTCGCGCCGGCGGCGAGATCGACCGCGAGCGGCCAGGGGGTCAGCTCGTAGCCGCAGGAGCAGAGCAGCGTGCCCGGCGGATGGCTCGTGCATCTCACAGCGGGATCCCTCCCTTCCCAGTCGTCCAGGCCACCGGCGGCGGCGCGGCCGGCCGCGGCGGCGGTTTCACGAGACCGAGCTCGAGCGCGATCTCCGGATGGTCGGCGATGAGCCAGTCGCGCACCTCGGCGCAGTCGCGGGCGATCTCGCGCATCTCGCGCTGCCACTCCGCCTCCCAGCGCTGCGCCGCGAGCTCGCGCGCCGTCGCCCCGTAGAGCATCCGCTCCGTCTCCTCGTCGAGCCTCGTCGCGTCGCGCCACTCGTACCAGGCGGCGAGCTTCGCGGTGACGAGCGAGAGCCCCTCCGCGACGTACTCGGCGGCCCGCGCCACCGCCTGGCCGACGGCCACCGCCTCCCGCAGCTCCTCCGCGGCGAGCGGCAGCACCCGGAGCTCCACGAACGACTCGCCCACCTCGGCCACCGTCGCCACCGCGCGCTCCCGGGCGCCCATCAGAACGGCGTCTCCCGCTCGCGCGGCCGGTAGCCGCCGGGGCGCGGCGCTTCCACCGGGCCCGGCGCGCCGAACTGGATCTCCTCCTCCTCGCTGAACTGCTGGCGGTAGAGCGAGTAGGAGAGCCGGATCGCCCGGTTCTGCTGCCCGGTCTGACGGCACTTGAGCAGGTGGAGCTCCGTGCGGTCGAGGTCCGGCCGCCAGAGGGCGAAGATGTTGTCGGAGACGTCGTCGATCTTGCCCGTGCCGCGAATGATCTCCATCGACGGGCGGGTCGCCTCCCGCCGGGCGCGGCTGAAGTGGCAGAGCATCACGAACGGGACGTCGAGGATCTTCGCCAGGTCCTTCGCCTGCACGATCGCCGCGGCGAGCTGCTCCTGCTCGTTGCCGCGGACCTTCGAGTCCCAGTGGCCGAGGTGGTCGAACACCAGCAGCGCGAGCCCGCGCTGCGCCTGCACCCGCCGCGCCGTGGCGAGCACCTGGGCGGCGGCCAGCCGCGTGCGGGTGTCCACCACCACCCGGCCCGCGTAGTCGGCGGCCTCGATCCGCTCCAGCGCCGCGGCGAGGTCGATCGCGCCCACCGAGCGGTCCGAGATCGGCCGCCCGAGCTCGCCGTGGACCTCCCGCTGCCCCACCTGGCGCGCCGTCATCTCGGCCGAGAAGACGAGCACCGTCCCGCCCGCCGCGGCCACGCGCCGACCGAGGTCGAGGACGAAGGTGCTCTTCCCCGCGCCGCCGGCGGCCGCGAGCGTCGAGAGCTCGCCGGGGTTCAATCCCCCCATCCAGTCGTCGATGCAGCGCAGCCCCGTGACCACCCCCACGCGCCGCCCGAGCCGCAGCTCCGAAGAGCGCTCGGCCACGTAGTCGGTCGCGAGGTCCACCAGCGTGCGGACCTCCCGCTCCACCTCCTCGCCCGAGTAGCGCCGGTGCACCTGCTCGAGCTCGGCGAGCAGGGCGCCCGTGCGGTCCTCCCCGTCGCCGGACCTGCGCGCCAGCGCCACCAGGTCCGAGGCGAGCCGCTCCGAGGTCGCGAGATCACGCAGCTTCGACCACCAGTGCCGCGCCTGGTCCGGCGCGAACACCCCGCACCGGAGCGCCTCGGCCAGCGTGTCGACCGAGACGCCCGACTCCGCCGCCAGGTGCGCCACCGGCAGCCGCCCCGCCTCGTCGCGGTAGGGCACCCGCGCGACGGCCTCCCACGCCTCCCCCAGGTGCCCCGAGGCGAAGTCCCGCAGCGCCAGGCCCGCCTCCTCGGCGAGGTCCGGAAACCGCATCGCCGCGGCGATCGCGAACCGCTCGGCCGTCTCGCGGGGGGAGGTCACGACGCCTTCCCCTCCCGCTCCTCGAGCTCCAACGGCGAGGGCGGGATCTCGACGTCCGGGAAGCGCTTCACGAACTCCGCGCGTGGCACGTACTCACGGCCGTCCCACGCCTCGGTGCCGTCGTAATTCGGCCGCCCGACGAACCGGTCCGTGGCGCCGTTGCCGTTCCGGCCCGGGGTGGGCGCCGGGGAGGTGGCGCGAGGGATGGCGCGGCCGAAGTCGATGTCCCGCCGAAACCAGTCGTGGAGGAACCGCCGGTAGCCGCGGGAGGTCTTCCGCCGGTGCGGGTCCGCCTCGACCCATCGCAGGGCGCGGGTGGCGGTCGCGAGCAGGTCGATGTCCGGGTAGAGGGCGTCGAGGGCAGCGAGCTCCTCGTCGTCGAGGTTCCATGTCTTGTCTCTTTCCCGGCAGGGAAAGATCAGGTGGGGGGGGGACGGGTCGGCACCTGGCGTCGCGTCCTCGCCGCGAACTTTCTCGCCGCGAGTCTCCTCTCCACTCCTCTTCCCCTCCTCTCCCCTCCCCTCCCCTCCAGCCGCGGTTCGCCGCGAGCCCTCGACCCCTCCAGAAAAGTCGCCGCGCTTCGCCGCATTTCGCCGCGGCTCGCCGCGGTTCGCCGCGAACTCCCCCGGCGAGCCGGTTTCTCCGTCCGGCCCGGGTAGAATCGACCCCTTCGCGGCGTTGTCGAGGCGCTGGTGCTTCGCCCAGTTCACGAGCTGACCGAGCGCTTCGTCCTTTACCCTGTAGAAGATAGCCATGCCCACCTGCTCGAGCAGGCCGAGCCACTTCACCAGGTCGCCGGTGCGTGTCCCGTCGAGGGGGAAGAGCGACGCCTTCAGCAGCGCCGGGTTCGCCCGGAAGCGCCCCATGTCGTCAGCCGTCGAGATCAGCCCGATGAACAGCAGCTTCGCCCCAGTCGGAAGCCCCGCAAACTTCTCATCTGTCCAGATGTCGGGCTTGATCGTGCGGATTCGGGCCACTTCGTCCCCCTCTCGGGCTACTTTTCGTCTGAGTTGAGCTCGGCGCCGCACCGAACGAGCACCGAACGGAGAGTTGGCAACGGATCCAGAGCAACCTCAGGGCGAACCCACAGCACGGCGCAGCGAGTTGAAAGCACGCCGTCGAGCTCGCCAGCCGAGTACCTCCGGCGGAGGATGTCGAGGTACTGCGCGACCGCCTGGTCGTGCGTGACGTGGCCGGTGATCAGCGCGGCCTGGAGGCTCGAGGGCGGGGCGAGGACGTGGCCCGAGCCGGGCGAGACTTCCCACTTCACCCAGCCCGGGGCGTACGCTGGGCATCCGATCGAGGTCTGGAAGACGAGCCGCGCCGGTGGTGTCTCGGCGCGTGCCTGGCCTGGTTCCGGGTCGCCGGTCCACCGCCAGAGCCAGGTGGACGTACGTTCGCCGGCAGGCGTCACGAAGCGCTGCGACTCGATCTTCACGCCTCGCTCGCGCAGATCACGGAGCCTCCGGTCGCCGGCCCCGCCGCCGCTCCACGGCTCCTTGCAGACGTGCGCTGGCACCCAGCCCTTCGGCCCCGGGTGGCGCCCGATCGCGAAGCTGAAACCGCGCTCGGCGGTCCAGCGGAGGAGCCAGTAGAGGCGGGCGCGCGCGCCGCCGAGCTGCTCGCCGTTCGGCAGCGTGGCCGACTCCGGCAGCGTCCAGTCTCCGGGCCTGACCTGGAAGTAGTCGCTGCCCTGGAGCGGGATCGTCACGCCACCGACCTCATCCTCTCGACGAGCTCGCCGAGCGTCTCGTCGAACTCTTTGCAGGCCTGCAGCGTGGCGCGGCGGGCCTCGGAAGCGGCGAGATGGATCGCCTCCGAGCCGCAGAGCGGGCAGCGCGCGTCGGGATACTCACGCTGCCAGAAGAGCGTCAGGCATGTCGTCTCGGCGCACACCAGCGCCTCCGACCAGGGGATGGTCATCATGCGATCTCCCGGGAAGTGCGGGAGGGCGTGCGGGCCCTCCCGCAGACCGCAGTCGACCGCCGGCGGCCACGCGCCGCCATCTCGAATCGCCGCGATGTCACGACTACCCACCCTCCGCCGCACCGGAATTCTGCGGCGCTCATGCGCTCAGCTCCCGCGCCGCCCAGCGATCGTCGGAAGCGCGCTCGACGAAGAGGATCTGGATGCTGACGCCCGCGTTGTGGAGCACGTCGAACTGCCCGGGCTGGAGCGGACGCGCGAGCTCGCGTTGGTAGCCGCGCGCGACGAGCGACTTGAGAAACGCCGTGGCAGTGGTTGGAGAATCGAACGTCACCGCGTCCGGCTTCCGGCTCTTCTGAGCCGCCGCCTTCTTCTTCCGCTCCCGCCTGGCGGCCATGCGTTCGGCCTTGATCCGCGCGTACTCCGGCGGCCGCGGCGGGATCTTCCCGCGCTTGATTGCGTCAGTGATTCTGGCCGCGAGGATGCTGTCCGGGATCAGCCGACCCCCTCGCGCGAAGCGGCGCGCCGCGTCCCCGGCCGTCTCGTTGCGGCGGATGATCTCCGCCAGCTCGGCGTACGTCGTCGCCGGCCAGGAGGCCTGGGTCATACCGCGACGACCTCCTCCGACGTCGCCTCCTCGAGCTCGATGAGGCAGTCCTCCACGGTGTCGCGGAGGGTGAGGGGCAGTGGTCCGGCGAGGAGCACCGGGTGGCGGTGGAGCCAGCCATCCACCGCGGCCTGTTCCCAGGTCGCCGGCTCGAGCTCGACGTTCTCCTTCCAGAGCTCCGCCGGGCTCACGTCGCGCAGGAGCTCGCGGAGGTTCGCGCCCCAGACGAGCGCCTCGGCGTCGGCGCCGGAGTCGGCGGCGAGATAGAGCGTCGCCTCGCCGCGGGTCGTGATCGTCACCCGCCAGAGCCGCCTCACGCCTTCTTCTCCCGCGCCGCGAGCCTGGCGATCGCCGCGAAGACCGTCGCGGCGCGACCCGTGAAGACGAACACCACGTGCTTCTTCTTCATCGCGTGCCTCCTCCCAGAAAGCGCGAGGGCTCGACCGGCTCGCCGGCCGGCTCGATCCACTCGACGCGGACCAGCTCCTCGTTCATGTGCGCCGCTGCATAGCGACGCACGCGGGTGATCGGGCCCGGGACGCGGCGGTAACCGCGCAGCCAGAGCTCGTTGAGCAGGGCTCCGATTCCCTGTTCGCGAGATCCGCCGTGGACGACGACATGGCGCCGTTGGCCTGGCAGCTTCTCCACGCGGACTTGTTGCCGGCCTCTCATGAGGCTTTGGCCCTCTCGATTGCCCTGGCCACTGCCGGCGACAGGGAAGCGGGGTCAATGGCGTCGTGCCAGGCGCGGATCGCGTCGGTCGTGGTGAGCCAGCGGCGGCCAACCTTGCGAAACTCCGGCCAGCGGGCGCGACGCGAGCGATCCCGCGCGGTCAGGTCGTTGGCGATCGTCCGGTGGGAGAGATCCACCATCCCGGCGAACGCCTGCAGGGTCACGATCCACGGCTCGAGGTGGGCGGTCACCGGCGCCCCCGCTCTACGGCGTCGAGCCTGGCGAGCATCTGGTGGAGCCAGTCGAGGACGTCGAGGATCTCCGCGCGCACGCTGTCGGCCGGGTGGCGGTCGCCCTCTTCGATGTGGCTGGCGAGCGCCTCGAGCGACTGGCCGAACTCGCGGATCCCGGCCGGAAGATCGCCGAGCCTCACCGGCTCGTCGGCCGGCGGCAGGTCGTGCGCCACGCGGCCGAAGAGGCTCTCGAGCCA
>Ga0302249_1000788_pt1 | contig 25363 bp, 21 predicted proteins | sample AAG_UR_Val_MG_FD_193531 | JGI IMG/M metagenome (GOLD analysis project Ga0302249, IMG submission 193531) | Enriched activated sludge microbial communities from anaerobic digester in WTTP, New Holstein, Wisconsin, United States - AAG_UR_Val | ecosystem: Engineered > Bioreactor > Anaerobic >... | reverse complement strand
GGAAAGGACCACCCGGATACCGCCGCCGTCGCCCGGGGAAAGGAGATGGCGGATATCGTCCGCCGTTTGAAAAGAAAAGGGGTCGTTGACGGCGATGACGAGCCCTTCCGGCGTTTCCAGAGGTATCAGGCGGTTTCTCTTCAGGTACTGGATGGGCAGCCGCTCCGTAAATTCCGTGTTGATGTGGTCGATGGGCAGCGAAGGCCAGAAGGGAAGAGAAAACTGATCGCTCATCGTCCGGAGTACCTCCGGTTCATTCATGAGCTTTTTCTGGATCAAAAGGTCCACCAGACTCTCCTCGCCGTTCCGGGTCAGGGACAGGAGCTCCGCCAGGGCCTCCGGCGAAACGCCGGCCAACTGCAACCGTTCCTCGAGGGTCATCCGGACAGCGGATGTCAAAGGTGTCATCGCACGTCCTCGGTCATGAACGACTCGCGGAAGTTCGAAACCTTCCGGCGCTTACAAAGCTCTTCATATCGTCCATCGCCGCGAAAATTGCCCTTCCTGTTTTCCATGTCTTCCCTATTGGGCCGTCTTGGCCGGTTCCTGCTTCTGCTTGTCCTTCTTCGGGTCGTACATGCGGATGACGCCCTCCTCTATCTGCCCGATCTCATTGGATTTCATCTTGTAGATTGCCGCCGCGTCGGCCTGGTTGCGGACGATGCGCGGGGTGATGAAGATAAACAGATTGGATTTTCCCTTGGCCTTGTAGCGGTACTTGAACAACCAGCCGAGGAGGGGGATGTCCCCCAGGATGGGGATCTTGTCCTCCCGGACCTCCGTCTCGTCGTTGATCAATCCGCCGATGACGATGGTCTCGCCGTCCTTCACCACCACGGCCGTCTTGGCGGCCCGCTTGTAGGTCGTGGGGCGGAAATCTGCCGAGGACGCCGTATCGATGCGGGTCACCTGCTGGTCGATCTTGAGGCGGACGAAGTTGTCCTCGTTTATGTGAGGGTTCACCTTGAGGATAATCCCCACGTCCTTGTATTCATAGTTGCTGTAGTTGATCTGGGTGCCCGTGGAGGAGGTGTCCTGACGGGTGATGTAAGGGACATTCTTGCCGACGTTGATCTCCGCGTCCTCGTTGTCCAGGGTCAGCAACTGGGGGGTCGCCAGGACGGAGACGTCGGAATCGCCGCGGTAGGCCTGAAATACCGCCCCAATATTGGGAAAGATGATCCCGCCGATATTGATCCCGGCGCCGAGGACGCCGACGGCGAAGCTGCTGGCGGGAAAGGTCGCCATACTGGTAGTGGTGTCAACCGTCGGGAACGCGGAGGTGCCACCGCCGCTGAAACTTGCCACCCCGATGGTGCTCGCGTCCGTGCCGCCGGCGCCGAGTCCGGCCACCGGACCGGCCCCGAAGTTCTTGACGGCGTGCCATTCAACCCCCAGCTTGAAGTCCTTGCCTTCGGAAACCTCCATGATGAGGGCCTCGATATACACCATGGGCCGGGGCACATCCAACTGTTTGATGATGGATTCGATGATGGTGTAGTCACCCCGCTCCGCCGTGATGATCAGGGTGTTCGTCGCCTTGTCCGCCACGATCTGGACGTCCTTGGACAGGACGGCCTTGCCGGCAGCCTGGCCGCCCTTGGCGTCTTTGGGCAGGTTCATGAGGACCTTGGCGAGATCCTCGGCGGTGGCGTTCTGAAGGCGGTAGATGTGGAGTAGCGACTCACCCCTGGTGACCCCCTTGTCCATCATGGCGATAAGATTCTTAACCCGCGCCGTATCCGCCTCGCTGGCCAGAAGGAGGATGGCGTTCGTCCGCTCCTCCGCCACGATGCGGATGGGGGCGATCCCCTTCTGCTGCTGGAACATGGACGTCAACGATTTCACCACCTCGGAAGCGGTGGCGAATTTCAGGGGGATGTAGGATATCTGTTCCCCCACCCCTTCCACGTCAAGGGCGCCGATGATCTCCTGGAGACGCCTGATGTTGGAGAGGACGTCGGTGACGATGAGCATCCCCGTGGGCGCATAGGCCAGGACAATGCTGGTCTTGGAGACCAGGGGCTCGATGATCTTTTTCATCTCGTCGGCATTGGCGTATTCCAGGGAGATGATCTGGGTCACGATCCGGTCCTCCGGTTTATGCACATCCTCGTCGATCCGGGTTTCCACCCCCTTGCCCCGGACTTCCATGGCGGGAACTATCTTGATCACATCCCCCGCCGGCACCGTGGCAAAACCGTGAATCTCCAGGACCGACTGGAAGACCTTGTAAACCTCGTCCACCGGGATCTTCTTCGGGGAGACGACCGTCACCTTTCCCTTGACCTTGTCGTCAATGACAAAGTTTTTCCCCGTCAACTCACTGACGAATTTTACGAATACCTGGATATCGACGTTGTCGAAATCGATGGTTACGTAACGGGTGTCCTTACCCGCGGGATGGGCCGCGGGCGCGGCGGGCGCGGCCGGATGAGCTGCAGGAGGCGCCGCTTGCGCCGGTGGATGTACCGCCGAGGGAGTTTTAGGATGGGCGGCGGCGGCGGCCGGTTGAACGGCAGGAGGCGGCGAAGCCGGTTGACCCGCCGGTTTTGCCGGTGTTGCCGCCGGAGCCGGTCGGGGAGTCACCGCCGGCGCTGCCGGTGCAGCCGTCCGGACCGGAGCGGCCGGGCGGGCATATGCCGCGGGCGGCGGCGCGGCGGCGACGGACCGCGCCGGGGACACGGTCCGTGGGGCAGTTGCCGGCATGGACGATCCGGATGACGGCGCCGCCGGAGATGACTGTTTTGTTGCCGCCGGCCGGTGGACACCGGCAGTGCTTGCGGCGGCAGCCGGGGCTGAAGAGGCGGAAACCGAAGCGATTTGCCCCCGTGAAGAAGCAGTTGCAGTGGGCGGGGCCTTCACCGGCGCGGGAGCGGCGGTTTGAGGGGTCGCCGTCACAGGCGGCGGCGCCTTCCCGGTTGCGGGGACCGGCGCCGCGACAATGGGGGAGGCGGCGGCCTCCACGGCCCGGCGGAACCCCGCCTGGATGGCCTGAGCCTCCGATGCAAATTCGATACGGTCATCGGCCCGTACCGTATCGTAGCCCCTCATGCCCGGCAGGAAATACTGCCGGGTGGATTTGCTGGCGGCGATCTTCCCCTGCCGGGCCGTATCGGCCGGCCGGGGCTCTTCACCGGCGATTCTAACCCCCTGAGCGGTCACCGGCATCAGACAAATCAGGAGACATAGGGTTAGAAACAGCCCATATGCCGTCTTTTTGATCAATATATCGTACAACTGCCTCATTTATCCTTCCCTTCGCCCACGAAGGACATGAACTCCGGGGCGGCGCTGATTTTTTTCAGATCTCCGTCGGATCTCGCCCATACCCTGACCTCCGGATTGATCGCCGCCGCCTTCTTTAGATACTTCAAAGAATTGGCCACATCGCGATACTGGGCGTAAAGACAGGCCAGATTATAATAAGGATCCACATAACCGGGCTTTGCCGCTATCGCCCGCTCGAAGAGCCGCATGGCATGGCCGCTCTGTTGCCTCTGCATATAGATGACGCCCAGATTGTTCAAGGCCTCCACGTGCCGCGGGTCCTTTGCCAAAAGACGGCTGTACAACCGGGCCGCCTGGTCGGGATCGCGGCGCTGCTGGCTGGCCAGGGCATCCTGATACAGGCGCTGCACCTCCTCGGTTTTGCCGGCCTTTAGGGGCATCTCCGGACGCGCGGGCCGGGTTTCCCGGCCCTGCTTGGCCCGGGGGGGAGACGATTGCACCGTGGCGGCAGGCCGGGCCGGCGGCGTCTTTGTCACCACGGCGGCCGGGGGCGTTTCCCTTGCCGGCGCCGGCGCCGGCGCGGGAGATGCAACGGCAGCAGCCTGTTTCGTTGTATTCTCCACCCTCTTTGCCGTCAGTCCCACCGTTCCGGTGGCGGGAGCCGATCTCACCGGCGCCGTTTTTCCTGTCGGAGACGCTGTTTGCGCCGACGTCTGCGCCGGGGATGCGGGGGCCGGCTGTTTCGCTGCGCTCTCCGGCCACTTTCCCGGCGGCGACGCCGTTCCGGCAGAGACGGTGCCGGGGGCCGGGGGCCCCTGATAGACACCCTGCGCCGTCTCTTTCGGGGGCGCCGCAGCACCCGGCGTGGGGGGCAACGACACCGGTTGTCCGCTAACCGCCGTCGCCCCGGCCGATGACGTTCCCGCCGACGGCGGCACGGGCGAAGAAGTTACGGCGACGCCTGCCGCCGGCGGAGAGGCCGTAGTCGCCAGCCTCGCCGCATTTCTGGACGAATTGTCACCGCTCCAAAGATACAAAACCGACGCGACGGCGGCCACCGCTACAACGACGGCTATCACCACCGCAACCGGTGCGTATTTCCCCCTCTTCCTGTCCGGAAGGGGCGCCGGGACAATGACGGACTGAATGTTACCGGAACTCTTGTCTTTTTCTTTCTGTGCCTTGGTCAGGGCTTCATTGATATAACTCATTTTTACCTTTAGTCAAGAAATTTGAAGAACCGTCTCTTAGGTCTGCGATAATGAGGACCCATATCTTTTATAGCATCTTTTACCGTCTTACCGTCGATGGTAAAACCGTCCCGGGTATAGGCAATCAGGAGGCACCGGTCGCAGATGGCGTTGATCCGCCGTGGTACGCCCCGGGAATAGGAATGGATCAAACGGTAGGCAAAGGGGGTAAATATAATCCGTCCCCGGCCGCCCCCCACGGCCAGGCGGTGCTCGATATAGGCCTTGACCTGGTTCAGGTCCAGGGATTCGAGGTGATAGCGGACGGTGATCCGTTCGTTGAGCTGCCGCAAGACCGGCAGGAGCAGCAGGTCCCGCAGTTCCGGCTGGCCGATGAGGACGATCTGGATGAGTTTTTCCCGCTCCGTCTCGAGATTGGAGAGCATGCGGATCTGTTCCAGCACGCCGTGGGACAGGTTCTGGGCTTCATCGATGAGCAGGACGGTGTTCCTGCCGGCGGCGAAATTGCGGAGGAGAAAATCGTTCAGCGCGTCGAGATAACGTTTCCGCGTTTTTTCACCGCCGTTGAGATGGACCTCGAAACCGAACTCCTGGGCCAGGGTCTCCAGAAGTTCCATTTCCGAAAGGAAGGAGTTGAAAATCAACGCCGTGGTCGTCCTGTCGTCCAGTCCGGCCAGAAAGGAACGGCAGACGGTGGTCTTGCCCGTACCCACGTCGCCGGTGACCATGATGAAGCCCTTCTTCTCCCGGACCCCGTAAGTCAGGTGATTCAACGCCTCCTGATGGCGGTGGCCGGGGAAAAAGTACCGGGGGTCCGGGGACAGATTGAAGGGATTTTCCTTCAAACCGTAATAAGCCGCATACATTACTGTTTCATCTCCATGCAATCGTCACCGGAAGGTGTATTGATAGGCTTCCTGCCGGCCCTGTCTCTTGAGGCGCAGGGTCATGGGCGAACCGGATTTGAGCCGGTTGTAGAAATTCACCATGTCGTCGGCGGTCTTGATCTGCCGGTCGTCGATACCCTGGATGATGTCGCCGTTGGTAACGCCTATCTTTTGAAAAATGCTGTCGGGTCGGATGTTGCTGATCATGAAGCCATCCGGAACGCCCCCGGAGAAGTAAGGCCGGATCTGGGCCGTACTGAGGAGGGCACCCATGTCTTTCAGATAGCTGTTGACTTCGGAACGGCTCAGGACCACGGACCCGGGCGCCACGGCCGGTCCGGAGTCCGGCGCCCCGCCTCCCGGCCGGCCGGCGGGGCTTCCGGGCGGCAGGATGGGCTGGACGGGCCTTTCCGCCATCTTCAGGGTCAATTCCCGCTCCGCCGTCTTGAGGATCACGGCATTTCTGTTGATCTTCACCACCTGGGCCCCCAGCACCGTGCCGCCCACCTTGTAGAGTACTTGTTTGTTCTTCCCCTTTTCCTCGATGATGGCGAAACCATAGCGGCTGTCTCCGGCCACCGTCCCCTTCAGGACGAGGACCTGGGTGAGGTCCCCCGGTTCGTTGGCCTTCCCCGCCATCTGCTTTTCCGCCACGGTCTTGTCCGTGGATCCAAGGAGATTCCGGTCCATGATGATTTTGTAGGCGTCGAAGGCCTCCTTCGCCGCCCCCGGTGACGCCGCGGTTGCCGCCGGCGGCGCCGGGCCGCCGGATATGCGGCCCATGAGCTGCAACCCGATGACTTTGTAGAAGATACCCACCCCGGCATATATGACGGCCGTCATGAACATTACGATGAGGAAGGGTTTGTACTTTTCCGCCTGAAGAGAGGCGGCGGTCGCCAGCAGGCTCCGGATATCCAGGTTGGAAACCGACAGATTGCGTACGTCCAAACGGGAGGCCAGCAGATCCCGGAAATCGAGCCGGCCGATTTTAAGGTTGCGCAAGTTCAACCTGGATATTTTTTCCTTTATGATTTCAAAGTACTTCAAGGTCTGATCCTCGCCGTGGGATTGCCGAGGCTGCCGTTAATCACCAGGGATATCTTCTTGCCCTGCTGGCCGGGAATCTCTATGGCGGCCAGGAGTTCCATCGGGCTGTTTTCCAGATCCGCGCCGTTCAGGGCGATATCACCGTTCAGTTCGGCCCGGAACTTATCGCCGGTAAGTTTCATCCTGACGATCTTCAACGTCCCGTTCTGCAATGTCATCTCGCCGTCGATGCGGCTGTAATCCAGTTTGTCGATCCCCATGACCGGCGTCATCAGGGCGTAGGAACCGTTGGTGGCCAGGATCGTCAACCGGCCGTTCGCGGCGGCCGGGTTGTTCACACTGCCGTTGAAGTTCAGCGTACCTTTGAGACGGCCGGAAACCAACCGGTTAAGGCGCTCCCGGAGATAGCCGATCTTTTCCATGTTCAGGTTGTTGAATCGCAATTCCCCCTGCAGGACGCCCTTGGAAAACGTCTGCTCCGTCGCCAGGAGGTGACCGTTCATGGCGCCTCCATATGTGGCGGCGTTTACGAGGACCTGCATCTTTCCCTGAAATATCGCCAGATAATCAGGTTTCAGATCGATGTAATCGGCATGCAACGTGGCCTGGGGGCTTTCCCGGAATCCCAGGGTCACATTCCGGATCTTCATGCCGGGGGGCAGGGTCGGGTTGACCGCATCGATATTCAGCAGGGCCTCGGGATGTTTAGCCGCCACGGTGGAAATCAGATAGCCGGCGATCATCTCCCCGGGAAAGCGGAGGTAGAGCACCACCACCAGAATCGTCACGCCGGCCAGGATGTACCCGAACAGCGATTTGCTGAATTTGATCTTTATTTTCATGGCATTATCGCTTGTCCCTCTTTGCCTGCTGATAGGTGGCCACCAGAAGCGTAGCATTGAGATACTCCGGCGCCTCTTTCATCTTGGCGATGGCCAGTCGTTTGACCCGGATGTACTCCTGGGGCTGCTCCAGCAGATAGAGGTAATTAGCCAGTTGTTTCAAGGTGATCTTCTCCAGTTTCATCTCCACGGCGACCTCTTCGTAATTCTCCGTCGCCAGCCCCTGGGAGGGATTCATGGCCTTGATGTGGGGTTTCACCCCCCCTTCCCCCGCCTTGCCGTCGAGAAAGGCAAAGAGGGAGAAATCAGCGGGCCGGCGGGAAATCACGGCCCGGACCTCGTCGATGCGCCGCTTCTGGTTCGCGTAGTCCCGGCCGAGGACCGCCACCTCCTTGAGGATCTTCTCGTTGTTTTTTATGGCGTTTTTCAGCCGGTTTTTTTCCGCGAAAAAAGGCAGCAGGACGAACTGGAAAAGCAACAGGCAGACCACCGCCGCCGTTCCCGCCCCCACGTAGATCCGCTGGGTTCTCGTCATGTTTTCCCAGATGGTCTTGATCATTTCGTCGTCAGCCTCAACTCGAACTCCACCTTCTCCCCCTGTTTCATCAGGTTGGTGGCGCCGATGTCAACGGATTTGATGAGCTTCGCTTTTCCCAAATCGTTCCGTACCGCCTGGACGGCGTCGAAATTCTTCGCCTCCCCTTTCAGGACGACGGTATCCCTCTCCATGGCCATGGCGGTCACGAGGACCTCCGTAGCCGGGGGAATGCTGGCCGAGATGTCTTTGAGGACATCCAGGGCGGCGGCCCGGGGGACATTGTCCGTCCCCAGGAGAGATTTTTTCGATTCGGCGATCTGGGCCCGCATCTGGGCGACCGGGTCCACGATCCTAACGGTCTCGGGGCTGTACTGCCGGTAAAGGTTGTTGATCTGTTTTTTCAACTGGTTGAGGCGCAGTTTGGTGTCGTAATAATCGAGAAAGGAATCCGCCCCGGCCAGCAGCAGGACAATTCCCAGGGCGGCGGCAAGATAGGGGAGATTCCTTTTGAAGGGCCGATACCCCGCCTCCTCGCGCCGCCGGCGTTTGCGGAAGTCAAAACCGGCCTCCTTTTTGAAGGGCCGGACCGCCAGCGCCAGCGCCTGATTCATGAGGAGGGGCCGCCATTGCTTTTTCGCCGCCTCGCTGAAGGATATGCCGGCTACAGCCGCCATGTCCACCCGCTCCACCGGCGCGGAGAAATACTTCGCCAGGACGTTGTCGAGCCGCCGATCCGCGCTGCCTCCCCCGGTAAGATAGATCCGGAACGGATTGCCCTCCGCAAACCCCCGCCACTTGAGAAAATCCACGGTATTGCGAAGTTCCCGGCAGAAGGCGTGAATCGGACCCTCATCCGGAGGAGGCGGCGGCGATCCGTCCGCCGTTGCGCCGCCGTAGTCCGAGCCGAAGGGATAGTCCCGGATCTGGAAGAGGCAGCGGTCCTTTACGAACAGGACGACGGTATGACGGGCGCCGACATCCACGAGGAGATCGAATCCCGCCGGCGCCTGCCGGGAGAGAAAGGCGGCCGTCAGGGGTACGGCCTCCACGTCCAGGGCGGTGATGCCGCGGACATGCTCCGCAAGGAGATCCATCCGGGCCTGAACCGTCTCTCTTGGGGCCGCCGCGGCCAGAACCCGCGCCTCGCCCGCGGTATTGGCCAGCATATAATCGACCAGCGCCGTCTCGATGGGCATGGGCAGCAGCGGCTCGATCTCGAACGTCATCGCCTGGCGGATCTTTTTCTTGTCCCGGAAGGGAAAGCCCAGGTCCCGAAAAGAAAATTCCCGGGCCGGCAGGGCCGTGATGCAGGACAGATTGCGGAGGGCTTCATGCTCGGCGAACATGGCCGCGACGGCCGCCGCCGGTTCCTCCTCGGCGTTGCGCTCCCGGACGGCGCAATACTCCACCTGCGTTCCGCCCCGGATCATCCGGGTAACCACCACGGCCTTGATGCATCTGTCCCCGATATCCAGGCCCAGAATCCTCTCCGCCATCAGCCGGCCTTCCAACTTAATATTTTCATTGTCTTTTTATCCTGACTCCTCATCACGGCGCCCTGGACCGACCGGGTCATGCTTTCCGCCACCCCCGTGGAGACGATGCGGAAATGACTGCTCTGAACGGTTATCAACTGGGCGCCGATATCCACCCCGGCGGCCGCCTTTCGATACCAGTCCAGGCCGGACAGATCCTCGCCCACTTTTCGCCGGTATTCGTCGATCTGTTCCGCCGCCTCGGAGGTCATGGTCAGCGAAAGGGCCCGCAGGACCGGCAGGGGCGCCGTATTGATGTTGATCCGTCCATCGCCATATACCGTCAACAGGTGTTTCAGCCCCGGTCTGTTCCCGGTTCCATGGTACAATTCCGGGGTAATTCCCCTTATCATCATCAATTCGTCAATGCAATCAAGAGGTCCGTTCTTGGCGGCGTAAGGCTTTGCCAAACCGGCGTAATACCCGTTCTCCGCCCCGCCGCCGGTAACCTCGTCATCCTTGTCCATCCAGTCTTTGAGGGCGTCGATGAGATCGTTCGCCTGCTGCTCCTCGAGGCCGAATTCCGGCTGCAGCAGGAGCCGCGCCAGCAGGTCCCTGATCCCCTGATTATAGCCGTTGCCGGCCAGAAGCTTGTTGATCTGGATCTTTCCCGATTCATCCTCGATGGTTACACGGAGGACGCCGGCGCCGAACAGGGAGGACGCCTTTTCGTCGATCTTGGCCTTAAGGGCCCAATCCTCGTTGAGGGCGTCGAAGTTGTTCCGGTCGTCCGCAAGGAGGGCCTGGCCGAGGTAAAATCCCGACTGGGCCACATAAAACAGCCGGATGCCGTCCCTGAGGTTGGCCGCGTCATATACTTCCGAGCGGGTGGCGCGGTTCAACTGAAGGGTGATCGCCACGATGACGCTGATCATCAGGATAACCACGATAAGGGCTATGCCCCGCTCAGATCTTCGGGTAACCATCGGGGTCCATCCTGTTCAAGGGGAGATGGAAACGGGTCGAAAACCGGTAGGGCCGCTCGCGGTCCCGGGGATTCACCAGGTCCAGCCTGATCTCCACGACGGCCGGCGCCCTTTTTTTCTGCACCTCCGCATCGGCGCCGGAATCCCATGTTTCATATTCTTTGCCGCTGGGATCATAGAGCTTCCAGGTGAAGGCCTGGATATGTTCGCAGAGCGCATAGCCCTGGGGGGCGGCAGCGGCATCCCGGGGGCGGTTGTCGAAGATTGCATCCACCCTCACCAAACGATAGGCAGGTTGCCCTTCCCCGACGCCCCTGCCGGGATCCCCGGGGTCCTTGTCCTCCTCCACAAGATAACGGATGGCGGCGATGCCTCCCTGGGGTTCGTCCGCGTCGAAGACGATATGGGCCGCCGACAGGAAGGCCACATCCATGAAATCGCCGCTGGTCAGATCCTGTTTTTTGGCGACGAACATGAACTCCCCCTTATAGGAACTCAGGGCGCCCAGGTCCTGCTGGATGCGGCTCATGACCGCCCGGGCGGACTCATAAACCTCGCCTTCGTATTCCGTCTCGTCTATGAGCCGGAAGGAGCCCCGGTAGGCGGTGTAGATGGTGGAGGTCACCACGGTCAAGATGAAGACGGCGATCAGAAGTTCGATGAGGGTAAAACCGGCCGCGCGTTCCCCATGCAACCGGAATGGGAACGGCCGCGCTGATCCATCTCCTCCGGGGGCATAAAATCCTTGTCGCTTATGATCGGCAGGCATATGCTTCAGTTTGCGGCAAGCTTGTACAGGACAATTTCGTAGGTGTTGTTTGCGGTCAGTTTATTGTTGGTGACAATCAGTTTGACCTTCTTTAGATATTCCAACTCGCCGTCTTCAACCTCCAGACGCCATTCATAATCCGGGAAATCCGTTCCAAAATCGCCGTTTTCGGTGGAGACGTCCTTGCCGGCCCGGGAGTCCACCTCCGCCATCTTCCCCTGGCCGAGCAGCGCGGCGGTGGTCAAAAAACGCGCATTGGCGGCCATGGACACGCTCTGGGACTGGGAACGGTAAACCGCCGTGAGGGCAATGGCCAGAATAGCAATGGCGATCATGACCTCCATGAGGGTGAAACCGCCTTCCCTCATCGGTCCTCCCGGCGCCGAAAGCGGCGTTCGTCCGCCTTTTTTCATCAATGCTCCTTAAGGACGATCAAGCGGTTCCGGTAATCGATGGTCATCTTGAAATTCCCCAGAAAGCTCAAACCCAAAAGACCGTCAAATCCTTCAAATACTTCCTTTTTCGGGCTTATGGCCGCCGGCACCGACCGGCGCACCGCATCGCCCACCTCCACCCGGTCGATCGTCACGGCCCGCCCTTCCACCTCGCCGCCCGCCGTCTTCAGGAGGGCCCGCCGCCGGCTGTCGCCTTCGCCCCCGAGCCGCATCCGCCCGGCCAGGACGTCGGAAATGAGGATGACGCTGGCCCCGGTATCCAGGACCATCTTCGCCCGGATATGGCCGTTGAAGAGCACATCCACGAGCATAATCCCGCCGGCCGAGCTTTCGAACGGGATGAGGTATTCCGCTGCCGTCCGGTCGGCGGGGGCGGAAGAATCGGCCGGGTCGGACGGCGACGCCATAACCTTGATCTTTCCCTGATAGGCCGGCGGCACCTCTTCCAACCGGTTCGACGCATGGAAGATGCCGTTTTCATCCACCCAGGAGTAGATGTCGGCCCCCGCATCGGGTACGAGAAAAATCATCAACACCAGCGGCAGTAAGCAGCCACGGAGCAATCTGCTTCTCCATCCGGTCTTTTCTTTCATTTTTTCACCTTGCACCCCTCCCCCATAAAGGCCGGCCGTCACGGGGGTGTTCCCCGGAAACGCTCATTAACGTAATTCCGCCGCCTTTTGCAGGATAAAGATCGTCTCCACGGCGCCGATCTTCCCGTCGCCGTCCATATCCGCCCAGGCGGGTGCCATACCGGAGGGAAAGTCCGGCCGCATATCCGCCGTAATCTGGAGCGCCCCGACGGCGTCGTCCAGCAGCACCCGGCCGTCGCCGTTGACATCCCCCGGCAGGAGGGCCGCCCGGACCGCCGCATAGGCGTTCAGCCGCCCTCCGGAGGCAACCTTGCCGGCCAGTTGGGGAAGGCTGTCCACCGTATCGAGGAGAGCCGCCCGAACCTGCCGGTAATCCCAGCCGGCGTTGGCGGCCATCACCAGGGCCGCCGCCCCCGCGACATGGGGCGCCGCCATGGAGGTTCCACTTTTGTAACAGTAGCCGCCCTCGCTGCTCCCGGTATGGCAGGTGCTGAAAACACTTCCTCCCGGGGCCGCCAAATCGACGGACGCGGCGCCGTAATTGGAGCCGGCGGCGAGGTTGTCGCTGCCGTCGGTCCAGGCCACGGAGATGATGTTGTCCAAGTCGTAATAGGCCGGATAGGTCTTGACGGGATCCGTATCGACATTCTTGCCGTTGTTGCCGGCGGCGCAGACCGCAAGGATGCCCTGTTCCCGCAGGCGGACAAAGGCCTGATATTCAATGGGATCATAGGTCTCCCCCCCGAAGCTGCAGTTGACGATCCGGGCGCCCCGGGCGATGGCATAATCCACGGCCGCCACGATGTCCGCCTCCAGCATCTCGACGTCGGCATCGGATTGAACCTTGAGGGCCATGATCCTGCTCCGCCAGGCGGTCCCGGCGATCCCCAGGGCGTTGTCCGTAACCGCCGCGATGATTCCCGCCACGTGGGTTCCGTGACTGTCGGGATTCGGCTTTTGCGGAGTGGGATAGGGCTTCGGATCGTTGTCGCCGTCGGCGAAATCCCATCCCCGGACATCATCGACATAGGAATTCCCCTCGTCGTCTATCCTATTGTCCGGTATCTCCCAGGCATTGATCCAGATATTTTCCCCCAGATCGGGATGGGTGTAATCCACCCCCGTATCGATCACCGCCACCTCGGGCCGTCCCAGATTGATATCCCAGGCCTGGGGCATAGATATCTTCTGTAAATTCCACTGCTTGCCAGGATATTCCGGGTCGTTGGGCATCCGGAGGGGATAACGGAGGGCGTGCCGCTCCGCCAGTTCGACCAGGGGCGACTCCCGGTAGAGCGCCGCCGCCGCCGGTTCCGAAATGCCGTCCCGGACGCGCAGGCGCTGGAGGAGGCCGCCCCGATAGGAGGAAATGACCATACTGCCCAGGGTGCGGTGCAGGGCCGCAATCCCATCTCCATCCACCCCGGGCCGGAACTGGATCAGAATCTCCCGGGACTTGTACAGGGGCCGTCCCTGGGTATCCCGGGGCTCTTCACGGCCGACAGGATTCCCCCTGTCCGGTGACGCCGCTACGGTTTTTTTACGTTCCGTACCGGCCGCCGCCTCTGACAACACCGCCGAAACGCCCGGATCGGAAAGCGTCGTGCCTGTCCCCGGAGGTATCAGTCCGGCGCCCTCCCCGGCGATGCCGGCCACGGCGCCGGCGGCAACAATACGGAAGTCCTTCCGCTCTCCATTGTATTCATAAACGACCGCCCGATTCCCACAGACCGCCGCGAGGACCTCCTCCAGGGTCCGGTCCCGGAGACGGAGGGTTATCCGCTCGTTCAGACCAGGGCTTACGGCAATGGGTATCCCGGTCTTCTCCCCAACGGCCAGGAGCAGATCTTCAATGGCCACGTCCCGGACATCGAAGGAAAGCAGGCCGTCCCGGAATACAACGGCCGGCGGTTCCGCCGGCCCGGCGGTGGCGGCCCATACAAAGGTCGCGGCGACAACCGCCGCCACGGCGCCCATCCATCTTCCCTTTTTGCGGGCAAACATATAACGGTCTCGCTAATCACCATTAAGACGAATCACTTGGCGGCGTCCCGTCCGCTCATGATCTTCACGTTATACTTATTCTTCAATCTTTCCATCTCTTTATCCATCGCCTCCTTGCGCCGGGCATTCTCGAGCTTGGCCCGGATCCGGGGGGTGGCTTCCTTGAGGTCCAATTGTTTTTCCGGTTTGGTATCTGTCACCTTGATGAGGTGAAACCCGAAGGCGGTCTTTACCGGCTGGCTGACCTCATCCCTTTTCATGCCGAAGGCGGCCTGGGAAAATTCCGGGACCATCCGTTCCCGGGTGAAGAAACCCAGATCGCCCCCCCGGGTCTTGCTGCCCGGATCATCGGAGTATTTTTCCGCCAGTTTGGAGAAATCCCCGCCGGCCGCGATCTCCTTGCGGATGCTCTCCACCTTGGCCCTGGCGGCGGCAATCTCCTCCGGTTTGGCCTTCCCGTCCACCTTGATCAGGATATGCTGGGCCTTCACCTGGGCCGGGTTCACGAATTCCGCCTTATGGGCCTGATAATAATTCTCGATATCCTTGTCCGTCACCTGGGGGACCTTGGCAAGTTCCCGTTTCATGTATTCCTGGGCGAGAACGGAATTGGTCATGTCGTCGAGGCGCAAAACCACGGCCCGCTCCTTGTCCAGCTTCTGCGCCCGCGCCTCGGCGGCCAGGATCTGCATCTGAACCAGTCCATCGAGGAACTCCTGGCGTTGCTGGTCATTCTTGAAACGGTTCTGGTATTCCGGGGGCAGGGTGGCGATTCGGGAATCCAATTCCGCCTTGGTAATGACCTTTTTTCCCCATTTGGCCACAACATCCTTATCCTTGCCCGGCTGCTGTGCCCCCAACCCGGAGCCCGGCGCAACCAAAATCAAAAACAGGACGACGAGAAACCATACCCCCCCTTTTTGCCGCTCTTTATTCATTTACCTTCTCCTTTCTATGCCGCGTTTACCAGGTATAGCTCAAATTGCCATACCCGCTGTAATAACCGTTGGTAGTCCGCATGGTGTTGCCCGCGGGACTCGTGTCGGTAATGCCGGCGCTCTGGATCGCCGCCCCCATGGTCAGTCCCAGACCTTTGACGATGTTCCAGGTTACGTGGGCATCCACATTGCCTCCCCAGCCGTTCGACGAGAAACTGGCTCCTTCGAAGGAGGTCCCATACTGCCCGCCGGAGGCGGGTACATCGTAGATCGAGTTCCCCGTCGCCCGCAGGTACATGACCTTGCCGGAGAGAAAGAGGAAAACCGGCGTGGTGGATGGATTCCCCAGGGGCGCCTTGATCTCCATACCGACGGCGGGCCCCCAGATGTCCATGCTCCCTGTGATGGTGTACTGCTGACCTGAGTCGAGGGAGTAGTTCGCCGACATGGAGGAGAGGCGGGTCCACTGCATCCCCAGCAGGGCGGAGAGGGTAAACGGCGGGAAGGCGAACACCGGATATTTGAGGGTCAGATCGAAATCGGAGCGGTCGAACTGCTCTCCCAAAAGAAAACCCTGGCCGTTGCTGAAATGCCGTCGTTCATCGCCCCGGAAAGCCCCCGCCGAGGTCAGAAAGGTGAACGTTCCGGAAAGGTCGTGGAAGGAAAGGCCGATCGTCGGACCATGCACGAAACCCTTGCCCAGATAATCGGTGTTCACATACTTCCGGGACATATCCATGTACCAGAGATTATAGGCGATCGTGGGGTGAAGATCGAGTAATGACGGGGCGTTTGATTCGGTGGGAATATCCTTGCCGGAGCGCAAACCGGCCGGTGGCGCCGCCGCCTGTTGCGGAGCTGAACCCTGGGCGAGATAAATGCTTCGGTCGTTCGACCCGGCCGCCGCACCGGTAATCGCGGGAGAAGACGCCGGAGATGCCTTTACCGGGCTCGCCGGCACGACCACCGGCGCGGGCGCCGCGGCCTTCGCGGCCACCGGGGATGACGGCGGGGCGACCGTCGCCGCCGCCACTGTCAGGGAGTCCTTAACCGGCCGCATCTTTGCCGGCGACCCCTGACGGGAAAGGACCGCGGGACGGTCTGAAACACCTCTCCCAGCGGTCGGCGGGGCCATCGCCCCCGGTCCGGCAAACTGGGGGCAGGTAAGGTATCCCGAAATAACCCCCCGCTGTTTCATCAGGGCGCCCTGTTTTTTTGCCGCCGTCTTATCCCGATACGGTCCTACATAGACCCGGTTCCATTTCTCCGCGTTGACCGTCGCCGGCGCGGTGAAGGCGCCGTAATCCTCGAGCCTCTTCACCTCCTGCGCCGCTTTGGCCTCACTTACGAAAGAGCCGACCTGAAGGAGATAGGACCTGTTTGGTCCCGTAATGGCGGGGGTGGAAAAGGAAACAAGAAAAAAAAATATGAGTGCCATGCAGACCACCACCGGTGACGGGAAAAAGACGCCCTTTGGAAATGCAAACCTGATCTCCGCTCTATTCATATCCCGACCCTCCTTTATCGTCATGAATCCCGTTATCGATAAAAACGTGCCCCAAGGCGCCAATATCTGCATCTAACCGATTGTTAACCCAAACGAAGGTATGACACCAAATTGTGACGACATCGTAAAAAGTCCATATGCGGCGTTGCGCTTCATCCTTCGTCACGGCGACGTACGCCCGAGTACTCCTCATTCCTAAGGATTAGCGCGCCTTGACCCTGGAGCTTCTTACTTCGTCGTCTCCATCATGACTTTTTACGAATTCATCAATTATAGTCCACCGGTGTCTTCGGTATTCCCGGCCCCATCTCTATCGGGCCGGCGCCGGGAACAGCTCGTTGAAACCCACCGGCCGGTCATAGATCCGGATGCGGCGGAGAAAGGGGGCCAGGGCCACCGTTGCCACCCGCTCCCCCTTGGCGAGATGGATGACCGTCGGCTGTGCGTACCCATGACGGGAAAAGACAATCTTTATCTCTCCGTCCGATACCACCCGCTCCGCGCCAAATTCGACGTCGACGACCCGGACGCCCGGCGGAAAACGGGAAGCGCCGCTCTTTCTCTCGTCGAGCTTCTCCGGCGTCATATCGGCGGTGGACGACCAGAAAACGTTGGCGCCAAGATCGAAATGCAGAATAAAATCGACCTGCTCCCTTACCGCGTCATTGCGCAGGTCCTTGGCAACCCCCACCAGCCGCCGCGCCGTCGCATGGAGACTGTCGTTGAGCAAATCGTCCCGGAGGCGGGGAACGGCAAAAGACAGCAGGATGCCGATCAGGACGATGACGACGATCAGCTCGATGAGCGTATAACCGGCCTCGGTATCAGTCCGATTCCCAGTTGTTGATGTCTTTGTCCTTGCCTTCGCCACCCGGTTCACCGTCCGCGCCATAGGAGCTGAGGTCGAAATCACCGTGAGTGCCGGGCGAAATATAGACAAATTCCCGATCCCAGGGATCCTTGGGCACCCGGCTCCCTTCCAGATAACCGCCCTGCCGCCAGTTTTTCGCCAGTGCCCCGGCCGCCGGCGCCTCGACCAGGGCCCGCAGGCCCTGTTCCGTAGTGGGATAGTTGCCGTTGTCGAGTTTGTAGAGCTTCAGGGCCGTGCCCAGACTCTCGATCTGGACCCGCGCCTTCGCCCGCCGCGCCTCATCCGGCCGCCCCATGATCCGGGGAATGATCAGTCCGGCCAGAATGCCGAGAATCACGATAACGACCATGAGTTCAATGAGTGTAAAGCCCCGGTTGTTCCGTCCGATTCTTTTTTTCATTCCTTTCCCTCCAAATTGTTATTGCTGTCTAACACCATCACAACTTTTAATCAACAATTTGTGATTATCTGACCAGTTGATTCATCTCGAAGATAGGCAGTAATACCGAAACAACGACAAATCCCACGATCAGGCCCATGACCAGGATCATGATGGGTTCCAGCAGGGAGGTCAACATGATTACATTCGCCTCCACTTCCTTTTCGTAGGCATCGGCAATCCTATAGAGCATCGCCTCCAGGTTTCCGCTCTGCTCCCCCACCGAAATCATCTCGATGGCAATGGGGGGGAAAAGACCGCCCCGGGCGAGAGGTGCGGACAGATTCTGCCCTTCCTCGATCTCCCGGCTGGCATGGAGGATCTCATCGGCGATGATGCGGTTGTTGACGACGTTCCTCACGATGTTCATCGCCGTCAGGAGGGGCACGCCGCTCTGGAGCAGGGTTCCCAGGGTCCTGCTGAAGCGCGCCATGGCCATCTTCTGATTCAAGGCGCCAAAGAGCGGGGCCTTGAGCTTCAGGCGGTCCCACCAGTACTGTCCGCTTTCGGTATTTTGTATCCCATAGCGTAAAAAAAAGAATGCCGCCGTCACGGCGATGGCGATCCCCCACCAGAAATTCTTGAAAAAACTGCTGACCGCGATGAGAAAGATGGTTATGGCGGGGAGATTCTGATGCATCTCCGAGAATATCTTCGTGATGTTGGGAACTACGAAGGTGATGAGGAAAAACAATACCAGGGTTCCAATCAGAAACATCAGGATCGGATAAGCCAGCGCCGAACGGATCTTCGTCCGCAAGGCCTGCTGTCCTTCCATAAAATCGGCCAGGCGCTCCAGGACGAGATTGATCGTTCCCGAGGCCTCCCCGGCCCGGACCATGTTTACATAGAGGGGAGGGAATATCTGCGGAAAATGGGACATACTGCTCGTGAGGCTGTTCCCCTCGTTGACGTTTTCCCGGATCTGAGCCAGGGTCGCCTTCATCTGTCTATTCGTCGTCTGGGCCACCAGGGTTGTCAGGGAAGGGACCAGGGGCAGTCCGGCGCCCAGGAGGGTCGAAAGCTGTCTGGTCATCGCCGCCACTTCCCGCAAACCCACCTTCTTGAAAAGCCCGGCCCCGGCCACTTCCGCCGCCGGCGTGGCATCCTTGCCCCGGCCGGCCTCGGATTCCCGGAGTTCCACGGGATACACCTCCGTTTCCCGAAGCTTGATCCGGGCGGACGATAGGCTGCCGGCATCAATTATCCCTTTGATTTTATTGCCCTTCCTATCAAGAGCAATGTACTCATATACAGGCATGGGAGGTTCTTAACATGAATCCTTTCCTAAGACAACGACTCACCGCCGAATCCTTGCCCCGTAAGCGTCAGTTAAACAATTCTTTTGACAGCACATAACATAATACGTATACTCCCCGCGATTTTACAGAGGTTTAACCCGAAAAAAACAATCACAGGGAGGATGTTATGTTTGCCGAGATGGACCGCTCAAAAAAGCTCAAAATTTATCTTGTCGCCGGATTGATCGTCATTGTCGCCGCGGTGCTGCTCTTAATGAGCACATACTCCGCGAAAAAGGGAAACCAGCCGTTTCGCTTCGAGGCCGGGGAGGGGAACGAGAAGATCCTCACCCTCCGGGCGGATCGTTACCATGCCGCTTCCGGCCTGTCCGGTCTTTTCGGAAGTTCCGATCTGCGTCTGGACAACGCCTATCTGGATCTGTATGGGGCGAGGATCAAGGAAGGACCGGGAGGCCTTTCCTTGAAAAACACCATTTCCGAAGAAGTTTTCAGTGCAATGCCCGTCAAGAAGACCGCCGTGATCATCGGAAAACCCATTGCCGTCAAGATACATGTCAATCAGGAAATCCCCACGCAGATCTTCGCCCAGGAGGGGACCATCAGGATCAAAGAGCGGGACATCCTGTTGACCGGCGATGTCCGGGTTCTTTCCGAACCATATCTCCTGTTGACGGAGAAACTGACCTTCCTGGCGGAAACGGGCATTTTGCAGATCGGCAAATATGTGATGCGCACCAGCGATCAGCGAACGGAAGGCAATCAAATCACCACCGACATCTTCCTTAGACAGCAAAAATGACGAAAACGCAAGAAGTCAAGACAATCATAACGAAAACGCAAGAAGGGGAGGCGGGATGCCTCCCCTTCTTTAATTTGTTAATGCCTTTCGGGATACCCGATAGCCCGTCTTATTAAGCCCGGTAACCCATCCTTCTCATCCGGCGGACCAGGAACCGGGTCCCGGTCGCCAGCATTCCGATTAACGTCAACAGGATGACTATCTTACCGGTGACCGTCGTGTGGAGCATGAGATAACTCAACCCCACGACCGGCGCCAGGGCGATCCGCACCGCCAGTCGAAGCAATTCGCTCTTGGCTATGACGTCGGCAATCGGGGGCGAGTACTGGTAATACAGGCTCACGAATCTCCGGCCCAGATCATTGGTCATAAGATATACATCCCTGAAATTTCTGAGTATTTCCACATGTGGTTCCATGATGGAACCATAAGCCGCCGTGGCGATGAAGCAGCCGCCGCCACTGCCGAAAATACCGCCGCCGCCGCCGCTTGAACCGCCGGCCCCGGGCGATCCCGCCGAGAATCCGGAAAGGTGGGTCGAGCTGAAGGTGATGGTATTGTTGACCAGGTCGATGCTCAAGATCTTCACCGAACCGTCTTTGACCCCGTCGATCCAGGGCCCCCAGGAACCGTCGGCCAACCGATCCCGATAATAGATGGTGAATCTGCTCGGGTTGAAGGTCAGCGGATCATAGGTGATGGTGATCTCGATGGGCCGGTCCTTGTTGATGACATTGCCCAGGGTATCCCCGGTGCTGTTGATGATGTTGATTTCCACCGGATCGGACTGGAGCATGTCTTTATTCGCTTCCTTGTCCTTGGAACCCTTCCCGGTGACGACACCCGCCGCATTGTCGTTCGTCAACGAACCGGGTTGGAGGACAATCTGGGCCACCACCTCACTGCTGCCCACGGTGCCGCCCGCCACCGGATCCACCGGCGCCTTTTCGGTCTTGTACTCGGGACGGAAGATGTAGGCGATCAGTTCGCTGGCCGCCGCATTTCCGGTCTGGGCCTGGGCCCAGATGGTCTCAGTCGTGGCGTTTTCCGGCGGCGTGTAGGTGCAGGACACCTTGCCGCCGCTGTAAGACAACGCCCCCAGGGTTCCCTTGTCAACACTCAGTTGTATGATCTCGCCCGTGCCGGTAAAGGTCGGGGACGCCGTAAAGGTGAGGATTGACGTGGCCGGATCGTAGTTGATCGTCAGCGACGTCTTCTGGCGCATAATCAGATAATTGGTCTTCAGGTCGATATTGTCGGGATCCGCCTCCGTCGGCGCCGGCAGATCAATGGTTCCCGTAGAGTTGTCGCTCCGGACGTAGGTTGACATCTCCGCCCGGGTGTAGCCGTCTTTGGTCCCCACCAGGGTATAGGTGCCGAGTTGCTGGGTGACAATGGTGAATTTCCCGGCGGCGTCGGTCTGGAAGGTGTCCGTGAACACCTTCGAACCCCCTACCGTCCGGTAGGCCACCACGTTGGCGCCGGTCACCACCTCGCCGCTGTCGTTGATTACCGTACCGGTAATGGAGTACTTCTTGGCCACCATCTTGACGGTTACCTCCTTGTCGGGGGTCACGTTCTCCACCTTCTGGGGCATGTACGCGTCGGCATGGCAGTTGAGGATATAGACGCTTGCCGCCTTGGGGACAGTAAATTCAAACGCCCCGCCGGCGCCGGTGGTGACCTTGTCGGGATCGCCCTTGCCCTTCATCAGGAGGACGGTCCCGCCGACAATGCCCACACCGGAGGTGCTGTCCACCATCTTCCCGGTTATCTTGGTGGAGGGATAGACGATGACATTGGGGCTGTAGCCGGCGCACTTGTCATTCTGCTCCTGGGTGTAGCCGGCGATGGCCGGCGTCACCTTGAAGCGCAGGGTCGTGGGATCGGCAACCGCCGCCGCCGGGGTGAAGTCCGCTTTGTTGTAGCTGGTGCGGTAGCTGCTCGAATTTATGGTTCCGCCGTTCTCCGGCGTCGTGCTGGGGTCGTAGCCCGCCGTTTTGCCGTTGGCCGCCACGATGGCCCAGTTGCTGCTGTAATTGGCCGCCCCGGTGGCCACAAAGGTGGACAGGGAATCGCCGGCCAGGAAGGAGAGCTTCCCGCCGGCATCGGCGTCAACCTTGATAGGTACGGCGATCTCGGTCGTTGCCGAGGTATTGAGGACGCCGCCCGTGGCCTTCGCCGTGTAAATCCCGGCATAGTTACCCGTGGAGGGGGCGTAGAAGGTATTGGTCGCGGAATCGAAGCCGCCCGCGGCCGGGTTGGAGCGGTCGTAATCCCATTGGGCGAAGGCGCCGCCCGGTTTCTGCACCTCCCAGGTATAACCGGCTCCGGTTTCACCGCTTACGGCAAGGGTGACGCTGCCGCCGGCGGCTACCGTCGGGGAAGGATTGGTAATCGCCACCTGTTTGTAAACCGTGGTAGTCACCGCCGTAACCGGATCGCCGATCACCTCGCTGGAAGTCATGCCGTAACTGCTGTTGGTGATCACGGTTCCATCCGTCACCGCGGCGTTGACGGTTACGGTGAAGGTCACCGAACCGCTCGCATTGATGTCGAGATCGCCGATATTCCACGTCACGACACCGCCGCTGAGGGTGCCGCCGCCCGTGGCGGAAGCAAAGGTGGTGTTCGCCGGTACGGCGTCGGTGATCTTCACCCCCGTGGCCTTCACATTGCCCTTGTTGGTATAAGTCAGTGTGTAGGTCAACGTCTTGCCCGCCTCCACCGGGGACGGCGCCGCCGTCTTGGTGAGAATCAACCGGGGCTGACTCTGGACCAGACTGATCATGGCGGCCCCCTGGACCGGGGTCGTGATCTCGGTGCAGACGATCTGGTACAGGCTGTTCTTTATCTCCGTACCGTTGGCGGTGCCGACGGGAACGGTCACGGTGAAGGAAACCGTACCGCTGGCCCCCGCCGGCAGATTGGCGATATTCCAGGTGACGATACCGCTGTTGTTGAAGCCGCCGTCCGTCGCCGACTTGAAGGTGGTGCCGGCGGGAACGGTATCGGTGATCACCACATTGGTAGCCGCCTTCTTGCCGGCGTTGCTGTAGGAGATGGTATAGGTCAGGTCATCCCCGGCCTTGACGGCTACGTTTGCCGTCTTGCTGACGGTCAGTTTGGGAGATTTCACCGTCGTCGCCACCTTGACGGCGCCGGCCACCGGCGTCGTAATCTCCGCCGAGGCGATGCTATAGGTGTCGTTGGTGATCGCCGTCCCTTCGGCCAGGTTCGTGGTCGTCGTCCGGACGGTAAAGCTGACGGTGCCGGTTCCCGTTGTTTTGGCCAGATTGCCGATATTCCAGATGACTGTGCCGCCGCTTTCCGTGCCGCCGCCCGTGGCGGATACGAAGGTCGTGTTCGCCGGCACTTTATCCGTAATCACGGTCGTAGTCGCATTGGCGCCGCCGGTGTTGTTATAGGTGAGGGTATAGGTGATGGTGCCGCCAATATCCACCGTGGCCGCATCCGCGGTCTTGGTTACGGACAGGACGGGCTTGACGACCGCGGTGGTCACCGCCGTACCGTAAACTGCATCGGCGTTGGTGGCGCTGACGCTGTAGGTCGTGTTGTTGATCTTGTCGCCGTTGTTCAGCGTCCCCTTGACCGTAACGGTTAAGGTAACCGTGGCATTGCCTCCGGCCGCCACATCGCCGATTGTCCAGGTGACGATTCTCTTGGCGGCATCATAGGCATAGGTCCCTGTTGCCGAATCGAAATCGGCATTGAAGGGGATGGCATCCGTGATCGTCACGGCGGTCGCCGTCACGTTCCCCGTATTGCCGTAAGTAATCGTATAGGTCAGCTTCTCCCCCGGTTTCACTTCCGTCTTGTCCGCCGCCTTGCTGACCGAAAGGATCGGCTTGCCGGTGGTCAGGGTGATGACCTCGGGCCCCGTGACCTTGGCGGTCAGTTCGTTGCAGACCAGGCCGTAAACGCTGTTCTTGATTGCCGTGCCGTCGGTGGCCGGCGCCTTGACCGTAAAGGTCACCGTGGCACTGGCGCCTTTCGCCAGATTGCCGATTGTCCAGGTGACAATCCCGCCGCTTTCCGTGCCGCCGCCCGTGGCGGATACAAAGCTCGCGCCCGCGGGTACGGTATCAGTGATGATCACACCGGTGGCATCCATACCACCCGTGTTGCTGTAGGTGATTTCATAGGTCAGGTTGGCCCCGGCACTGACGGATACCGGCGCCTTCTTGCTAATGGTCAGAATCGGGGCGTTGACGGTGGTGCGTACCACCGCCGTCCCCGCCACCGCCGACGCCAGTTCGCCGCAGGCGATGCTGTAGCTGCCGTTCGTGATGACCGTGCCGTTGACCAGCTTGTCCGCCTTGGGAACCGTCACCGTGAAGGATACCGTCAAGGCGCCGGAATTCTTGGCAACCGTGCCGAGATTCCAGGTCACGATGCCGCCGCCCTCCGTACCGCCGTTGTCCGCCGAAACAAACGTGGTTCCGGCCGGCAGGGTATCCTTGATCAGCACCCCGGTGGCATCCGCACTGCCCTTGTTTTCGTAAGTAATCGTATAGACGATGTTGCCGCCCACATTCACCGTGGCCGCCCCGGTCTTGTAGATGGACAGGACCGGTTTGATGACCGTTGTGGTCAGCACCTTCCCGGCCGCCTGGTCAGCGCCGTCGCCCTTGATGGTGTAAGTGGCGTTGGTGACGCTTCCGCCGTCGGCCGTATCGGCGTTCACCTTCACGGTGAGGGTCACGGTCTTCTCCGTCTTCTTGGCCAGGGCGCCGATCGCCCAGGTGACGACGCCGCCGCTTTCCTTGCCGCCGTCCGATGCGGAGACAAATGTTACATTGGCCGGCAAAGTGTCGCTGATCACGACGTTCGCTGTATCGGCGTTGCCGGTGTTGCTGTAGGTGATGGTATAGACGAGGTTCTGACCGGCAATCACCTGCGCCTTGTCCGCCGCCTTGCTGATATTGAGGATCGGTTTGGCCACCACCTTGGTACTCGTCGCCGGTCCGCCGCTCACGGAATTCGTCTGGTCGCTGGCAACGGCAAAGGTGTCGTTGACGATGACATCGCCGTTGGCGCCCGTGACCGTGGCCTTGAAGGAAACGGTCTTGGTCTCCCCGGCCTTGATGGAGAGGTTCTTCCATTCCACCACACCGGCATTGAGGGCGCCGCCGTTGTCCGCCGAAACGAAGGTTGTCTTGGCCGGCGCCGTGTCCGTAATCGTCACGCCGGTGGCATCCATATTGCCGGTATTTTTATAAGTGATTAAATAGGTCAGATCATCGCCGCTGGGGACCTCCGTCACCGGCGTGAGGGTCTGGCCGATAATCACCGCCGCCACCTTGGTCAGGGCCAGGACGGGGGCGTTGACCGGTGTCTCCACCGCCGCACCCGCCACCGGGGTGGTGATCTCCGCCGACTTGATGTTGTAGTTGCCGTTGGTGATCTTATCCGTCTGGTCCTTGAGCCCCTTGTTGACCACCGTTACGGTGAATGAAACCGTTCCCGTCCCGCTCTTCTTGTC
>Ga0302249_1000769_pt1 | contig 25856 bp, 24 predicted proteins | sample AAG_UR_Val_MG_FD_193531 | JGI IMG/M metagenome (GOLD analysis project Ga0302249, IMG submission 193531) | Enriched activated sludge microbial communities from anaerobic digester in WTTP, New Holstein, Wisconsin, United States - AAG_UR_Val | ecosystem: Engineered > Bioreactor > Anaerobic >... | reverse complement strand
CGTCCCCGCGTCCCCGTGTCCTTAAGAAGGACGCCATGTATGGCGCCCCTACTAAAATATAATTGTTGTTCCTGCGTTGCCCTCCAAAGCATCCACTGCCTTGTAAAGGGAGGTGATTATCGCTTTTCTTCCCGGGTTTGCCTTAACGAACGATACAGCGGCCTGAATCTTCGGAAGCATGCTGCCCGGTGCGAAATGCCCCTCCCTGATGTATTGTTCCGCTTCTGCAGAAGTCAGAAGGGAAAGATCCTTCTGATCAGGCTTCTTGTAGTTGATTGAAACTCTCTCAACTTCCGTAAGTATCATAAGTATATCCGCATTGATGTCCTCGGCAAGCCTTTCTGCGGCAAGGTCCTTGTCAATTACTGCCGCTATGCCCGTAAGACTGCCGTCTTCATTTTCAATTACAGGGATTCCTCCGCCCCCTGCCGTAATTACTATGGTTGTATCCCAGAGGGTTTTTACTGCCGAAAGCTCAACTATCTTCTTGGGCATCGGGGATGGGACGACTCTTCTCCAGCCTCTTCCCGCATCTTCCTTCATCACATATCCCTTTTCTGCCTGAAGCCTTTTAGCCTCTTCTTCAGTATAAAAAGCACCAATTGGCTTAGTCGGGTTCTTAAAGCCCGGATCGTCCTTATCAACAACCACTTGTGTTACCAATGTTACTACAGGTATGTTCCTGCCCCTCTTCCTCAGTGCCTCTCTTAAGCCCTGCTGTATATGATATCCGATATAGCCCTGGCTCATTGCCCCGCAAACATCAAAAGGCATAACAGGAGTGACTCCCGCGGCAGTCTCCGATGCCAGAAGTATTCTTCCCACCTGAGGCCCATTGCCGTGTACTACTGCCATTTCATATCCTTTGATACTCATTTCCGCAAGATACTCAGCTGTTTTGTTCACTACCTGAAGCTGTTCTTCTGCGGTTGCCGGCTTTCCGGACTCCTGCAGGGCATTTCCGCCTAATGCTACCACGACCTTTATAACTGACATAAATCCTTCCCCTTCACAAAAAACATTTTAGTTTCCGAGACTTGAGCCTGTCTTCGAAGACCTAACTCAACTCCTCGTACCCCGTATCCCGTACCTCGTATCTATCTTTATAATGTTGCCACCATTATGGCTTTGATTGTATGCATCCTGTTTTCCGCTTCGTCAAATACAACAGAATGCCTGCTTCTGAATACCTCATCAGTCACTTCCCTGATATCGTATCCCTTTTCCTTCATTTCCTTTGCCAGCTTTGTTTCGAAATCATGGAATGCCGGCAGGCAGTGCATGAATATGACATCCGGATTGCCGGTTTTTTCAAGCATTTCCATTGTAACCTTATATGGTGTAAGCAATTTAACTCTTTCTGGAATCTTATCCTCTTCGCCCATGGACGCCCATACATCCGTGTATATGACATCCGCATCCTTTACGGCATCAATGTCATGAGCTACTTCAATAACCGCACCAGTCTCCTTGGCAACTTCATTCACCTTATTCAATATATCCTGACTGGGGCTCAGCTCCTCCGGTCCCAATGCCGTAAAGTGCATGCCCATTTTTGCGCAGCCGTACATCCATGCATATGCCATATTGTTCCTGGTATCTCCGCAAAATACAACCTTAACCTTGTTAAGGGGCTTTGCAACATGCTCTTCAATTGTAAGCATGTCCGCAAGTATCTGTGTCGGATGGTCTACATCCGTAAGGCCGTTCCATACAGGTACTCCGGAATATTTGGCAAGATCCTCCACAGCCGACTGCTTGAAGCCTCTGTACTCTATACCGTCATAAAACCTTCCCAGTACCTTTGCGGTATCTTCGAGGGATTCCTTTTTACCCATCTGTGAGCCGGACTGGTCAAGATAGGTTACATGGGCTCCTTCTTCAAGGGCTCCCACCTCAAAAGCACATCTTGTTCTTGTAGAGGTTTTTTCAAAAAGAAGAACTATGTTCTTTCCCTTGAGCAGATAATTATATATGCCCGCTCTTTTTTTAGCCTTCAAATCACGGGACAGGTCCAACAAGTACCTGATTTCCAAGGGTGAAAAATCCATTAATGTAAGAAAACTTCTTCCTTTAAGATTGACTGCCATTGTAAAATCTCTCCTTTAAAACATTATTCTAAATATCTTCCCTGACCAAAGGCATGCTCATGCACCTTGGGCCTCCTCTGCCTCTTACCAGTTCCGACCCGTCTATTTCCAGCACTTCAATCCCATGCTTTCTAAGAACTTCATTGGAGGCTTCATTTCTTGAATAAGTTACTACAACACCGGGAGCTATTGCCAATGTATTGGTACTGTCGTTCCATTGCTCCCTTGCGGCTGTTATCGTGTCTCCGCCGCCGCTTTGTATGAGGCTTACCGCAGGAAGCTTGAGGCTCTTCTTAAGAGCTGCCACAAGGTCATTCTCCGGTGTGACCTTTATACCATTTCTGCCGCCGGGAGTAAGCCTGTAAACATCAACTCTGTCAAGTATTCCCGGGTACACTGTGAACTTATCCCTGTCAACCATTGTAAATACCGTATCCAGATGCATAAATGCCCTTAGAGGAGGTATCTGAACCGCCAGCACCTCTTTGATATCATTATCCCCGGCGAAAAGATTCCTTGCAAGCATTTCGATGCCGTTGGCCGAAGTCCTTTCGCTGCAGCCCACTGCCACCACTTCCTTGCTGAGCACCAGGATATCTCCGCCTTCTATGCTGTGCGGTATGGTGTAATTATACCATACTTGTGAGTATTCTTTTCTGAAAAGCGGATTGTAGTCATATATATATTTTATTAACATGGGCTCTCTTCTTCTTGCATTTGTTTGCATGGAATTGATTGAAATTCCGTTACCGATTATAGACAGGGGATCTCTCATAAAATATAGATTCGGTATTGGGTTTATATATAGGGGATAATCCTTTCTTATGTAATCTGAGAGGCTGTATTCCCTGTCCACATCTTGAATATCTTTTTTGTTAAGCCCTGCTATGGCAATCTCTGCCGCTTCCGCAGGGGTTTTGCTGAATATGTACGAAAATATCAATTCGCGCAGTTCATGATTTTCTATATTGCTGTTAATCAGTATATCATTAATCAGGTTTCTTTTAACATCTAAATCAGTCAGTATTTCTGCAAGCAAATCTTCGATATAATAGACCTTTGCGCCTCTCTGTATCATAACATCCGCAAATTCATCATGCTCATCCCTCATCTTCCTCAACCATGGGATGTCATCAAACAAAAGATCCTTGAGATAATCCGGGGTAAGCCTCTCCAATTCCTTACCCGGTTTATGCAGCAGAACAGCTTTTAATTTGCCGATTTCGGATGTCACATTCAGGAAAGGCTCTCTTTCCTCATAAAACATCTGTTACTCTCCTTTCAAAAGGTGGATATACCGCATTGGAATACATCTTCTCGCCTCATTATTACCAATATTAGTATATACAAATAGAAATAACTGTACAAGTGGCTTAAGCTCTATATTAAGACGGCTTTTCCCATTTTATCCCATACGCTTGTATATTAATTCAAATGCACTGTGAATAATTATTAGGTGTCCGTGCAATATTGCCATTATCCTTATTCAAACTCCTTTACACTCATTTGATAGACTTTACTGTATTTATGCATTGTATGCATAATAATTTAGATATTGGAATAAAAAATTATTTATTTCAAACGCAAAAAAAGACAAAAAAAATTAAGAACCCTGATTGGGTCTCAATTTTTGCCTTACAAAGCTATATATATTACATGCATCCTATCTTTACATTATCCTTACATGCAAATAGCTCGATAGATTTTGTCAGTATATCTGAATAGCTGAATGAAACTGTTCTCCCGAAGTCCTCAGGTACCTCTCCTTCAATTCGTACTAAAAATATACTTGGATATGTCTTTTCTATCACACCTTGCTTGATGCTTATCTTTTTTCTGCCTTTATTAGCTCTAAGTACGACTCTCTCCCCGACATAGTTGTCTATATTGCTTTTGATGAGGGATAGGGTATTTTTTGAAGCCATAAAAAATCACCTTCCTTCCCAACATCTTAAATTTTATCATAACATATATTATATGTCAACTGGAACAAAATATTATATCAACTTATACTTTAATAGTCAAATAACTATTTTTATTTTTCAGCTATTTTTCGGCTATTTTTCATCATTACAAGCTATTAAGTATAAACTATACAGTATTATTCCCCGAATTACTCAATATTACTCAAAAAAAGAACAAAAAAGAAAATTGCTGCGCAATTTTATTCTAATGTGCAGCTGCTCCGCTGCGAGAGTTTTCGTAATATGCCCCGATTCCCTTAAATATCGCTGCTGCCGCAGATTCCCTGAAGCTTTGATTGCATAAAAGCTCTTTATCCTGCGGATTGCTTGTATAAAGCAGTTGGATTATCACAGAAGATGCCTTAATCTCCCGGAGCAGATAAAAATCAGCCATTCTCACCCCTCTGTTCTTTAGTCCGAGAGAGCCGCTGACATTTTCCATTATCAGCTTTGACAGCTTCTCTCCTTGAGAATCTCCTCTGTAATAATATACTTCAGTGCCGGAAGCTGTCGGATTGGAAAAGCAGTTTTGGCCGATAGACAGGAACAAATCCGGCCTTTTGTCGTTGGATATGGCCGCTCTGTCTGAAAGCACCATTTCTTCGCCACTGCTCCTTGTCAGATATACTTCGGCACCCTGGCCTTCAAGAAGGCTTTTAAGCTTTAAAACTATATCCAGGTTGGCATTACCTTCATCACAGTCCTCTCCGCCATGAACCGCATCCAATACAATCCTGACACCCTTTAAAGGCCTTTCGGAATCGGGTACTTCCATCTGCTCAAACCTTATTCCTGTATAATAGTATTTCAGTATCTCCTGATAGCTCATTCCTGACCTCGCCATTGAATTTGCCCCGCACTGGCACAGCCCCAGCCCGTGCCCGGTACCGATGCACTTTATCAGGAATTTTACCGGTATATAATCAAATCTGGTGGAGTTAAGCTTCAGCAGTTCTCTTACTTCTATCCCTCTGAAGCTTTTTGTGCCGATTTTTATTCTGCTTATTTTACCTTGCTCATCAACTTCAACATCCTCGAACATTCCCCTGATATTGCAGTAAATACCCTCGGGCTTTTTGAGCCTGGTTTTTAAAAGCCCCTCCAATTCCGTGACTGTGAAATACCTGTCGCTGTCGTTGTCGGTATTATCTTTGCAAAAAGAACACAATACCCTTCTCAGATAAGTTATCCTGTTTCCCAGGACATTCTCGGAGTTTTCGGTTGCTCCGCCGCACCGGTAATGAAAAAAAGGTTTTATCGGCCTTCCTTCAAAAAGCATTATGATTCTGTCTGTTGAAGCAACAGCATCATAAACCCCCTTTGGTATCTCAGTATCGGCAAGGCCGTATTCAAGGCAATGCCCCGGTTCTGTACATATATCACAGCCTCTGTGCCTCTCGCAGCCTTTACCGTTATATATAAAGGTTTTTCTTGCCAGCTCCGTTCTTGCCATAACGGCAAGAGCTTTCAGATACTCAACTTCATGCCCTTCTGCCGTATTGAAGCTTGTTATCCTGGCTGTCAGCTCATCCAGTTCCGTGTCATAACTCAGCTCTTTTTCACAATCATACACTTTAAACAACATCCTAATTCCTCCCCTTCTATGGGATATAGGGAGAACCGGGCATCCCCGCCCTGAACTTTCCTCTTGTCTGTATGCCTCCGATTCCCTTTACCCCGCTGGTGGTGCCTTTCAGCACATCCTCTATGGGGGCTGCCGTATCAGTTGGGGTAAACGCTATCTGCCTGCACAGCATTCCGGGGTCCAGGGCATGTATCAATATTCTGGCAGGGGAACTTGCAAAATTTGCCCCTGCAGACAATATGCCTTCATAATATGACTGGCATGCTCCTGCTATTATTACCAGTTCATCCAGTGACTGCTGGTATTTTCTCGCTTCTTTGACTGCTTCTATGAAATATTTTGAATTCCTGTACCTTTCCGATGAATCCTTTCCCTTGGCTTCCTGCTTCTGCATACTGTCATGCCCTGTGATAATCACTATATCCGGCTTATACTCCTCCAGCAAAGCCTTTATCATCCCCGGCTGGTCTGCTTCCGGCACAAGCTTTCCTACGGCGCTGATGCCCTGTTCCTTGTAATACTTCATGCTCATAACCAGATAATCCTTATCGCCGTCTATATGAAGCACCTTACCGGGCAGCTCGAATTTGAGATATTCTTCTCTTTTGGGCAGCAGTTTTTTTGACAGGAACCCGGCCCTCCTTCCCCTGGCCTTGGTCAGCCTGCCGATTTTGCCTTCAAAGCGGTGTATCTCTTCATTCACTCTGTTCATGGGAACCTTAACGACGTCAGATTCGGGTGCATCGGCAAAAAGCCTGTAGTGCAGGCCCTTAAGGTATATGATGGTGCCTGTCTCTTTGTTGGTGACTATATCATGAACCTTGAACAGTATGTCAAAGCCATAGGACTTTCTTGCTACTATATCTCCCACCTTGATATCCATATCCCGACCCCCTGTTATTAAAGCTTACGGTTTGAAACGCAAGGAGCTTGAACCGATTTTGTATAGTTTAATACATAGTATGTGATTAAGGCTGACAAGGTGAGCAAAAAATAAAAAACAGTATTTTTTACTGTTTCAGTTTGCAGGCAAAGCTCAGAATGGGGACAACAATGTATAGTCAGAGCATACTTATACAGAAATTGTTAATGGCTCAAATCTCGCTCGACTTAGAAACAACCGTATGCGAGGCATGGAGGCCGAGCAAGCTGTCACGGTCACGGACGACCTTTGACAGCGATTCGAACAATATTTTTGCTGGTTTTTATCAGTCACGAGGCACGGCTGAATTCTCGCGTTATATGTACTTTCTGAAGTCCTCCACAAAGTCCAGGATAAATTCTTTCATTATAACGGTATCGTTGTATTTGGCTAAAAAGGTCTTCTCCTCCCAGGTGGTTTTATCCTTATAATACCTCTCGGCAATCCTCCAGAACCTCTGGGGAAATTCAAAAAGCGACAGCATCAGCACCAAGTCCTCTCTCTCAAGAGGCGCTATACTGCAGTAATCCTCTATAATCTCCAAAGCCATATCCACATCATAGCTGTACCGCTTCAGTACTTTTTGTATCAATGCAGCCAGGTCATAAACGGGCAGTTCATGGCAGCTGTAATCAAAATCTATAACGTTTACCTCCCCCCCCGGCCCGATTATAATGTTGTGATAAGTGTAGTCATGATGGCATATGACATTGTCTTTTTTTGCTTTCTTGCATATATCCGCATAGTTTGAATTCTTCAGGGTATCAAAGCCTCTCCAGCCCATTTCAATATAAAAGTCCACATCCTCCAGGAACATTTTATCCAGCTTTCCCTTTTTCCTTTTCCTTGCCGCAAGCCCCTTGAATTCCGTCAGATCCTCAATTTTCTCCCTATAGGACTTTTCCCATTTTCCGATGTTGTTTCTCGCCGCAGCACCGGTAGAAGGCAAATATCCCCTGCCTGCATTATGCAGCTGTGCCAGCGCCTTAACTATCGCTTCCCTGTCATAGGGGTTGGTGAAGCTGCATTCCCTTCCCGCTATATAGTCCTCCATCACGAATATCCTGTTCTCGTATATTGCAAAGGGCAGCTCGTATCGGGACAGCAGATACCTGTCAATACGCGTAAATCCATTCTTATGGAGGTATTCCTTTAAGCCGTGTATATACAATATCTTATCCGGATCCCTGTAGGTTTCCTTTATTATTACCAATCCCCTGTCGGTTTGAGCCAGATTGACCGCCCTCAACGGTGTGCTGTATATCACCCTGCAGCCGAACTCCCTGGCAATGGCATCTATTTTCATTGGCAGCACCTCATAGTATACAAATTAGCTGACATACTATTAGAATATATGAGGGGCTGCGGAGACTTATACCGTTGTTTCTTTTATACTATATTCTTTTCTCGAACTCTTCTATAAACTTCTTTCTCATTAATGTATACTCTGACTTTGTGCTCATTTTATCCGCAAAGTCCTCTTCATCCCAGTCCTTCCGTTCGATATAGTATTGCCTGGATATCATCCAGAAGTCCTGAGGAAAAAGGAAGAAGGGAACAAGTACCTTGAGTTCCGTGCTGCTTACGGGATTTCTCCGGTCATAGCTTCCCAGTATATCCATGGCCTTGTCGGTATCCCAGTTTGACTTCTTCATATTTCTCAGAATAAGGCTTCCCACATCATGCATTCTTATATCCATAATGCAGTAATCAAAATCAACTGCGTATATTCGGCCATCAAAGGTATGTATTATATTATGATGGGCAAAATCGTGGTGTATAAAGCTTTTCTTCACTGCCGCTTCCTCGGAAAGGCTCCTGTAATCGGTTTTGCTCAGAATCTGCAGCGCTTCCTCTCCGTCATTTATGCACATATCCGCATAATCAAGATATATTCTGTCTATTTCACTCTTTTCAGGCTTTTCCAGCACCTGTTCCTTCATTTGCTTCATTTCTTCAATCCTATCGTTGAAATACTCCGGCCATTTCCCGTACCAGCACCTGTCAGGAGGGCATACAACAGGGGCAAAGCCCTCTGAAGCGTTGTGCAGCCTTGCAAGCACTTCAATGGCAGCATCAAGGTCCATAGGGTTCATAAAGTCGCATTCCCTTCCGTCTATCCATTGGGTAAGGAAATACTTATCCCCTTTGAAGCTTATAAAGTCATCGCCGTTTTCCTGCTTGACTATATCATAGGCATTGTTGAAGCCCTTGCCCTTAAGGTGCTCCAAAGCCGAAAAAATAAAATCCATATCCTCCATGGGAAACCTTAGCCTTTTCAAACAGTAAAACCCCTTGTCGGTTACTATTCTGTATACACTTCTCACGGGAATTATCTGCTTGACCTTAAAGCCCATAGCCTCAAAAAGCTTTACATCCAGATTGTATCCTCCGAGAAATTCCCTGTCCGACTGCCTGTTTTCCTCCATAAAAAGCTCCATCCTCATTAAATGATTCACCGTCCGAAATCCAGAAATCTGATAACTTCCTCTTTTTTCTTTTCCCTTTTTATGCTTCTCGCAAGCTTTTGTGCCAATTCGATTTCGTTATAGTTCTTCCTTCTTCCGTAAATGCTTTCCGAAACCTTGAAAAATCTTTTGGGATATATGAGAAAGGCTTTTATTATCTTCATGGAACCTTCGTCCAGGGGCTTTACATCGGAATATGCTTCCGCTGCCGCTGCCGCAAGCTCATCTTTGTTTTTCCCCGAGAAGCTTTCAAGAAGCGTCGCTATGTCAAATTCACAGATATCATAGCTGCATTCCTCGAAGTTGGTTATGAACACCCCCTCCGGATCGCCTTCAAATATCGCATGCTTCTTGAACTCTCCATGGGTTATCTGATTGCATGACATAGACTGCCTCACCTTGTCAAGATATCCGCTTTCCTTCAGAAGCCCATGGGCATACTGCATTTTTTCCAGGAATTCATCTATATTTTCCAAAAACAGCTTGTCAATTTCACTTTTCTTTTCCTTGAGATAAATAAGCTCTTTATACTTTTTCAAGCTGATGGAATTTGCCTTGAATTTCTCCATCCACTTTCCCCAATCAACACGGGCACGGCTTCCCGGCGCAGGTATGAAGTATTCTCCCGCCTTATGAAGCTCTGCCAGGGCTTTGCCGGCAACTGCAGCAGCTTCGGCTGTATTTGCTTCATATACCCTTCCCTTTGTAAAATCCTGGAGTATATAGTTGTTCTTATCATATTTCATATGGCAGCTGCCGTTCAGGGTCCGGTTGATGCAGCTGATCTGTCTGAAACCGTTATTGCAGACATGCTCATAAGCTGATGCTGAGAATAATATCTTCGCCTCATCGCTTTCGGTCCCCTTAAGCCTTTTTATTCCTCTGTCGGTATAGACAAGTATACCTCTGTCCCCTTCCTGCATATTTCTTACTTCCAAGCCGTAAAGGTTTTCGATCAGAAGCTTGAGATCATGCCTTTTCAACTTTTCATATCCGCCGGACATTAACTATCCCCTCCTAAGACGTAATCGAAGAATAATGAGACACAGGTAACGGGTAACACTAAACACACGAATGTTTCACGGATTCCTGCGGAATAACACAGAAACTATTATATGTTATATAGCCACATCAGGAAACTTCGATACTTACATCATTATCGATAAACATTTATGTGTCGAAATATTTATCCCGCCGTGCATTTAGCGGGTTTCAGTGTTTTCAGTGTTACTATGACCTCGAAGCCCTGCCCTAATCTAGTGTCTAGTGTCTCGCGTCTAGTGTCTGCGCACGTTAGTGCGCTATATTAGTGGTGCCTGTGATGCTTTTTCAGCTTCTTGCTGATAATTTTCTTTTTTTCCCTTTCAAGCTTTTCTATTTTTTCCTTGTGCTTGCCTATCTTTTTAAGCTGCTTAATTTCTTCCTTCATATCCTTTATGAAGCTTTCCAGCTTATTGACCTGTTCTTCGGGCCTCAGGCCTCTTTCAATATCTATTGCTTCATTGATTTCATTCTTTCTGCCGCTCACAAAATCAACTCCTTACAACTCATAGAATTCCTTTAAAAACTTATCCCTTATTTCCCTGTCATCTGCGATCCTGTTAAGCCTCATCAGAAAATAATCCATGGTCCAGGGCTGCTTTTCGGTATAATACTGGAGCCCTACCTGCCAAAAATCCTGCGGAAAGGTTATTAATGCCTTTATTACATCAAGCTCCTTCCGGCTTATGCCGTATATCCTGTCATATTCGTTCAGTATGAAATATGCCTTGCCTATGTCCCAGACTCCGTATCTCATATTCCTTATTACCAGGCTTGTAAGGTCATGCAGCCTGGTATCCATTATGCAGTAATCGAAGTCAATAAGGTAAACCTTGCCCTCCTCAGTTATCAGGAAGTTATGGTTTGCCATATCGTGATGGCAGAATTCCCCTGACTGCTCACTTTTCTCCGATATTTCCCAATATGGGCTTTCCATTATCATATTTGCTGTATCCAGGGATTGCTGCAAATAATACGGGAGATGAAGGGCAAATATTTCGTCAAAGTCGTCCCTATGCTCCTTATCTTCTATTGCCTTGCCGAATTCCAGCAGTTCCTTGCTTTTCTTTTCACACTTTTCCACCCATTTGTTATAGAATACCCTTGGTTTTGCTCCCTCCGGGGGCACATAACCTACTGATGCCCTGTGGAGTTCCGCCGCTGCCTTTATTGCCATCTTCAGCTCTTCTTCCTTCCTGAACCTGCACTCCCTGGCTTCAATCCAATCCACCACATAATAGACATGCTTGCCGTCAGGTATGCATATGCTTCCGTCAATGGCCCGGTTATACGGGATTACCCCTTCATATCCCTTTTCCTTAAGGTGATTCACCGCCGAATATATGAAAAGGAAAAAGCCCGGGCTCATATGCGCCCTCTTAATGCACTTTACTCCGCAATCCGTCTCCGCCCTCAGGATATTTCTGATGCTTTGGATGTCTATGATTTTAATACCGTAGGCCTCTTCTACCGCTTTTAAATCCATAATGATTCCTCTCAACAGCATTTATACCATTATATGACGCCGCAAAAATTGTGTTACTGCTTTGACTATTCACAGGTACAAGGGTGTTCTAATATACTGATATATAGGGAGCTGAATTATATGAATATATGCATGGATGCAAGAGGCGCCAAGCTCTATGCCGGAACGGGAATAGGCACATATACAGCGAGATTGCTGGAGAATATAATAAAAGTTGACACCCGGAACAATTACAGGTTTTTCTGGCCTAACGACGGATATGATTTCTTATTGGGAAGGGGCAATATCAGCCTCACTTTGTTTGGCGAAAAGAATAAGAAGTTCTGGGATGAGGTATTCCTCCCCGCCCAGGTAAAAATGAACAGCTGCGATGTATTCCACCTGCCTCAGAACGGCCTTGGGCTTCCCAGGCCAAAAACCTGCTCTTACGTTGCTACCGTACATGACCTCATACCCCTTGTAATGCCCGATACCTGCGGAAAGAGCTATTTGGATAAGTTTCTGCAGGAAATGCCCTACATACTGGAAAAGTGCGACAGGGTAATTACAGTATCCAACTATTCAAAGCAGGATATAATAAAGTACTTCAATCTGCCTGAAGAAAAAATAAAGGTCATATATCTGGCCGCAGACAGCAGGTTCAGGCTTATAGACAAGGAAAAGGCATGGGATTTTTTAAAGAAGGAGTACAGCTATTCCAACGACTTCATATTATACCTGGGGGGCTTCAGCCCGAGAAAGAATGTGGACGGCTTATTGGAGGCCTACAGGAGAATCTGCCGGGAGCTGCCGGGATATTACGACCTGGTGCTGCTGGGAGCCTCCAAGGATAGTCACTATGAATTGAAGAAAAAGACTGAGGGAATGGGAATAAGGGACAGGGTGGTATTTGCCGGTTATGTGCCTTATGAGCACTTGCCGTACTTTTACAACTGCTCCTCTCTGTTCGTATATCCTTCACTGTATGAAGGCTTCGGCCTTCCGCCTCTTGAAGCAATGACCTGCGGTACTCCCACCATTACCGCAAATGTGACTTCAATCCCCGAAGTGGTAGGAGACGGAGCAATACTAACAGACCCTTACAATATTGATGAGCTTACGGAAAAAATCTACAAGGCCATTTCAGATGCAGAGTTCAGGGAGCAGCTGAAAGAAAAGGCTTTGAGGAGGGCTTACAACTTTTCATGGAAGAAAACCGCAATTGAAACCATAAAGGTATATGAAGAGGCAGGAGGTGAGAGGCGGGAGGTACGGGGTTTATAGTGTAAATTTCGTCTTATTATAAGAATTTTTGGAAGATGTATAGTATAATTAAAATAATTGACACAACTGACAAACCTGAGGAGGAACTATTATGCACAGCATGACTGAAGGCAATGTTTACAGACATATAATTGTTTTTGCGATTCCTATTATAATCGGAAATATATTTCAACAGCTTTACAATATTGTAGATGCGATTATGGTCGGCAGGTACATAGGAGAGGATGCATTTGCCGCAATAGGCGTTGCCTCTCCGATAATGGGCACAGCACTATTCATCATTGTTGGAATGTGTATAGGAGCATCTGTTTTAATGGCGCAGCTATTCGGTGCAAATGACCAAAAAAAACTAAAAAAAGAGATTTCAACTGCATTTATTGCCGGAAGTATATTTTCAATTATTGTCAGCATAACATTTATAATTATAACAAATACAATTTTAAGATGGTTAAACACCCCTGATAATCTGATGCATGACGCAAGGGTTTATCTTATAACTATTTTTTCAGGTCTTATTTTTACGATGTTGTATAATCTGTTTGATGCAATATTTCGTTCAATGGGAAACTCCCGTATAGCTCTTTTTTTTCTGATAATAGCATCAATTCTACATATAATACTGGACTTAGTATTCATTATTAAAATGAATATGGGAGTCTTTGGAGTCGGATTGGCAACAGTAATTTCGCAGGCAGCAAGCGCATTATTGTGTGCAATATATGGTCTAAATACATATCCTATTTTGAGATTCAAAAAAGAAGAAATAATGATAGATCTCAAACTGTTGAAAAAAACTGCAGAATTCGGTTGGATAGCAGCTCTGCAGCAATCTTGCGTTTATATCGGAAAAATGCTGGTCCAAAGCGCTGTCAATCCCCTTGGTATAAGCGCCATTGCCGCATTTTCAGCAGTATCCAGAATTGACGCATTTTTTGTGACCCCCGGAGACGGCGTAGCAAGCGCTTTAACAACCTTTATCGCTCAAAACACAGGCGCCGGAAAAAAAGATAGAATCAAGAGCGGACTAAAGACCGGATTTTCATTACTATCTGTTTACGGCTTCAGCATTTCACTCTTAGTATATTTTGGGGCGTATCCTCTTATGGGCATATTTGTAGAAAATGAAGGCCAATCCATTATATCTTTAGGAGCGCAATACTTACAAGTAATGTCTCTGTTTTATATTCTTTCGGGATTTGGCTATGCTTTTCAAGGATTTTTCCGTGGAATAGGTAAAATCGGTATCACATTTTTCGCAACATTTTTTCAGATTATTATAAGAATAATTTTGTCTTATTCACTTTCACCGGTGTTCGGTCTTGCCGGTGTTGCACTGGCAGTTGGAATAGGCTGGTTAAGTCTGCCAATTTATCATGGAATAATGTATTACAGATACATTAAGAAATCAAGATTGCTAATTGAATAGGGACACTTCGCTATGAAGTGCCCCTATATATATTTCATGTTTTCCTTATCCTCTTGCAATTCCTTAATAAGAAGCTTTATATCCTGATCTCTGTCTTTTCTGCACACTAATATTACATCATCAGTCTCTATTATCACAAGGTCGTCAACTCCCAGAACTGCAATAAGCCTTTTGTCCCCGTACAATATGCAGTTGTGCGAATCCAGTACCTTGCATTCCCCCTTAAGGGTGTTGCCGCACTCGTCTTTCGGCATATATCTTTCCATTGCAGTCCAATTCCCTATGTCATCCCAGTAAAAGCTGCTCTCCATCACATATACATCCCATGTCTTCTCCAGTATTCCATAGTCAATGGAAATACCATCGATTTTATTATATTCTTCTTCAACTATCTTAGCCTCCAATGGGCTTCCTATATAATCACTGATTCTCTTCAAACATTGATACATATCGGGAAGAAATTTCTTATACTGCTTAAGCAGTACCGATGCCTTCCAGATAAACATTCCGCTGTTCCACAAAAAAGTACCCTTGTCAATAAACTCCTGAGCCTTTTCCCTGTTTGGCTTTTCTGTAAATCTTTTTATCTTGTAGGTTGGAATCTCCCACGAGCCTTCTATTTTTCTTCCTGTTTCAATATAACCGTAAGCCGTTTCCGGTCTTGTCGGCTTTATACCCATGGTTACCAGGCAATTTTCTGAATCAGCTATCCGCAGGCCCTGTTTCAGGGTCTCTATAAAGATATCTTCATCCTGTATATAGTGATCGGAAGGAAGTACTATCATAACCGCTTCGGGATCCTTTTTGAGAAGCTTCACCGCCGAGTATCCAATGCAGGCGGCAGTCTCCTTTATCATTGGTTCTAATATAAGATTCTTTTCTAATATTTCCGGTACCTGCTCTCTTATGGTGTTGACGTAGTTTTTGTTAGTTACCATATAGATATTCTTTAGGGGGATAAATTTGCTGATCCTATCCACTGTAAGCTGTATCATGGTTCTTTCTCCTACGGTGTTCAAAAACTGCTTGGGGTACATTTTCCTGCTCTTGGGCCAGAACCTGCTGCCTGAACCGCCGCACATAATTATTACATAGTTCATAATTACAAACCTCCGTAATAATTATAATATGCGGTACGGAACGATTCGTTACAGACGAATAATGCGACATAGGTAACGGGGAGAGGACAGGGGGACATGGGGACATGGGGACGTTTGGGGACATGGGGACGTTTGGGGACACGGGGACGTTTCGCGTGTCCCACTGGAAGTGGGACAGGGGAAACGTCCCCGTGTCCCCAAACGTCCCCATGTCCCCATGTCCCCCCATGTCTCATGGCCGCCATATATGGCGGCCCTACCGGGCTCTCTTCAGAAGCTCCGCCCCTATTTTCTCATAGGTTATATCCATATAATCCATCAGCACTGTCAGATGATATATCAGGTCGGATATTTCATATACAGCTTCCTCTTTGCTTTCATTTTTTGCGGCTATTACTACCTCCGTGCTCTCTTCCCCTATCTTCTTGCATATTTTGTCAATGCCTTTATTAAAAAGATAGCAGGTATAAGAGCCTTCAACAGGGTTCTTCCTTCTGTCCTCTACTTTACCATACAATCTTTCAACTACATCCCCGATGTTCACTGCTTCTTCACTGCCTTCCGCCTTCCAAAGGCTTCTGTAGAAGCAGCTTCTGTTTCCGGTATGGCAGGCTGCTCCCGCCTGTTCCGCCTTCAGCAGAAGGCTGTCCCCGTCACAGTCATAGAATATCTCCTTTACCATCTGTATGCAGCCTGAGGTTGCCCCCTTCTCCCACAACTCCTTCCTGCTTCTGCTGTAAAACCATGAGCGGCCGGTCGTAAGTGTCTTCTCCAGGCTTTCCCTGTTCATATAGGCCTGCATCAGCACTTCTCCGGTTTTATAATCCTGCACTATGGCAGGTATCAGGCCCTGCTCGTTAAATTTTATATCATCAATTGACATGTGAATTTCTCCTATCTAATATTTCAAATTTAATTCGCATTTGAAGAATAATGCGCCATAGGTAACGGGTAACACGGGAGACACGAAAAACCGCTAAACGCACGGCGGGATAAATATTCCGATACATAAATAATTATCGGTAATGATGCAAGTATCAAAATCTTCTTATGTATCTATATAATAGATAATAGTTACCGTGTAATCGCGTAGCGATTCCGTGAAATATCGTGTGTTTAGTGTTACCCGTTACCTACATCGCACTCTTCTTATTTTACGTCTACCCCCTTGGAAGCAAGATACAACTTCAAATCCCCAATGCGCAGTTCTCCAAAGTGAAACAGCGACGCCGCCAGTGCCGCGTCAGCCTTACCTTTTGTAAGCACCTCCAGGAAATCCTCCCTGCTGCCCGCACCCCCCGAAGCTATAACAGGTATATTTACTGTTTCAGCCACTTTTGATGTCAATGCTATATCATAGCCTTTCTTAGAGCCGTCTGCATCTATGCTGGTTAGGAGTATTTCCCCTGCGCCCAATTCATTAACGGTCTTGCACCACTCCAAAACGTCGATTCCTGTGGCCGTCCTTCCGCCTCGGATATAGACTTCCCATCCGGCTGTACCCGGCTTGAACTTTGCATCCACTGCCACCACAATGCACTGGCTGCCGTACCTTTTTGCTCCTTCATAAACAAGCTTGGGATTGTTAACTGCCGCAGTGTTAAGAGACACCTTATCCGCACCGGCATGAAGAAGCCTGTCAATATCCTCCAGGCTGTCTATTCCCCCTCCTACCGTAAGGGGTATGAACACATCCCTGGCAGTCTCCCTGACTGCGTCAACCATAGTGCCCCTGCTTTCTGCGGAAGCGGTAATATCAAGAAAGACCAGCTCGTCCGCCCCTGCGGCGTTATACATCCTTGCCGCCTCCACAGGGTCCCCCGCATCCCTCAGGTTGACGAAACTCACTCCTTTGACAACTCTTCCGTCCTTTACATCCAGACACGGTATTATCCTTTTTGCAAGCATATTAATCCTCCGCAGCCTTAATGGCATCTTCCAGCTTAAGAACTCCCGCATATAAAGCTTTACCAATAATAGCTCCCTCTGCTCCTGCTTCCTTAATAGCCAGAATATCATCAATGCTTGTGATGCCCCCTGATGCAGTTATCTTTGCACCCTCAACATTGCACATTTTTTCTATTCCGTCGATATTGGGGCCCTTTAACAGGCCATCCCTGGAAATGTCGGTATAGATAATATTTCTAAAACCTTTCCCTACAATTTTGCTTGCAAAGTTGTAAGCGGAGAATTCGCTTACATTTACCCATCCCTTTATTGCTACGTTTCCATCCTTGGCATCAATGCTCACTATCATTTTGTCAATGTACTTCTTCAGTCCTGTTTCCAGAAGTTCTTCATCCAGCACCGCGGCAGTCCCTATAATCACTCTTGCCGCTCCCGTATTGAAAGCCTCTTTTATGCCGCTTACATTCCTAAGTCCGCCTCCAACCTGCACCGGTATGCTCAACGACCTTATGATTTTCTCAATTACCTTGCTGTTCCCCGTTTTACCGTCAAAGGCACCGTTCAGGTCTATGATATGCAAAGCTTTTGCACCCTTCTGCTCCCACATCTTTGCCGCATCCAAAGGATTTTCATAAAACATTTCCATTTTTGCAAGTTTTCCCTCTTTCAGCCTTACGCACTTTCCGTCATAAATATCAACTGCCGGATAAATTCTCATATTATCAGCTCCTTCAAATTATTCAATATCTTCAAGCCCGTCTCTCCGCTTTTTTCGGGATGAAACTGCATCCCGACAATATTTTCTTTCACGACAACTGCCGGTATGTCAACCCCGTAGCTGCTGCAAGCGCACACATAGGTGCTGTCTTCGGGTTTTACATAATAGGAGTGGACGTAATATACATAATCACCGTCTCCTATTCCTTCAAGGACATTGCTTTTTTTCTGAATGCTCAAGGTGTTCCACCCCATATGAGGAACCTTTGCTGTGTCCGGTATCCTTTCAACCCGGCCGGATATCAGCCCTAACCCTTTGTGCATCCCGCCTTCCATGCTGTAATCATACATAAGCTGCATACCCAGGCATATTCCCAGAACCAGCTTGCCTTTGGCCGTCTGATTCAATATTACCTGCTCCAGCCCATAGGCTGACATATTGGCAGCAGCATCACAAAAGGCTCCTACCCCCGGAAGGACGATCCCGGAACAGCAGTCAAGGACTATGGCATCCTTTGAGACAACAGTGTCAATTCCGATATGCTTCAAGGCCTTTTGAAGACTGTAAATGTTGCCGGTTCCGTAATCCACAATACCCAATTTCATATCTTACAAACACCCCTTTGTGGAAGGCATGCCCTGCCTGCTGTCCAGGCGCAGAGCTTCCTTTAATGCCCTGGCAGCAGCCTTGAATATACATTCCGCATTATGGTGGGCGTTTTCACCGTACATCAGGTTTATATGCAGGGTGATTGCGGAATTGCCGACAAAAGCCTTAAAAAATTCCTTTATGTTCTCAGTGTCAAATCCTCCTACAGAGCCTTGCAGCAGGATGCAGTTGTATACAAGGTTCGCCCTTCCGCAAAAATCCACTGCCGCAGCACAAAGGGAGTCATCCATAGGAAGCATTATACTGCCGTATCTTGCAATGCCCCTTTTATTCCGGGTGCATTGGTACAGCGCCTGCCCCAGTACTATCCCCACATCCTCAACGGTATGGTGTGAATCCACCTGTATATCTCCCTGTGCTTTCACAACAAGGTCGAAGCCGCTGTGCTTTCCCAGCTGTTCCAGCATGTGATCAAAGAAAGGTATTCCGGTATTTATTTCATATGTCCCGTTTCCTTCAAGATTCAAGCTTACATATACATCCGTTTCATCAGTCTTTCTGGATATTTCGGCTGTCCTTGCGCCTTCAAGCTCTTTCATACAGCACCTCCTTTACTGTCTCATAGAATTTGTCATTTTCGCCCCGGCTGCCGACTGTAACTCTCAGGCAATCCTTAAGCTTCGTGCTTGAGTATTTCCTAATAAAAATCCCTGCCTTTTGAAGCCTCTCGGCTATTTCATCGGAATAGGGGGAGCGCATCAGTATGAAATTACTCTTTGATTCAAAGCATTGGATGCCTTTAAGCTGCTTAAGCAATACTATAAGCCTTTCCCTCTCGCTTTTTATCAGTTCAACTCTTTCCATCACTTTATCAAGGTTTTTCAGAACCTCCACCGCCGCAGCCTGCGCAAATGCGTTCACATTGAAAGGAGACCGGACTCTGTCGATATAGCTGATAATTAAGGGGTTTGCCAGCATATATCCTATTCTTAACCCTGCCAGCCCGAAAGCCTTTGAAAAGGTCCTGAGTATTATAAGGTTGTCATATCCGGATAAAAACCCTAAAACCGTAACTCCTGAAAATTCAAAGTATGCTTCATCCACAACTACGATACCTGCAGTATTTTTTAATATTTCTTCCATCTCTGACAGTGCAAGCTCTTTGCCGGTAGGATTGTTGGGGTTGCACAAAAATACAAGCTTGGGCTTTTGTTCCTGAAGTGAAGCAATGAATTCATCCGGCTTCAGTTCAAAATTACCGTCCAGGTCATATTTCCATATCCTGGCGCCGCAGATGCTTCCGTATATTCTATACATTGCAAAGGTCGGATTATAGATTGCTATAGTGTCGCCGGGGTTAATAAAGGCCTGGAGCACCAGGCTTATAAGCTCGTCGGAGCCGTTGCCTACGCATATTGACTGCTTTTCAATGCCTGCATACCTTGAAATTGCAGCTTTAAGCTCTGTATAGTCACTATCGGGGTAGCGGTTGAATTTCATGGCTTTAATGCTTTTTATCAGCGCCTCTTCAACCTTGTCATCCAAGCCCCAGGGCAATTCGTTTTTATCCAGGGCTATACCCTGTATCCTGGATTCCGCTTTATAGCTTTTAAGCTCCTGAACTCTTTTCGAAACCAAATTATCTATCATTTTGAAGCCTCACTTTCAGTGCGTTGGCATGGGCCTCCAGGCCTTCCGCTTCAGCGATTTTTATTGCGGCAGGGCCATATGCCGCCAAATCTTCTTTGCTGTAATATATCAGGCTTGACCTTTTCTGAAAATCCCTTGTTGAAAGGGGGGAGAAGAAAGCAGCCGTGCCATAAGTGGGCAGTACATGACTGGGGCCTGCAATGTAATCTCCTATGGGCTCTGTGGAATAGGCTCCCAAAAAAATTGCCCCTGCATTTCTTATATCCTTCAGCACGCCAAAGGGATTTTCCGTTATAATCTCCAGGTGTTCCGGAGCAATTCTGTTTATTATATCCGCCGCCTGTTCTATGGCGTCTGTCACAATAACCGCCGAGTTATTTTCCAAGGCCCTGCTTATAATTCCTTTTCTTTTCATTTGTCCAAGCTGCCTTTCTATTTCGGTATTTACCCGGGCTGCAAAGCTCCCGGAATCGGTAATCAGAAAGCACCTTGCCATTTCGTCATGCTCTGCCTGGGACAGCAGATCGGCGGCAACCCAGCCCGGATTTGCGCTGCTGTCTGCGACTACCGCAATTTCGCTGGGCCCTGCTATCATATCAATATCCACGAATCCGTATACTTCTCTTTTTGCAGCCGCCACATATGTGTTCCCCGGCCCTACTATCTTGTCCACCTTAGGAATGGCTGCGGTTCCAAAAGCAGCTGCGGCGATTCCCTGGGCCCCGCCTATTCTGAACACCTTGTCGATTCCCAGAAGCTTTGCCGTTGCCGCTACATAAGGATTGATGCTTCCATTGTCCGACGGAGGAGTCAATATGATTATTTCCCGCACTCCGGCTATCATTGCGGGGACTGCACACATTACAACAGTGGAGGGATAGGAGGCTTTGCCTCCGGGAACATATATTGCAGCCTTGTCTATGGGAGTAACCCTGCTGCCCAGCACACTGCCGTTATCGGTAAATATGCTGAAGTCCCTGTCGGCCATATTAATATGAAACCTTTTTATATTGTCTACACTCTTGCCTATAGCCTCAATGAAGCCGGCCTCCGCTTCCCCGGCCAGTTTTTCCAGAGCCCGGCTGCTTATTCTGAAGTCTTTTATATCGTTAACGTTATCGAATCTTCTGCTGTATTCAAGAACTGCACTGTCTCCACGATCCCTGACATCCCGGACTATTTTTTTTACTGTCTCCGTTACTTCCTCCGGAATGAAACCATTGTTCTTCTGCCCCAAAAAACCCTCAATGCTGCTTTTGTCATCCCATGACAGCACTCTGAGCATTGGCCCCACCCCCTTCGATAGCTTCACTGACAGCCGATGCAAATATATTTATGCTCTTGTTTTTCATCTTGTAGCTGACCCTGTTCACTATCATCCTTGCAGTTATATCACAAATATTCTCATATACGACAAGTCCGTTTTCCCTCAGGGTATTTCCGGTTTCGACTATGTCAACTATTGCATCGGACAATCCTACAATGGGAGCGAGCTCTATTGAACCGTCCAGCTTGATTATCTCTACGGATTCCGACTTTCTGTTGAAATATTCCGATGCTATTCTCGGATATTTGGTAGCGACTTTTCTTACTATAGGCCTCACGCCGCTTTTCCCGGAAGGGCCTGCCAGCACTATTCTGCATCTGCAGGTCTTCAAGTCCATTATTTCATAGGCTGAATCTTTGGCTTCCATAAGTACATCCTTGCCTACTATTCCTATATCTGCCGCTCCGCTTCCCACATACACGGGAACATCGGAGGGCTTTGCCAGGAAAAATACTATTTCTTTGTTTTTATCAACAAAAACAAGCTTTCTGGAATTCAGATCGATTATATCCCTGTAATCACTTGTATAAAGCAGCAGTTCGCTTACCTTTTCGGCGATCCTGCCTTTTGCAACGGCTATTTTCAACATTTTCTACACTCCTCACTCAAATATCACCACTTCGCTGCAGCCATACTGTCTGCAGTATTGCTCCGGATCCGATATGTCTCCTCTGTTTACCATATTTACTGCGGCATCGTTGTTTCTGCGGCCTTCGGAATACTTCAGAGCCTCAACAAACCTGCTTTCGCTGAATATTACCAGTATTTTGCTCCCCTTCTGTTCCTCAAACTTTTCCGTGACAGCTTCCAGCATGTTGTCAATATATATGGCAAACCCTGATGCAGCCGCATCCGAACCCATTTCCTTCAGCAAACCGTCATATCTTCCTCCCGAAATAACCACATCACCGGCTCCCCGGGCATATGCCTTGAAGATCAATCCGGTATAATACTTCATATTCCCCGTCATTCCCGCATCTATTATTATATTGGAGCCAAGGCCAAGGTCCTTGCATTTCCCGTATATCTGCAGCAGATACTCAACGGATTCCTTTACCGTCTCATTGACTATAATTTCATCCATACCCTTGAACACATCCTCAGGTTTTCCGAACAGGCACGGCAGCCTGCAGATTATTTCCTTGCTGCTGCTGTCAAGGGGCAGGGCGGATACCTCGTTTTCAAGCTCTACCAGATTCTTTTCACTTATCAGTGAGATAATCTGTGATTTCTTTTCTTCCGTCAAGCTCATTTCTTCAAAAATACCTTTGATTATGCCTACATGCCCTATATCTATCTTGTAATCCTCAATTCCCGCAACTCTGAAGCTTTCCTTTGCCATTGTCAAGGTCTCTATGTCCAGCCACTTGCTTGAGCATCCGTATATCTCCGCCCCTACCTGGCAAAATTCTCTTCCTGCTCCCCGGTTCTTCTTGTCCGCCCTGTATACACTTCCCGCATAAAACAGCTTCAAGGGCTTCCGCTGTCCCTTCAGGTTGGTGGATGCTACTCTGGCTGTGGGAATTGTCATATCCGGCCTAAGAACCACAACTCTCCCATTCCTGTCTATTGTTTTTACAATGCTTTCATCATCCACCGGGGAAATGCCCCCGGAAAACAGCTCATAATACTCAAAAAGAGGTGTTTCTACACGGCCGAAGCCGCAGGAATGCATGTAATGCTGCAGCCTTTCCTGAAGTATGGTTCTCCTGCTGCTTTCTTCAGTAAGAATATCCCTCATGCCTTGTGGAACCTCAAAGCTTTGCATAGATAATATCTCTCCTTGCCTAATGTATTGTTCATGAAAATAACAAAACCCCGCAGGTATTATTTTTATTACCTACGGGGTTTTATTATTACATCCCATAGGCACAAGCACAAATAGCACTTATGCCTACGGGAAATTTCCTGAAAGGCTTAAGTGCTCCGCCTATGATGATGCATTCTGTTAATCAAATAATTTAAGGAATTCATAAAATCAGCTCCGCAATTATTATGTAAATTGGTTTTCATATACTATAATATAAAACAAGCCCTGTTGTCAATACTAAAATTCAAGTTTATAAATTTCCTTGTATTTATTTTCAAGGTAATCAATCAAATACTTGGGGTTTATTCCCTCGCCGGCAACCTGCAGAAGGATTTCTTCAGGCTTCAGCAGCTTGCCGTGCTTATGTATCTTTTCTGCCAGCCAGTCTTTTATCTTAATCAGTTCACCCTTCTCAACCAATTCTTCAAAATTCTTGATTTCTTTTTTTGCCGCATTGTAAATCTGCGCGGAGTATATATTCCCCAGAGTATAGGAGGGAAAATAGCCGAAGCTTCCGCCGGCCCAGTGGACATCCTGCAGCACTCCCTTTGTATCGTCGGGGGGTATTATACCGAGGTATTCCTTCATCTTCTCCTTCCATACCCCAGGAAGGTCAGCCACCTTAATCTCTTCGTTAATAAGGGCTTTCTCTATTTCATACCTTATCATGATATGAAGGTTATATGTGACTTCATCGGCCTCTATTCTGATAAGTGACGGCTCTACCTTGTTTATGGCCCTGTAAAAATCATCGGTCGGCACATCCTTCAACTGCTCCGGGAAAAAATCCTGCAGCCGGCTGTAGTATTTTTGCCAGAAGCTGCGGCTCCTTCCTATGATGTTTTCCCAAAATCTTGATTGTGATTCATGAAGTCCCATGGAGGCTCCGTCGCAAAGGAGAGTACCGTACAAGTCTGCGGAAATATTCTGCTCATATAAGGCATGCCCTCCTTCATGCATTGAACTCATGACAGCGCTTATGAAGTCATTGGGATAGTAATGGGTAGTTATTCTCACATCTCCGGGATTAATTCCGGTTGTAAAAGGGTGCTCACTCTCATCCAGCCTGCCTGCATCAAAGTCATAACCCATCCTTCCTAAGATATACAGTCCGAATTCTTCTTGCTTTCCTATATCGAAATACTGCTTCAAAAACTGATCTTCCGGCTGATAAGCCGATTCCTTTATCTTTGCAACCAGGGGAACTATTCTGCTTCTCAATTCGCTGAATATTGCATCCAGTTTTTCAACCGTCATTCCGGGCTCATACAAATCCAGCAATGTATCGTATTTATTCTCCTTATACCCCCACAGCTCAATGAACTCCAGGTTATAGCCGACTATCTTTTCCAGGTAGGGCTTGAACAGCTCAAAGTCATTATTCTTTTTTGCATCCTCCCATACGCATTCCGCTTCAGAGGTCAATATCACATATTCCTTATATTTTACTTCCGGTATCTTTTTGTATTTGTCGTATTCCTTCCTGCACTCCCTCACCAGTGCCTTCATGATTGAATCCAGGCTGCTGCTTCTATCCGGCTCATCAAAGTACGCCAGGTATTCCCCCATCGCATCAGAGGTAGACAGCCTGAAGGCTTCCTCAGAAAGCATGCCTATTGCTTCCGCTCTGTAGGGCACGCCTTTTTTTGGGGCTCCTGTTTTGAGGTCCCAAAAAAGCACACCAATGGCATCATTATAGTATTTTATCCTTTTTACCAGTTCAAAAAAACCATTTTTCGCATCGTTAAACTCTTTAATATTAATCTACCCCTCTCATATAAATAACCCCTATTTTATTTCAAAGGTACAGGTTACTACTGCCGTAATCTCCTTTTCCAGTGAAGATGTATCGTTTATTCCATAATCCGATACTTCTGTGGAGTATAACGGTGTGATCTGGAACACCCCCATCTTTGCAGATTTTAAGGCTCCGATGCTGCTGCCCGTATTCTGGGATATCTGCTCGGCCCTGTTCTTTGCATCCTTTGTTGCCTCTCCAAGCATGCTGACCTTCAGGTCTGCAATTTTGCTGTAGTAGTACTGAGGAGAAAAGGACTGAAATTCTATGCCTTCGTTAATAAGCTCCGTTGCCTCCCTTGCTATGCGGCTCAGCTTATCAACATCCGCAGAGCTGATCGACACCCGCTGATACAATCGGTAGGCAATAATGTTATTGGTATACTGTCCGTTGTAATTTACTTCATAAATAGGATTTGTATCTATGGAGGATAAAACCATATCCTCTTCGTTTATACCCTTTTCCTTCAAGTATTTCTTTACCAGCTCCGAATCCGACTTGAGCTTTGCATACGCTTCAGGCATAAGTTTCGACTGGCAGGAAAAGCTCCCTGTCCATTCTATAACATCTGATTTTATCTGCTGCTTCGCCGAGCCGGTAACCGTTATGGTTCTGTTGCCCTTTATCTCCACTATACCATCGGTAACTATATAGGTTGATATTATCAAGCCTGCTGATAAGATAAGGGCCA
>Ga0302249_1000765_pt1 | contig 26012 bp, 22 predicted proteins | sample AAG_UR_Val_MG_FD_193531 | JGI IMG/M metagenome (GOLD analysis project Ga0302249, IMG submission 193531) | Enriched activated sludge microbial communities from anaerobic digester in WTTP, New Holstein, Wisconsin, United States - AAG_UR_Val | ecosystem: Engineered > Bioreactor > Anaerobic >... | reverse complement strand
CACAGTCAAGCATAAAAAGAAGCGGCAGCCGGATTTTCCCCGGCAGCAGGCCGGCCCAGAAAAACAGCAGCAATACCGTTCCGGCAACGGAAGCAATTAACGGAATGCTTCCCATGCCTGTCCCATCAATTATGCTGTTAAAAAACAGGAGCTTTGCCGTTATGAAAATAAAATAAAGGAAAACATCCGCATTCATTGTATCATCCTCTGATTAACTGCATTTTGTTATGTATTCATACTATTTCAACAAAGATATTCTACAGCAATCAAGAAAATTATACAAGCTGTGCTGAAGCAATGAAGCCTATACTCCTCTTTCCGATAACGGAATATATTCCATTTTGGGCCTGACATCCACATAAGCAGGCCGAATAATCCTGTTATCCCCTGCAATAGTCTCAATCCTGTGTGCACACCAGCCCGCAACACGGGATGCGGCAAATATCGGATTAAATAATTCGCGGGGTATGCCCAGCTTATTATATACAAAGCCTGAATACAGATCCACATTTGCAGGAATATACACCTCATCGCCTTTTAATGCTTTAAAAATCTCAGTCGTTATTTCTTCAATGTTCCTGTATAATTCAAATTCCTCAAGGGCACCTTTTTCCGCCGCCAGGTCATATGCCTTCTTCTTAAGCAAGACAGCCCTTGGGTCCGATAATGTATAAACAGCATGCCCCATTCCATAAATCAAACCTTTTCCGTCAAAGGCCTCTTTCATGATTATTTTATACAGATAGTCCTTCAGTTTTTGCCGGTTGCCCCAATCGGGAACATTCTCCCTGATATTATCAGCCATCTTTTTTACCATAATGTTCGCGCCGCCGTGCTTAGGCCCTTTCAGGCAGCCTACCGCAGCTGCTATTGCAGAATAGGTATCCGTTCCGTTTGATGATACAACATGGGTGGCAAAGGAAGAATTATTGCCGGCGCCATGATCCGCATGCAGAACCATGCAAAGATCCAGAGTCTCGGCTTCAAGCCCTGTATAGCCATTGTCGGGACGTATCATGTGAAGAATATTTTCCGCCGTACCGATCCCGGGCTTGGGAGCATGAATAATAAGACTTTTTCTGTCAAAATTATGGACCTTTGCCTGATAGCCATAGGATATAATGGTTGGAAATCTGGCAATCAGTTCTATGCTCTGCCTGAGCACGTTGCTTATTGAAATATCGTCAGGATTGTCGTCATATGAATAAAGCACCAGAATGCTCCTTTGCAGCATGTTCATAATATCCCTGCTGGGTGCTTTCAATATCATATTTTCAGTAAACCCCTTGGGCAATTCCCTGCATTCATCCAGTATTCTGTTAAACTCTTTCAAGGATTTCCCGGCGGGAAGCTCTCCGGATAAAAGCAAATATGCAACTTCCTCAAATCCTCTTCTTTTTTCCTTATTAAAACCTCCTGTCAAAGCTTTTACATTTATGCCTCTATAATATAATTCCCCTTCAGCCGGGTACTTCTGGCCGTTTTCTATACGGTAGCCTACAACTGAACCGACAGATGTAAGTCCGACAAGGACACCGGTGCCGTTCTCGTTTCTCAGCCCTCTTTTAACCTTATACTTTTCGTAATATTCGGGCTTGATATAATCATTTACGGCGGTTTTTTGAGTTAATTCATTTATTAACGGATTATTTTCAAATATTTTGTTCAACTCTGTGCCTCCTTATAATATACAGTCCATTATAAATTATTTATTACTGCTTCTGTAAATTCTTTGGTTGCGGCAGTACCTCCCATGTCTGCCGTCAATACCCTTTGACCCTCTATCGTTTTCAGCACGGCTTTCCTTATCCTTTCGGCCCCCTGCTTTTCGCCAAGATAGTCCAGCATCATTGCACCTGACAGGATAATGGCCGTAGGATTTGCAATTCCCTTGCCGGCAATATCCGGCGCGCTTCCGTGAACCGCTTCGAAAATTGCCATATCCTTGCCTATATTTGCTGACGGTGCAAAGCCCAAGCCTCCCACCAGGCCGGCACACAGGTCTGAAAGAATATCCCCGTACAAATTCATGGTCAGTATTACATCATATCGCTCCGGTTTTGTCACCAGCTGCATGCACATGTTATCAATTATGATATCCTCGAATTCTATCATCGGATAAGCCTTTGACACCCGTCCGGCTGTTTCCAGGAAAAGCCCGTCCGACATTTTCAGTATGTTTGCTTTATGAACAACCGTCACTTTTCTTCTCCCGTGCTTTGCCGCATATTCAAAAGCGCTTCTTGCAATGCGCTCCGATGCATATTCCGTTATTGTCTTTATGGCTTCCGCCTTGCCCGGTTCCTTCATGTATTCAATACCGCAGTATATATCCTCCGTATTCTCTCTGAATATGACCAGGTCTATTCCGTCAAAGGGTGTTTTTATACCGGGTATGGATATAATTGGCCTTAGATTTATATATAGGTCATATTTACTGCGCAGCATCACATTAATGCTTCTGAAGCCTTTTCCCACAGGAGTTGTAATGGGCCCCTTCAATGCAACCCGGTTCCGTTCCGGACTGTTGAAGGTTTCTTTCAACAGGGCTTCGGAGGCATCGAGAATATCCCAGTGTATTTGTATCCCTGTTGAATCAATTACCCTTTTGGCTGCCTCCGTAACCTCCGGCCCTATCCCGTCGCCGGGAATCAGTGTAACTCTATACATTGCCCTCAGCTCCCTTCCTCATTGCCCTTATGCAGTTCAAATAGCCTCCTGCCCTGAGGATTTCTGCGTCTGCTTCCGAGCCTTCAAACCTGCAGAGAACCTCCAAACCTTTTGTTTTGTTCAGTACTTTAATTGCATTTCTGCTTTTTAAAGCTTCTGCAGCATTGTCAATTTCGATTTCATCATATTCATCAAACAGATCATATTGGTTTTTATCTGTAAGGACCAGAGGCAGTATACCGGAGTTAATCAGGTTATCCCTGTGGATTCTGGCAAAGGATTTTGCAATAATTGCTTTTACCCCCAGATACAAAGGCACCAGTGCCGCATGTTCTCGGCTGGAGCCTTGCCCATAGTTTTCTCCCCCGAGAATAAAACCTCCCCCGTTTTCCCGAGCCCTGTCCCTGAAGTCTTTTGTTATTGTGCCGAAACAGTATTCAGACAGCTCCGGAATATTGGAGCGGTATGGCAGCAGCCTGGCATTGGACGGCATAATGTCATCTGTTGTGATGTTATCCCCCACCTTAAGCAGCAGCTTGCACTCCAGCTTCTGCGGAAGGGGTTTGCCGACAGGAAAAGGCTTGATATTAGGCCCCATAACCAGTTCAATATCTTCCTTTTTTTCGGCAGGAAAGATAAAATAGCCGTCATATACCGCAAAATTTTGCGGAAGCTCAACCACCGGATTTTTTAAACCTGCCTCGTCGGGGCTTGTCAAATAGCCTGTCAAGGCAGATACTGCCGCTGTTTCCGGGCTGACCAGATAAACCTCTGCCGTCTCCGTACCGCACCGTCCCTTGAAATTCCTGTTGAAGGTCCTTAAGGAAATGCCTCCCGACCTGGGTGCCTGCCCCATTCCTATGCAGGGCCCGCAGGCGGCTTCTATTATTCTTGCACCCGAAGCAAGAAGGTCGCCCAACGCACCGTTGCCTGCCATCATTTTAAGTATATTGCTGGAACCCGGTGCAATAACAAGGCTGACATCGGGATGAATCCGCTTTCCTTTAAGTATAGCCGCTGTTTTCATCAAATCTGTGTAAGATGAATTAGTGCAGGACCCGATTGCAACCTGATCCACCTTTACTCCTTTAATGTTCCTGACTTCATCCACATTGTCCGGGCTGTGGGGTTTCGCAGCCATCGGCCTTATTATTCCAAGATCTATTATCAGTTTTTTATCGTATTCCGCATCGTCATCAGCTTCAAAGGGAGTATAATCCTTTTCCCTGCCCTGACGCACAAGAAAGTCCCTGACAACCTCATCACCCGGAAATATCGAAGTGGTGGCTCCCGCTTCGGCACCCATATTGGCTATTGTTGCACGGTCTGTTACAGAGAGATTCCTTATGCCTTCTCCGGAGTACTCGATTATATAACCGACCCCTCCTTTGACCGTCAGAAGCTTTAAGACATACAAGGCCGCATCCTTTGCCGAGACCCAGGGCTGAAGCTTTCCTGCCAGTTCTATATTCATAACCTTGGGAACCTTTAATGTATAAATTCCCTGTGCCATAGCCACAGCTACATCAAGGCCTCCCGCCCCTATGGCCAGCATCCCGAGGCCACCCCCCGTAGGTGTGTGGCTGTCTGAGCCCAATAAAATATCCCCGGGCTTTCCGAAACGTTCCAAATGCAGCTGGTGGCATATTCCGTTTCCAGGCTTGGAATATATGATGCCGTATTTTGCTGCGGCACTTTTTATAAATGCATGGTCATCGGCATTTTCAAAGCCGGTCTGAAGAGTATTATGGTCGATATAAGCTACGGAAAGGTCCGTTTTTATCTCCTGAACGCCCATTGCATCCAGCTGCAGGTATACCATTGTGCCGGTGGAATCCTGAGTCAGGGTCTGATTGACTTTTACAGTCAAATCCTCCTTCTGTTCATGGGATTCTGATATCCTGTTTTTTTCGATTATCTTGTAAGTCAGTGATTTTCCCATAGCTGCCTCCTAAAAGTAAAGTAATATTATTACTTCAACATTATAATGAACAATTGCATGTAAGTCAATTAAAAATTGCATATATATTTATTTTATACATAATGCTAATGTTTTACATTTTTCTTTCTATTGTTGATTTTCCTTGATTGTACTATTGTAATAATTCTGTTAACTGCATAAATTATTGCATATTTATGCTATTTATCAGTAATAAATGCATTTCCATGAAACAATTCATGCAATTATCAGAATAGTATTGCACTTTTTACCTTCGTGACAAAGCAGGCTGCAGAAGTATTCACCGCCTGAAAAGAATAAAAAAAGATATCGCGACTACTATCAAGTAGTTTTGCGATATCCTTTTACAGCATTTCCTTAACACCGCTTGCCGCTGCCCTGAAGTGCCTGTTGGCATCAGGGAAATGAATCGGGTGTTTTTCTATAGTTCGTGTATGAATAATCCGCTTCTTAGCTTTGGCTCAAACCAGGTTGATTTGGGCGGCATAACCTTTCCTGCATCGGCTATGGACATTAAGTCCTTAATAGTGGTAGGGCACATGGAGAAAGCAACTTTCATACCGGCATTTACCCTTCTTTCCAATTCCCCGAGGCCTCTGATGCCTCCTACAAAGTCTATTCTCTTGTCGGTTCTGGGATCCTTTATTCCTAATACAGGGTCAAGCAGGTTGTTCTGCATAATTGACACATCCAGCCTGTCAACCGGATCCTCTTCATTGTAAGTGCCTGCCTTGGTCGTAAGCTTATACCACTTTCCATCCATGTACATCCCGAAGGTGTGCCTGACAGTGGGCCTGAATTGTCCTTCCCCAGTGTATTCTTCAATGTCAAATTTCTCTCCGACTTTTTTCAGGAACTCTTCAGCGGAATTGCCGTTCAAGTCCTTTACCACCCTGTTGTAATCCATTATATAAAGCTGCTCATCGGGGAAAAGTACCGAGAGGAAGAAGTTGAATTCCTCGTCCCCCTTGTAGTCCGGGAAGCTCTCTCTCCGCTTGAGGCCTACCTTTACCGCAGATGCGGAACGGTGGTGCCCGTCGGCTATGTATAAATAGTCAACGGCGCGGAACCTTTCTTCCAGCCTCTGAATTGCGTCATCCCCGTCAATTACCCATACCGTATGGCCTATACCGTCATCGGATACAAAGTCATATACCGGCTTGTGGTCAGCCATCCAGTTGCCCACTATTTCATTTATTTCCTTTGAAGCCCTGTATGTAAGGAAAATCGGCCCGGTATTGGCGTTGCAGTAATCAACATGGTTTATCCTGTCCTGCTCCTTGTCCGCCCTCGTATACTCGTGCTTCTTGATAATGTTGTTCATATAATCATCTATTGAGGTGCAGCCCACAAGCCCTGTCTGTACACGCCCCTTCATAACCTGCTTGTATATGTACAGGCAGTTCTTTTCATCCTGCTGAAAAACTCCGTTCTTAATCATTTCTCTCAGATTGTCCCTGGCTTTTTCATATACCCTTTTGTCATAAAGATCAATGGAAGGGTCAAGGTCTATTTCTGCCTTGTCAACATGCAGGAATGAATAGGGATTGCCTTTTACCATTCCTCTTGCTTCATTGCTGTCCATTACATCGTAAGGAAGGGCTGCCACCTTGTGCGCCAGCTCCGGTGCCGGCCTTATAGCCCTGAATGCTTTTACTGTTGCCATAGTTTTCTCTCCTATTCAAAGAAATTTTGAATAATCTGTATTATTTCGCCGCCTATTCTTTCCTGGGCCTCATTGGTTGAAGCACCTATATGGGGCGTCAATGATATTCTCTCATGAGTGTATATTCTTTCATTCTTGGTGGGTTCCTCTTCAAATACATCAAGAGCGGCGGCGGCAACCTTTCCGGAGTCAAGAGCCTTCAAGAGCGCTTCCTCGCATACGACACCGCCTCTTGCCGTATTGACCAGATATACTCCGTCCTTCATTTTTGCAAACTGCGCTTCACCTATTACAGGCTGCTGGTCCTGTGAGCAGGGTATATGAATCGAGATAAAATCGGAGACAGCCAGAAGTTCGTCCAGTTTCATATATTTGTAATCGTTGAAGCCTTCCTTTGCTCCGCTGGTATTGGTATAAACAACCTTCATTCCCAAAGCGAATGCCCTTTTTGCAACCTCCCTTGCAATTCTTCCAAAGCCTACAAGGCCCAGGGTTTTGCCGGAAAGCTCAATCCCCTCGTACTGCTTCTTGTTCCATTTGCCTTGCCTCATGGTATGATTGGCAATATATATATGCCTTGCCAGGCAGAACATATGGCCTATAGCCAGTTCCGCCACCGATGCGCTGCTTGCATTGGGCGTATTGGCAACTGCTATACCGTTAAGCTTTGCATAATCCACATCTATATTATCAACTCCGACGCCGCCGCGGATTATGAGCTTAAGCCTTCCTGTTTCCAGAGCTGCATCTATTATCGGCTGCCTTACTTTTGTTGCCGAACGCACAACAACTGCATCAAAGTTTTTTATTTGCTCCTTTAACACTTCCGGCTCGTAAAATTGTTCAACCACCTCATAGCCGCTGTTCTTAAGCTTTTCAACAGCGGATTTTTCCATACCGTCAGTTACAAGTATCCTTTTCATCTGTTTTCAACCCCCAAGCTTTATTTATTTTCTGAAAGTCCCTCTTACAGTCCCAAAATCTCATTGATATTCTTAATAAGCTCCTTCACTTCACCAAGAGTGTAATCACCCATATGGGATATTCTGAAGGTCTTGTCCTTAAGATCTCCATAACCGTTTGAAATCATAAAGCCTCTCTCACCCAGCTTTTTGTTCAGGCCGCCGACATCAATTCCTATTGTATTCGTAACGGTAGTAAGGGTATTTGAAAGGTATTTCTCATCTTCCACAAACAGCGCAAAGTTCTTTCTTGCCCATGCACGTACATATTCAGCCATCTCGATATGTCTGGCAAATCTCTTCTCAAGGCCTTCGGCAAGAATCTTATCCAACTGGTAGTCCATGGCAAACATGTGGGAAAGGGACGGAGTCGAAGGATATTGATGATCCTTTTTCTGTATGAAATCATAAAGCTCTACCAGGTCAAAGTACATCCCCCTGTTCTCAACCTGTCTGGCGGCTTCAACAGCCCTTTCGGATATCGAGCATGCAGACATGCCTGCCGGCAAGCCAAGGCATTTCTGTGTTGATGTAATGCAGACGTCCACTCCCCACTCGTCAACTCTGATGTCTGTTCCCCCCATGGAGCTTACGGTATCTATAAGATAAAGCACATCCGGATATTTCTTCTTAAGAAGCTCTCCGATTTCTCCGCAGGGATTCATAATGCCTGCTGAGGTTTCATTCTGGGTTACTGTGATTACATCGTATTTGCCGGTGGCAAGTGCTTCATCCACCATTTCAGGAGTAGTAGGCTTTCCCGGTACCGATGAGATTTTATCCGCCGGTACCCCGTTGGCTTTGGCCATCTTGAACCATCTGTCTCCAAAGGCACCTACTGAAAATACCGCTGCTCTTTTCCTGGTGCAGGAGCGGATGGCACCTTCCATCAGGCCGCTTCCGGAGGATGTGGAGAGTATTATCTGGTTCTTGGTCTGAAATACTTTCATAAGCTTTTCAGAAACACTTCGCTGTAATGCCGATGCCTCCTTTGTCCTATGCCCTATCTGAGGTGTAGCCATTTTTTGAAGCACATCCTCACGTACATCGATAGGCCCTGGAATAAATAATTTTTTGTGCATTTTCGTTCCTCCCTTAACTCTTTTCTAAAATTATAATTTAATAATTTATGAATATATAACCCAAGATAATAATACCATTTATGGGAATAAGCCTCAACATATTTAAATTCATTAAAGACATTTTTTGCCCGATGTCCTCAATCCGGGCACAGATGGCCTATTTGAAGTATTCAAATATTCAGCGGCATTTGTTATAATCGATATATGAGAATATCCCTTCACCATATCATTGCAAAGAGGTGTCATATGGAAATCGATTTTACAAAACTGGCCAACAGGAAAACCGCCATATGCGATAAAGAAGTATATCTGGAATTCTCCGTACTGGTTCCGATAATAAAAACCGGCAGTGAGTTTTCACTTCTTTTTGAAGTCAGATCGGAGAAGCTTGCCAAGCAGCCTAACGAAATATGCTTCCCCGGAGGGAAGATAGAAAGCTTTGAAAATGCACGGCAGGCTGCCTTGAGGGAAACCACGGAGGAGCTTCTGATTCCTGAAGCGAACATTGATGTCATTGCCGAACTGGACACTATTGTCACACCATTTAACAGAATCCTGTACCCCTTCGCCGGAAAAATCCATGAATACAAAGGAACCTTTAATTCTGAGGAAGTAAAGGAGACCTTCATTGTTCCCCTTTCCTTCTTCCTGGAAAATGCCCCGTTGCATCATGATATTAATATAAGTATGAAACCTGTGGAAGGTTTTCCATATCATATGGTACGGGACGGAAGGGATTACCCCTGGGGGAAAGGGAAATACCCCGTATATTTCTATACCTATGAAAATAAGATAATATGGGGACTGACTGCAAGGATTATCAAAAACTTTGTAAATCTGCTGGGTTCATAATATGTACCCGGAATACAAAAGAAGGAGTATAAACAGCATGGGAATTAAAAGAATCAAAGGTGTTATACCTCCAATGATCACCCCCTTCAAAGAAAACGGGGATGTGGATTACCGGATGCATGCCGGTAATATGGAGAAATGGAACAATGATAACCTGGCAGGCTGCCTGGTCCTGGGATCCAATAGCGAAACGGTGTATCTGAATGAGGAAGAAAAACTTGAGATGATAAGGATTACTGTTGAAGCAGCAAGGAAAGACAGGCTTATACTTGCGGGAACCGGTATGGAATCAACTAGGGAAACAATAAAGCTGACTAATAAGGCTGCAAGACTGGGAGCACACGGTGCATTGGTTCTGACTCCTTTTTATTACGGCGGTAAAATGAATGATGAAGCTCTCATCAGGTATTTTACCGAAGTCGCAGACAATTCAGATATCCCAATATTGATATACAATGTGACCAAATTCACCCATGTGAATATTTCTGCCAATGCAGTAGAGGTATTAAGCAGGAATCCAAACATAATCGGCATGAAGGACAGTTCCGGAGATGTACCCCAGCTGGTAAAATTTATGAGCGTTGTACCTGAGGATTTCAACCTGATGGTTGGAACGGCATCTTCATGGTATCCGGCTCTTACCTTGGGCATAAGTGCAGGAATTATGGCATTGGCAAATTGTTCACCCAATGAATGCGCATCGGTTCAGGAATACTATGAAAATGGCCAAATTGAAAAAGCAAGAGATGCATATACCAGAATATTCCCTGTAAATACAGCAGTTACAGCCACCTATGGGATTGCCGGGCTGAAATACGCATGCTCCCTGTCAGGATATGAAGGGGGTTATGTAAGGAAGCCCCTGCTGGAATTAAAAGAAGATGAAAAGAAAAAAGTAATGGATATTCTGTCCAAAGCCGGACTTATTTAGGGACATGGGGACAGGTACCGTGTCTCTGTCCCTTTATCCATATCCTCTGCTCATGCTAAAACATTTTCAAACTCCTGCAAATCCGTTATAGGAGCCCTGCAGGCGAAGTTTTCGCATACATAGGCAGTTGTTTTGTTATCTACCATCCCTTGAGCTTCAGTATAAGGGGCAATGCTTGTAATACCTTCTTCCGCATTTTCTTTATCCTTGAACAGGACAACGGTAAATGGGCTGAAATGGCTATTTATACTTTTTATCATTCTTTTTGCATTCTCATCCTCACGATTGCCTACTATCACTATTTCACTTGCTTTGCTGTTAATAAAAAGCAAAGCCGACAGCATATCGGCATATCCCATCGGGTGGCCTTTTATAATACTTCCGAAAGCTTCAAGCTGCTTATAAGCCTTGTCTTCCAAATCAGTATCTCCCGTAAGCCTTCCAAGCCTCAAAAAATTCATGGCGGCAACCGAATTGCCCGAAGGCATTGCACCGTCATATACATCCTTAGGCCTGACAATCAGCTGCTCGCTGTCGCTTCCGTAAAGAAAAAGCCCTCCCTTTTCCTCGTCATAGAAATACTTCAGCATATCGCGGTTCAAGTCTGCAGCCAGCTTCAAATACTCGGCCCTGAAGGTTGCTTCATACAGCTCTATAAGCCCCCATACCAGAAATGCATAGTCATCCAGGTATCCCGGATAAGCGGCTTCTCCTTCTCTATATCTTGCAAGCAGCCTTCCGTCCTCCCGTATAAGCTTTGATCCGATAAACCTTACAGCCCTTTCAGCTGCAACCGCATATTCCATGTTATCCAGCACCCTTGCTCCAATGGATAGGGCTGCTATCATCAAGCCGTTCCATGCTGTCAGTACCTTGTCGTCCTTATAGGGATGAATCCTCTTTTCTCTTGCTTCAAATACCTTTTTCCTATGACCTTCCAAGGGGTTTTTCCGGATATTTTCAAAAGCAGCTTTATTATGCAGAAGGTTGGGGATGTTTTTCCCCTCAAAATTTCCATCGTCGCTTAACCCGTAATAGCCGTTGAACTCCACTGCAGCGTCCTCGCCCAAAATGTTCGTTATCTCCTTTGGGCTCCATACGTAGTACTTCCCTTCCACCCCTTCCGAATCGGCATCCTCCGCAGAGTAAAAGGCTCCCTCCGGTGAAGTCATATCCCTGAGCACGTACTCGAATATCTGCCTTGCAACCTCCCCGTACTGCTCCTTTCCGGTGGCCTGGTATGCTTCCAGGTATGCGGCAGCCAAACCTGCATTATCGTAAAGCATCTTTTCAAAATGCGGCACCAGCCAAATGCGGTCGGTGGAGTATCTGGAAAACCCATAACCCACATGGTCAAAGATGCCTCCCCGGTACATTGAAATCAGAGTCTTTTCAACCATCTGCAAGGCTTTGGGGTCATTTGTCACCTTCCAGTACCCCAGCAAAAACCGCAGATTATGAGGCGTCGGGAACTTTGGTGCTCTCCCGAACCCCCCATATTCACTGTCGAAGCTCCTTTCCAGACCTTTGAATGCTTTGCCTGCAGTTTCAATGTCAAGCTCAACCGCAGAATCAGCAGCAGAATCGGATCTGATATGCTCCAATATATTCTCCGAGGCCTCCAATAATTTTTCCCTCTCCGTATTCCAGGCCTCATTGGTTTTCTCCAGTATTTCAATCACTCCCGGATAGCCCATCCTTGCCCTCTTGGGGAAATATGTGCCTGCAAAAAATGGGGCCTTTTCCGGAGTCATTATTATGGTCAGGGGCCATCCGCCGCTTCCCGTCAAAGCCTGGCACACATTCATGTAAATATGGTCGATATCAGGCCTCTCCTCCCTGTCTACCTTAATGGCTATGTAGTTTTTGTTTAATATCTCCGCAACTTCCTTATCCTCAAAGGATTCCCGCTCCATCACATGGCACCAATGGCAGGTACTATAACCTAAACTAAGAAAAACAGGCTTATCTTCTGCCTTTGCCTTATCAAATGCTTCCTGTCCCCAAGGATACCAGTCAACTGGGTTATAAGCATGCTGCAGCAGGTAAGGGGATTTTTCAGTAATCAGTCTATTGGCTGCTTTGTCTTTATTCATGCGGGCATCACCACCTTTCATTTTGAATTATTTTTACCGCCTTAGATATTATTGCAAATAAAGTATTTTTGTATTCATAGGGCATGGAGACAGGAAAAAAGGAAGTACGGCTCCGTACCCCCTTGTACCGATCTGTCATCAGCTGTTTCAATCAACCCTGTATATTCTTTTCATATCTGCAACTGAAACCGAGTGAAGACATTTGCAGGAAAAGCGAAATCAGTACCAACATAATTAAAATCCTATTGCGAATCCTTGATATATTATTTATACCTTCTTTCACTAAAAATTTCCCGTATATCAAATAATTAACTAAATTATAGCTCCGATTTCCGCGAAATGTCAATAAAGAGGGGCACATGCCCCTCTCATTCCAATAACAAAATAGCACTTTCCGGAAATCTCAGATACAAATTGTCTTTGTCTCTTATATTGTCCCATTCCTGTTTATCAGCTTTATACAGTATCTCCCCATTATCATTTTCACTATTGCTCTTTCTGTTTTCAAAAAAGACATTGTATTCGAACACATCTTCGACTATCCTGTTAATCCTGCACTCCATTACATTTTTTTCTTTTGCCTGGCCTGCATCAGTGATTTGAAGGTCATGTGCCCTGATACCGACATATTTAACCTGTTGAGGCACTTTTTGCTCCGTTTCCAATATTACATCCCAATCGGCAGCATAAACATTTTTGGGGGACAAAACCTCGCATTTTGAAATATTTTTGCACCCGGTGAGCCTGGCTGCACCATACAATTTCGGTTGTCTGAATATATCCTTTGTGTCCCCGTGTAAAATGGACCTCCCGTTATCAAGCACCACAAGCCTGCTGCAAAAACTATATACTTCTCCCCTGCTGTGCGTAACCATCAAAACTTCTCCCTCATACAATTTTAACAATTCCAAAACCCCGTCCTGAAGCTGTTCTCTCAGGTGCGAATCCAATGCAGAAAACGGCTCATCCAGCATCAATATATCCGGTTTGTATACAATGCATCTTGCCAGTGCAACCCTTTGCTGCTGTCCCCCCGAAATCTTGTTTGGATACTTCTTTTCCAGTCCCTGCAAATGAAAGGACACTATCATTTCATTAACCTTTTGTTTCTTTTCTTTCTCCGGAAGGCGCAATCCCATGCCGATGTTCTCTTCTACCGTCATATGAGGAAACAGGGCATAATTTTGAAATAAATAGCCGATATTCCTTTCCTGCGGCTTAAGATTGATCTTCTTTTCGGAATCATACAGGACTTTACCGTTAAGAACAATACAGCCTTCATCAGGGGTTTCAATTCCGGCAATACATTTCAGCGTCAAGCTTTTCCCGCTGCCGGAAGCCCCCAGGATTCCAAGATACTCCCCCTCTGTTCTAAAAGAAACGTCAAGAGAAAAACCTTTCAGTTTTTTCTTTATATCAACCGCCAAGCTCATATGCTTCTCCCCTGTTTGATTATTTCCATTACTTCTACTTGTTTTTCACTATACCACTTACTTTGCTTTCCCCTATACCGCTACTTAAAGTATTTTCTTTCCCTTATAGAAAAATAATTTGTCAAAACAACAACAACAAAGGATATTAACATAACAATTATTACATAATAAGAGGCAGCCTGCATATTCCCGGCAGCAACCTCCGAATAAATTGCCAATGGAAGCGTCCTCGTCTTATTTTCTATGTTACCTGCGATCATAGCCGTAGCGCCAAACTCGCCCAAGCCCCTGGCAAATGCCAATATCCCGCCTCCGGCAACACCCGGTAAAGCAAGGGGCATTATTATTTCCCAGAAAATCCTTCTCTCGGACATTCCCAATGTCCTTGCTGCCATAATTAATTCTTGGTCTACCTGTTCAAAGGCACCTCTGGCAGAACGGTACATAAGGGGAAATGAAATTACCGCAGCTGCTATTACGGTGGCACTCCAGGAGAAAACTATTTTTGTACCCAAAAATTGCAGAAGGAATTTGCCGACAGGCCTGTTTACACCAAAAACAATCAGAAGGAGAAATCCTGCTACTGTCGGCGGCAAAACCAGAGGTAATGTTAATATGCCATCCAATATCATCTTTGCTTTGTCGGATTTCATCCTTACAATCCATCTTGCAACATATAGCCCTGACAAAAATGTTAAGGCTATAGATGCGGAAGCGGTTTTCAATGAGATTATTATCGGTGACATTTGCATATCATACACTCCTACTTGATCGCTGTGAAACCATATGATTCAAATACTTTCTTTGCTTCATCGGTTTTCAAGAACTCAACAAATTTTTTTGATGCATCCATTTCTTTAGAAGCTTTAACTATGCCTGCCGGATAAATCACTTTAGAAACCGTTCCTTCCGGCGCTTCCGCAGCAACTTTTACTTTTTTGTTTGAAGCTGCATCGGTTGAATAAACGATACCGGCATCGGCGCTGCCTTCAGCTACCCAGTTCAGTACTTCCGTAACATTTGTTCCAAGGCTTGCCTTTTTAGATATCTCTTCCCAAATATTAAGGTTTGTTAATGCTTCTTTTGCATACTGGCCCGCCGGTACGCTTGCCGGGTCGCCGACGGCTATTTTATCAGCCTTTAAAATATCTTCGAAAGCGGTTATTCCCTTTGTGCTGTTTTCCGGAACTATTAGCACAATCTTGTTTTCCAAAAGCTGAACAATAGAGTTTTCCTCAATTAAGCCTTTTTCATTCAATGCATCCATTTGCTTCATAGCTGCTGACATAAACACATCTATGGACGCACCTTCTTCAATTTGTGTCTGTAATTTTCCCGAGCTGTCATAGGTTGCCAATACATTGATACCGGGATTTTTTTCTTTAAACATCGGTATCACTTCACCGTCTATGCAGTTTTTCAAGCTTGCCGCAGCAGCAACGGTAATAGTTGATTCTTTTGCGGCAGCATTGTTGCTGCAGCCTGTCGAAGCCAATACTATGCACAAGGCAAACAACGCAATAGCAACTGTTCTTTTCATTTTTGACCCTCCTTTTTTGAAACCAATTAAACCTAACTAAAACTAACTCAACCTAACTAAAAATAGTTTACCAGAATTAATCCGATATGTAAACATTCTATGTAATCATATTGCTTTATGGTAAAATGGTATTATGTAATTATAGAACTGCAAAGAAGGTGAGTTAATTGAACGAGGATGTCTTATATACTCCGGAGGAGATTGCTCTGAAGCTTAGGATAACAAAAGGAACAGTATATGAAATGATTAAAAGAGGTGAGCTGGAGGCTCATCGAATAGGGAGGTATATTCGCATATCTCAAACTCAATTTGAATTATACCTGTTAAAGGCAAAAGGCTATGAAAATATATATGAGGCAGTCATAAGCCGGGAGAGCAACGGAACCTTTGCAAATATCGGATCGGTTAAAATTTATGTCGATACTGCTTTGGAAGGGCAGGTTAAAGTATCTGTCCGCCCGGAAAATATTATATTAAGTATGGGTACATTTATTAGCAGCGCGCGAAATGTTCATAAAGGAACAGTAACTGATATTATTGCCAGCGGCTCCAAAGTATTTGTAACCGTTGACATAGGTATTTCGATTAAAGCACTCATAACCGAAAAATCATTAAGAGAAATGCGTATTGAAAAAGGAACAGAACTCTATGTCGTTTTCAAGACTATGTCCGTGACAGTCTACAAATGAAGACAGGGGACAAGTGCACTTCAGTACCTGTCCCCTGTCTATAATTTAATATAAACCATATACTTTATTTATACTCTGAATGAAAATGACACCATTGCCGGGCTCATTAATATTAAGCCGGTCGCTGATTGAAGAAGCGATTTTGTCACTCAACGTGCTCTCGGATATTATCAGAGCAATTTCTTTTTCCGGTTCTATTTCTATTGAGAATATCTTACTGGTTTCATGGATGCCGGAGCCTCTTGCGTGGATAATTGTCCCTCCTCTTGCCCCTGCGTCCCGTGCTGCTTCAACTGCAGCTTCCGCTTTGCCTCTTTCAACTATTGCCATAATAAGATTATACATGGGATTCTCCGCACCTCCGCTTACATTGTCAATCTTACAGCCGCATCTGGCAATGCCCAATATACTTTTTATTGAAGTAGTAAATGCAATGCCGTGATTCGGCTTTGAAAATTTAAACTTCCTATTAAGCTCTTCAAGTACAGTATCTTCTATAGCTGCTTCTGCTGCCATCAGTACAATTTCCTTCCTGCTCTCGGACAGTTCCAAAAGCTCCAGAATAGCACTTTTCACCGTTCCTTTCCCAAGGAAAATGGTTCCCCCGGTTACCCCGTGCTGCTTGGATAGTTTCAGAACATCACTGCCCAATCCGAAATTTACGATTACACAGATTAGATTATAGTCTTTATTCTCAAGGCAATTATGCATTTTTATCTACCTCCTTTTTGGACTTCATCTTAAATAGCAGCCCCAATATTTGAAGAGTGATAATGGGGGACAAAGCCACCATGGAAATCATTCCGAAGCCATCCCTCATAACACTTGCCCATTCAATGGCATCCGCAACGCCTTGAATATAAGCCAGTATAAAAGTTGCAGTCATAGGGCCGGTTGCAACCCCTCCTGCATCAAAGGCTATGCCTACAAAGAGCTTCGGTGCAAAATATGTCATGACTATCGAAATTATATATCCGGGTAAAAGATAATGCCATAACTGAATCTCAGGAATCAATATCCTTATTACTGATAAAGCAATGGCAATGCCTACTCCAAGAGAAAGCGGCACTAATACGGCTGATCTTTTAACATAACCGGCAGTTACCTCTTCTATCTGATACGTCAGAACATGAACTGCCGGCTCGGCCAATATCGTCACCAGACCGATGACGAAACCGATAATTACAACATACCACTTATTGTCAAAGGAAGCAAGATTATATCCTATCACACTTCCCAGCTCCATAAAGCCCGCATTGACACCGATCAGAAATATTGCAAGCCCCAGGAATGTATAACCGAACCCTATTAGTATCCTTTTATATGCTCTCCGCTCCAGCTTGAAGGATATTCTTTGAAAAACCAGGAATATAACAAGCAAGGGTAAAATTGCGATAAAACTCTCTTTCAGTATATCCGGCATCAACTTGAAAAAGGGCTCAAAAATTGAATCCGAATGTAATATATTAAATTCAAGGCTTACAGCATACTCATTCTTTTTTGACAGTATATCCAAAATCATTACCGAAATTATAGCACCAATAGATGCTATGGAAACCAATCCAAAACTATCTTTTTCCGCAGATTTGCTATCCTTGTTCAGAACAGCTATCCCCAGGGAAAGCGCAAGGATAAAGGGTACGGCAAGTACTCCGGTGGTAGCGCCTGATGCATCAAAGGCTATTGCTAAAAACTCAGGTGAAGTAAATAATGCCAGTATAAAAATTAATAAATATGATACAGTCAATACCTTATACAGAGGTATATTAAAAACAACTCTGATAAAACCAAATGAAACCAATACCGCCAGCCCGACAGACACCACTATAACTATACTGCTGCTTGATATCCCGCCTAATGTGACTAAAGCGACCTGGTTAGCCAGGACAAGCAATCCCGGCTCCGCAATCGATACAAAAAAACCGAGAAGCAAACCGGAAACGGCAATAATCCATAGCTTATTATTTTTAGTAAGGCTTGTGCCTATAAGGCTGCCAAAAGGAGTAACTCCAATATCCACTCCAACCAGAAAAACAGTTAATCCAAAAATTATCAGTACTGAACCGATTAAAAATCTAATGATTAAATTTGATGCAATAGGCAAGACAGTATAGTTTAGTATCAACACAATAAAAACTATTGGAAGCACTGATGCCAATACCTCTCTAAGCTTTTGACTAAATATATTCACAGGTACATCACTTCCTTTTCATTAACTTCTCATAAGTGTTACAAGGAAAGTGAGCTTTTGTATTTTCCTCCTTCAAAGTGGCTAATTATTAATGCTATTATCTGTTTCCGTCTGTCAAATACCAGCAACTGCAAGGCAAATTGCAGTGCTAACACAAATTTTGAAGTTTCAATTATTTCAAATATACTGCTATTGGAATTTGCATTATATTTCAGCTTATACTGCGCTCTTGGCAGCATAATCGATACACCGTTAAAGTTTTCTTCATCCAATTTGAGACTCGGGGTTTCATCGTGGAATTGAATGCTCGGTATTTTATCGAAGTTAATTAATATGGGAAAATCGCTGCAAGGCAGAATTACATTACAAATAACCAACAATATAAACATTACAGATATAAAAAGTTTTCTGTTATAAATATACTTCATAATAAAATCCCTCATTATGCATATCTAATGAAATTTGCTTAAAAGTTTTAATAAACAGTGGTTTATTAAAAATATTGTTTAATTTGTAACAATATCTTAATGAATCTCACATTATCTCGACTTTATAATATCATAAAACCTGACCTAATACAATCAAGGTCAAGGTATCTATAAAAAAATGCGTCTCTCGACGCATTTTTTTCACTATCTCTTCTTTATCCCGTTCCAATCCCCCCACTCATCTTCTCCGATGTAGCGGAACTGCCCGCTGAAGGACCTTCCTCCGCTTTCAAGGTTGAATCGGAATTCTCCTGTAAATTCTCCTTCCCTTACTCTGCCTGTAAAAGCATTTCCTGAAGCTGTCCCTTCTATCTGAAAAACAGGTACATCGCAATATGGCCTATATACTCCTGTGATGCCGGAGCCGTTCTGGGCCAACACCATAGGGCCGAAGTCCGTGTACCATACTCCTCCCCATGCATTGCCAGTGTTTCCGAAGGAATCGGATAATTTAACTCCTACCCATTCGAAGGATTCCTCCCAAGCTTCATAACCGTCAGGACGGCTCCAGCCGCTTATGCTTCCGTCCTGAGCAATTGTAAATTCAAACCTGCCGGGACCAAAGCCGGTGTCCATGGTACCCGTTAGCCTGTTTCCGCTTACAGTACCGTTTATCGCCAAGTTGTCTTCCCATTCACCGTAGGTGCCGGTTACACTGTTTCCCGTCTGTGTGAGCATCATCATGCCACTGTCTATTTTCCATACACCGTTCCACTGGCCATCCCCCTGCTGCTGGCTCGAAGTGCCTGTACCTGTTGTTGTACCTGTTGTTGTTCCAGTTGTTGTACCGGGTGTTGTGCCTGTTGTTGTTCCAGGCGCTATTCCAACGGACGTATCCATAGTAGCCGCCCATTTTTTAGGTGCGGCAGACACCTCATTGGATCTTACCCCTATGCTGCTGTCGCCGTAAACGGGCCTGACGGTATAGTAATAAGTCGTATCGACGTTTACGCTAATGTCGGTATATAAGGTACCATTGATTAATGAAGCGTTAAGAGGCTGCTCTGTCTGCCCTCCCGGGCTTGTCGATCTGTAGATATTGTATCCCAATACTCCCCGTGAATCGGTAACTCTGGTCCAATTCAGCTTAATATGCCTGTTTCCGGCCTGTGCCTGCAGTGTTAGCGGAGATAACTGGCCCTCAAAATGCCCTGTTGTGACATTATAATCAACTTGATTTATATTGTCTGTTTTACCCAAATCCCCTATTACAGGGCTCTGATTGTCTTGCGGTGCGGTCGCTCCCTCAGCCGCTTCAAAGGAAGGGCTGGTTGAAAGGTATATAATATTGCTGCCCTGACTGAATACCCTTACGCAGTACAAACCCGGATTAACCGGCGCAGTGCTGTTGATAACCCCGCTGTTGCTGTTGCTCAGCGAAACCAGATTTCCCCAATAGGTATCATATCTGTTGCTGTTCAGAGGGTATATCCCTGCCCAGGTACGCTCACCGTATGGTGCGTTTTCAATTTGTATGTTCAATTGCCCTGTTGGGTTTATTTTGTCAGGTATGTTCCTAAATACGGTATTATGGGGCATTACATAAAACGGAGAACTTACGCCTGTTCTTACATATACCCCGTTTGTAAAGTAAACGGATCTGAATTGGTATGCCCCAGGTATCATAGGCATGTCAAAAAATACATTGCCGGTTGTATTATTTCCAGTACTTTGCAGGTCCGACCAATATTCATCAGTCTCACCAATACTGTAAAGCCCAATATAAGAGTTGCTCTTTTCAGGTATATTTTCATAACTGACAATTCATCTGTCCGCCCGGCCAGGGTGATATGGCTCCCCAGGCGCTGCCTCCATTTTATTGATTATGAAGTATTCCCTATTCTCAGCCTGAACTCCTATTGGTGTTAAAAGCTGAAGAAATAACGCCAATACCAGAATCCACGAAAATATTTTTTTCATACAAATATACCTCCTTTACATTTCTAATTTCTGCTCTCCCTCTTAGTCCCTGGGGTATGTGGCTGTTTTTCCTGCTGCTGTTATTTCATAACCATTTATTTCTTGATCAGACAATATTATTATTTATTTTATTAAACATTTAATTGTAATTATTGGCAAAATATGATCAAAATCAGTACCAAAAATGTTATTTTGATAAATACTTCCAACTTGCGGCATATTGAAAAGCCGGGAGTTTAACCCCTATCCTGAATATTTGATATCCTCAAATCAAATAATATTGCTTAACAAGGCACATTTCTACTAAATTTCCTTTTTTAATAATGTGCTGTATTTACAAGTAAAGCAGGTATAAAATGTCAAACGTAATGTGGTATGCTCTTTTGGCCGGCATCAGCATAGGTATTGCAGCCATTGCCATATATATGAAAAGAGACAAATATCAATTTTCAACATACATGGTATTTTATTTATTTTCAGCAACCATTACATGGATTGGTGAATTCATCGTACTTGGCCTGTTTAATTCCTATGCATATAAAACTGGTATAAGTCAAAACCCCTGGGCTCAGAACCTGCTCGGCCATTTGCTTCTCAATACAAGCATGTTCCCCGCGGCAGCAACAGTAATGATAGCATATTCTTTAAAAATCGGCGGAATTGTTTTAACTGCATTTTTATTTCTGCTTCCGGAATACTTATTTACTAAACTGGGCATATATGAACAGCATTGGTGGAACTATTACATGTCCTTCTTCAATGTTATTGCTTTTATGCTGATTTCCGGGAAGTGGTTTTCCAAAATGTATGAAGAACGCCGCGGGCTAACCAGGGCTGTAACATATTTTTTTATTGCATTTGTATGCATACACTTTCCGTCTCCCATACTGCTGCTGGCAGGCAAGCAGCATTACAAACTAAGCTTTGTCAGGAAAATATTTGATGATTATTATCTGTCAAGCATTATTGTTTCATTTACATACCATCTTGTCTTATGCATAGTATTTGTATACTTTGTATGCATACTTAAAAAATGGTATTGGAAAATCGTACCTTTTCTCACTTGCATCACAGTTCTGACAATATTTGAAAAAACAGACATCTTGATTATTCATAACGGTTGGAAATTCATTTATACCATACTATTGCAGCAAATTAGCATAGCAATATTTATTCTGATTGAAAAATTCACCTTAAAACCGGATTAAAGCTGAATTTATGCTTTTGTTGAAACATCTCTGTTCCTGAATCCAATCAATCCAATCCCCGTTAGTATGGCAGAAAAGCAAAGCAGCCCAAGCAGCGGAAGCAGCGGTAAATTTGCTATATCAATGGTATAGTGGGCATATGAGAAGGGAGAAATCCACATCAGTGACCAATCAATTATCTGAGCTTCCCATACAAGCTCCAACATACTAAACGATACCCAAACCACCCAGCTCAGAGCTGTTATTTGAGGCCATAAACCGTACAATAAAGCTGTTATGCCTAACAGTATCCATACAGGCGGGATTTTTGAAACGTTCATACAAAAAATACGCCAGAATCCATTGCTTAAATCGTCTGCTGCGAGTCCATAAGCCAGTCCCCCGGCAATACCCGTTGCCAGCAGCAATGCAGCAGAACATAAAGCTGCTACGATTAAATGGCTGCTCATCCATCGAATCCGGCTCACCTGCTTATCCACCAGCATCTCCGCTCTGCCCTCATTTTCCTCCTTTTTCAGGCGCAATACAGCTGTTATGGCATAGGCAGCCACAAAAAGCGACACCAGATAGATGCCGATACTAATAAAGACATATCCCAAGCCCACTTCATCGGTCCAATCCGTACCTCCCAAATCGGACAGCCAGCCGCTTATCCCGCCGGATTTGGATAAGCCGGGAGAGAAGGCTGAAAACACAACAATATACAATACTGCTCCCGCCAGCCAGCCCATAAAGCTTCTCTTATGCAGCCTCCAGGCTAATGCCAAAGGGCTGGAAAAATGCGGAGCCGCTTCCGGATGCCCTGGGCGGGCCAAAAGAACACCTGCCCCCAGGTCTCTGTGGGCAGAAAGTACATATGCAATAACGACAGGTATGGCCGCAAAAGCAGCAAAATATATCAGACTCCAGCCATGATTGCCGGCAAAGGGCTTGGTCACCCGCTGCCAGGCCATGGGAGTAACCCACCTTAATAAGGTATAGCCCCCTCCCAAGTTATTCAAAACCATCATCACTATTCCCAGCCCTAAGACTGCCATGCCAATTCCCCGTGCAGTTCCGCTGTTTTCCCGCAGCTGTACACCTAAAGCGCCTATCCCGGCAAAAAAGCACCCAACAACCGACATGGTCCCTCCTAACAGAAAGGAACCTGATGCAGCACCCCCAAGGGCAATGTTACTCAAGGCGATCAGCACTCCTGACGAAATATTTAAAATAGCGGCAAGAAGCAATGCAGCAGTCAAATTGGCATAAGGGCCTACTGCATATGCACGAACCAGCTCGCTGCGGCCTGTTTCTTCATCTCTGCGGGTGTGCCGGATTACGGTAAGCAGGCTGCCTATTCCCAAAACAAGCGCCAGTTGTGAAGTGCCTCGCCATACAATAGCTCCTGAAAGGTCAAAGGACATGACCGGGCCAAGAACCGCAGAAACTAACGGGTCTTTATCAAATTCAGCCAATACGCTCTGCATTCCCTTATCGGCCATAGCGGTGAAAGTAACTGCCACAATCAAACCCAGAATCACAGGGAGTAATATCCAGAAGGGCAGCAAGTACCTGTCCCGGCGCAGAAACAACCTGATAAGCGTCCCGGTTCCCGAAAAATCACTGATTCTCATCTCGCAACTCCTCCTTTTTCACGAATATCGTCACCGTAATGGCGCATGAAAAGCTCCTCCAAACTTGGCGGCTCAACCGTCAAGGACTTGATTCCCAATGGCAGCAGCATCTCCATTACCTTCGTCATGGCATCGGAATCTACTGAAAAACTATATTTAAGGCCCTTCCGGGACATATCATAAACTCCATATAATTTTCCCAGCCCAGCAGCAGCGGTGCCGGTCTCCACATTAACGGTGGTACGGGTAAGATGCCGAAGCTGTGAAATGGTTCCCGATTCCACAATCTGCCCTTGCCGGATAATGCTTACCCTGTCGCATAGAGCCTCCACCTCAGACAGAATATGGCTTGACAGCAGCACGGTCTTACCGGCTTTTTTTATTTCCGCTACGCATTCCTGAAAGACTGCCTCCATTAAAGGATCAAGCCCCGAGGTGGGCTCATCCAAAAGATACAATTCCGCTTCACAGGAAAAGGCTGCCACCAAAGCTACCTTCTGCCGATTCCCTTTGGAATAGGTTCCGCTCTTTTTGGTCGGATCAAGCTGAAAGCGTTCCAGCAATTGCTTTTTTCTTGAAACATCAAGCCCTCCGTGCAGCCGTCCTAGAAGGTCAATGATTTCACCTCCGGACAGATCAGGCCACAGGGTAACATCACCCGGGACATAAGCAAGCCGGCGATGCAGCCTGACAGCATCCTTCCATGGATCACCGTCAAGCATTGAGACTTCTCCCGATGTTTTTCTCAAAATCCCCAGCAGGATGCGGATAGTCGTGGACTTCCCAGCTCCGTTGGGACCGATAAACCCGTGTACCTCCCCTTGCCGCACTGTGAGATTGACCCCCTTTAATGCCTGAGTCGAGCCAAAAGACTTGGTCAGCTTTTGAATATTAATCACATTCATATACTGCCCTCCTGTTTTATATGTTTTATAATATTTTGTTATTATATCTCTATATTATCTAATCTTATTTCTCCTGTCAATAAGTTTTATATATTTTATATTGACCCGTTATAAAACTTCTAGTATAATTGAGACGGGGTGAAAAACCATGAACGGATATGAGCGCAGAACAGAATTGAAAAAAGACAAAATACGTGCTGCCGCATTAGAGCTTTTTTGCATGTACGGTACGGAAAAGACCAGTATAAATGAAATCGCACAGAAGGCGGGGGTTGCACCGGCCAGTATTTATAATTATTTCGGAAGCAAGGAAGGCCTGATGAAGGATACAACCATAAACCTCCTTGAAAATGGCTGGAGAGCAAGAAAAGAGCTGTGGGAAACCGACCTGCCTTTTCCTGAGCTGGTGAAGCGTGCCGTATCAATGAATTATGATTTTATTGACCATATCAATCTGGATACTCTCAGTGCATTGTTTAATACCGATCCTGAGATAAAGAAGCTGGCAGATGATTATTATAAGCACAAGTATCCTTATATCGTAAGCCAATTCATTGAAAAAGGCCGAAGGGAAGGCTATATACGCAAAGATATTTCAGTAGAAGCAGCTACAATTTATCTTAAAATGTATCAGGACCTGTTCCAGCAGCCTGAAATACTGCGGAACAGAAACAAAGATTTGTTTAAGGAATTATGTGATTTAATGCTGTACGGTTTGGCGGGGCAGCCTATTACCTCCAAAACGGAGTAAGGAAAAAAACATAAAAGCCTCTCAATTATTAATCAGGAAATACAGCTTCAGGACAAGGTATCTTCACCTTGTCCTATTATTTTCCAGTTTTCAGCCAAGGCATATGAGGCAAGATATTAACATACAATGTTAGTGACATTCCTGGGTATGGGAGATGATTGAAGCTGTGAAAAAATACTTGATGCTGGGGCTTCTTTCGCTGCTGATTATGGTTTCTGATCAGCCGAAGCAATCGGAAGAAAGCATAAAAATTGTACTTGGCGGAGATGTACTTCTCGACGGGTCTGTGGGCTGGCTTATTGAAAATCAGGGATGCAGCAGCATATGGGGAGATATGATTAGTATCCTCACTTCCGCTGATTTTTCAATGGTGAATCTTGAAAATCCCTTAAGCAGCAGGGGCAGCATGGAAAAAGACAAGCAGTTCACATTCAGGGGAAAGCCCGCATATGTAAAAGCTTTGGAATCTGCGGGAATTGATATGGTTTCACTGGCTAACAATCATGTCCTGGATTACGGAAAAACCGCCCTCATGGATACAATGAAGCATCTGGATGATGCCGGAATTCTCTATGCCGGTGCGGGACAAAATGAGGATGCCGCAAGCATGCCGGTATTTATTGATAAGGGAGCAGTAAGTATGGCTGTTCTGTGCTCCAGCCATGTTATTCCCTTTGTGCACTGGCATGCAGGCAAGAACAAGCCCGGGGTTGCAAGCGCATATGATCCTGCAAGGCTTATATCAGAGGTTGCATCGGCTTCTGAAAAGGCAGATATAGTCCTGGTATACCTTCACTGGGGAAAAGAAATGAAATCTCAGCCTGTCCAATACCAGAAAAACATTGCCCGGATGCTGATAGATGCCGGCGCTGACCTTGTAATAGGTTCACATCCTCATATTATTCAAGGCCTTGAATTTTATAAAGGAAAACTAATCGCCTACAGCCTGGGTAATCTTGTCTTCACCAACAGCTTCAAAGAAACAATGCTTCTCAGTATCAGGCTTTCAAAGCAGGAAATGTTGGAAGCTCATGTGATTCCATGCATGATTA
>Ga0302249_1000757_pt1 | contig 26046 bp, 21 predicted proteins | sample AAG_UR_Val_MG_FD_193531 | JGI IMG/M metagenome (GOLD analysis project Ga0302249, IMG submission 193531) | Enriched activated sludge microbial communities from anaerobic digester in WTTP, New Holstein, Wisconsin, United States - AAG_UR_Val | ecosystem: Engineered > Bioreactor > Anaerobic >... | reverse complement strand
TCCCGTCAAACCCGAAACAATGTATGTTGACGGGCAACCGGTGGAATATATGCCCGATAAAACAAATGTCGTTCATGGAAAAAACATGATTGCATATTCAAGAAACAACTACATCTTTGGCTCTTTTCTTGGTAGTTATGTTATCACCTCGGCAAACAGATACAATATTCTAAGAGTCACAATTTATCCTTTCGATTATAATCCATTTACAAAAAAATTAAAGAAATTAACATCTGGGACACTGACGGTTTCCCTTGACACGAACAACATAATTAACCTCCCCAACAATATCTCTTTAACCAAGAGAGAACTTTTATCAAAGTTGTCGGAGATGGTAGTAAATCATGACGACATTATTATAGGGAGTCGCGGAATTATTACACCGTTAATTTCATTCAATTCGACTCTCCACTCTGTGAATGGCAAAACAAATGATGTGTACTATATTATAACGACAGAAGATGTTTTCCAGAACAGCCTATATCTTGATAAATTCATTGCTTCGAAGAAAAACCGGGACATGACGGTCTATCTTGTAACAGAAGAAAAAACTCGAAAAGACGGGATTATTATCGAGAATAGCGGATGGGGACAAGTGGGTCTTATAGGTAATGATGCGGCCGACGCTTTAAGATATTACATAAAAACAAAATATAACGGCATAGATTATCTTCTCTTAATAGGAAATCCTCATCCGGGCACCTGTGCTCGAAGAGCAGGAATGCTCACAAATCCAGAAGATGATAGTGCCCCTGCGGATACCCTGACTTGTTTAAATGAGGGACAAGACGCTGGCGCCTTGCCTATGAAAAGAATAAACTTGTTTTCCAATAGTGAATGGGAAGGATATTGCAGTAACTGGAATTGGGCTATGGAAAGATGCGACGGCTTTTGGTATCCCGCTAACGATGTTAGAAGATCGGTGCCGTCTGATTTGTATTATGCTGAATTATCAGATGTTGTTGTCTGGCATCAAGGGGCTCCTGTAATAAAAGATCCATGGGACCTGGATAATGACGGCCTTGTGGGAGAAAATGAGGGCAAGATAGACTTAAGAAATGACAACGAGTTAATTAATCTCGATATTAAACCTGACATAATGGTAGGTAGAATTCCCATATATTGGATAACTCGCTTTCCTCCCGCAACCTCTGGGCCGGATTACGAAAGTCTTGATCGTGTGTTTTCAGAAATTATTAAATATGAGAATGAATCGAAACATAGTGCCTCGCAATGGCGCAACAGCATGTTTTTGCCGATGGATCAGTTAAGCGAAAAACACCCGGGATGGTACTCAGCAGAAATAACCATGGCTAATCTTCCCGCCACGATTGATTTTAAATATACGATTTATGACGAGCAATATTTCAACGATGCAATCATGCTTAATACTAAGAGGTATGACAACAACTTCAATGATTGCGATAATATGGGCACATCATATAAAATATGCGCTATGCCTGTTGTTACAGGAAATGACATTTGCGATAACACGACAATTGGTGCCAGACATTATATCCCGTGTCCTTTGGCAGTGGGTGATATCGGCGCTCAATTGCAAGAATGTGATGGAGTAAGTTGGGTTAACAGCGGGATTTGTTTCGACAACGGAAGCGAGAACAAAAATCTTGTCGCAGGCATACCCATTCTTGATTTTAACTGTATATGTACTATAGATTGGACTGCATATAGAAGTTATCTGGGGAATCCGATACAAGACAGCACTGCTTCGGACCCTTTGCATGGAAAGATAGACCAAGAATGTGTAGACGCGCCCTGTGAGTTGACCTATGATCATTATGATTTCGGCCTTGTTTTTTCTAACGCTCATGGTGGACGAGACTCTACTGGTGGTATAATAACAAGCACCTATGTTACTAATCATCCCAAGGACAGGAGATCAATATGGTTTACTCCGTCATGCCAAAATGGATGGCCCGAAGATCCCCTAAATCTGGGCACAAGGCTATTGTACAACTCATCTATTGTTGTTGTTGCTGGTACTCGTAATATGCAATATGATTCCAACTGCTTCAGCGACATCTTGGATAGGTTTAATTGTTTTTATACCAGTGACTCCACCGTCGAAAGCGGCGATACTTTTGCCTATTTCTTTTTTAAATTCTTAACCGACGAGTCTCTTTCTGATCGCATAACAGCTGGTCAGGCATATCAAAAAATGCATAATATTCTTAGTGGTGATAATCATCGAAGAAATCGAATTCAGTTTAATATGTACGGAGACCCGTCTTTGGGACTGGACACCCATTCGAAAAAGGGGAATGATTTCGATGGTGATGGTGTTGTCGATGATTTCGATCCTTGTCCCAACGATGATAGCATAGTGCGCTGGGGACAGGACCTCGACGGTGACGGGGTTTCCGATGTCTACGATTCCGACGGCGACGGTTTGGCCGACATTTGCGACAACTGCCCCGATGCGCCCAACCCGATGGTGTTGTCGTCGAAAGAAATTCTTATCGCTCCCCCACAGGTAGGCAGCGATGCCAATAATGCCGGTGCCTATTTCAACACGACGATAGGCCCCTTGGGCCTCCCGGTCAAGTCTTTTACAAGATTTGAAATACGCAAAGTTGCGCTCTCTCCTTTTACGACCTTTTCTTACCCGGTCTATTATTGGCAACCGGACCACGACCTTGACGGCGTCGGCGACGCCTGCGATTACGGCACGGCGACAACGAAGTTCGACAGCATCAGCGGGAACACCCGCTGGACCAACAACAATCGGACCCGCTATGAAAACGAGTACATGGGAGTGCTTTATTCATACTGGGTCAATTCCGACGGCACAACTCCAATATACTACAAGACACAGGACTATTGTTGGGCAACAAAACAGGAATACCAAGATACATTATGGGGAACTCAAGGTTATTGTACGACCGCACACGGCAACAATGACCATCGCGCCATCCTTAATTTTGGCTATAGTCATGGATCCGACCCAGCTCCCGTTCGTGGAGGAAATGCTGTATGGAACCAAATGTCGTGGGATCAAAACTACAAAACGGTTCTAACGGCGCGGCGTCAGGAATATCCCGCATGGGACACATTCAATATCAATGAGGCACATTCCGGGATCAGAGTCAACGCCAAGAACACCTCCGGTCAGTACACCGCCGGGTATGTGCGGCATCAGGTTCCCATCGGCAAGACCTATTTGCAGGATCTTTTCTTCTGGAACTGGCGGAATGATGTCGTTCAGGATAACGATTTCTATGCGGCCACGCTCGTTTCCAGAGGTAGAGTCATCAGCGGCTTCGATGCCATGGTGCCCGAAATCGCGGGGAACGATCACGATTTCTATATCGGTTATTCGGCCGGCATCAAAGGGGCCAATCCTCTTTACATCACCGGCGATACCGTCAACGCCGATTTCTTCTACAACACCAAACTCGCGGCGCGGGCCGAGAGATACGACACCAAACCGCAACCGGTCACCTATATCAAACGGTCTCTGCCGACAATCCCGTTCAAGGAAGATAAATATATCATCGATCGCGAAACATGGCTGGCGATAGTGGGTTCGCGTTTCGGGGTTGAGCCTTCCCTCGATCAATCATGGTTGGGACTGTGGCGATACGGCCCCGGTGCGGATCCGCATGTCGATTTCAAGCAGATGCTTGCGCAGACCCGGGCATTGGTCATTGACGACGAAGGATTTCTCTACAGCCTCGTTGCTGGAACGGCCGGCGGCACGGAAACGCTTTCGGCCTATGTCAATTATCCCGACAACGCCGGAGACTGGACTCTTTTGGGAACCGGGATCAAGCCTGACAACATCGACGGGATCGTCAGTGCGAGGATTGTTGGTGGCAGCGTCTATCTTATCGGCAAGGACACCAACTACACGACGGGCATCGTTGCGTATGCTCTCCATCGGATATCGACCGATGTGACCGGCGCGATGACCTTCGACCCCGTGACCTCCCTGCCCAACGACCTGAAAGGCATGACGCTGCACGACATCGGCGGGAGCCTCTATATTACCGGTGCACGCGGAGGCGTTGTCGAGATATATGTCGTTGAGGGAGAGAACGCGGTTCTTCTTTCGTCGGCGCAGAAACCGCCCGCCCGCGATTACTCGGGCGCCTATGCCTCGCAGGAAGATCTCTATCTGGCAGGCGGCGTGACGACCAACCAAGACGGTTCCTATTCCTACCATCGCGATATTTGGAACTTCGTTCCCGGCGCCGGATGGACACTGATGGCGAGCAATGTTCCGGCAAGCATGACCGCTCTTTTCATGGAGAAGATAGGCGACATCCTCTATCTTACCAGCCGGATACCCAACGGCGGCGGCAACATAACCGATCAGATCGCTTACAACACCGTTACTGGAGAAACTACCGTTACCATGGTCACCGTGCCGGAATTGCCAACGGCGGCCGAAGATTACTGTCTTGCCGAGAACAACGATGAAGTGAAGGGAGGACTCACCGATTCCGCCGGTCTCTGCACTCCCTTCACCCACCCGTGGTACAAATCCTTCTCGATCGGTACGACCGTCTACAGCGTCGCCGGTAAGGGCGACCGTCTCTATGTCGGGACCAACAGCACGATCCGCGTCTATGATATCAGTGACCCGAACGCGATGGTCCTCAAGAGTACCTTCACCACCAACCGGCGGGTTTACGACCTCGAAGTGGTCGAGGGCGACATCATGTACGCGGCGACGAGCGGCGGTATCTACAAGTTCAATACCGCCAACCCGGACGCGATAAGCCAGTTGTCGTTCTACAGTACTCCCTACAATTACCAGTATCGCATCCAGTATTACAACGACAAACTCTATGTCGGTGACGACAACGGCATCAATATCCGGGATAAGGAGACCTTCGCCCGGCTTGCCTATGTGAACTTCGGTTCGGTCGTGGACTTTGCCATCGCGAACGGAGAACTGGCGCTCTATTGGTACGCCTTCTGGGATGAAGGAGTGCAGGTCCGCGATGCCGATACGCTCACGCTCAAGGCCTACGAGTACGGTTACTGCTCGACCGGCGAACTGACGACCGACCACGGAGCGTTCTATCTCGCCTGTGACGGGTACGAGTATCGCTTCGCCGGGCGGCCCGACACCTACATCGACTTCTGGGAACTGAACGGCGACATACGCGAAATGGCGGAGAACCACCTGTACAACGGCTGGGTGTACATCCCTGACGGGAACAAGGTGAAGGTTTCGACGAACAACGAGGTGCCGAGTTACTGCGGTAACGGGATCGTAGAACCGGGCGAGGTGTGCGACGGTAACAGCGTCTATTGCGAGGATCTCGACCCGAACGAGTGGAACAGCGGTACGGCCTATTGCAATTCGACCTGCACCGGTTATGATACGGGAGACTGTTACTGGAGTGGGTGCTAAAAGAATGAAGAGACGAACGATCATCGGGGGCGGCCTTGCCGCCCCCGTGGTTCTCTTTCTAATTTTGGCCATGTTCGCCTGCAAGCAGGAAACGGTGAAGAACGACGCCGATACGGTAACCGCGGACGATGATACGCCACACATGGAGGGCGATATCATAATGGGCGACGATGCCGTTGTTTCTAACGATGAGGCCATTGACGATGTTTTGACCTCCGATACCGACAATATCGACTGTCCGCCGCTCATCGAGGCGAAATTCCCGTACTACAAAGAAGACGGCACCATTCACTTCTGCCGAGAATGCGACACGCCGACCGAGAAAGACCCGCAGTGCATGCGGAACCTGTGGGAAGAACAGAACAAGAAACTTGCGAAAGATCATCCCGAATACGACTGCTATCCCTATCCGTGCGAAATGACCAAACTGAAACCGATGACAAAAGCTGAGGTGGATAAAAACTACACATCATTTTCCATCCATGAATGTGACCTTTCGTTAAATCCATTGGGCTGGTACCACGACGGGACAAATGGATCGGTGAAGCACTGGAATTTGAGTGGGGGCATCATCGGCTTTCACATGACACCGGTTACCATTGCTCCCGCCGATTACATGACAGGGAATAAGGCCTTTGTGTATAGTATCGAAGAAAAAAGATATACGGCTTTGGGTCCGGTTATCGGTGATATGTTGAGTTATCGTCAAAGCAAGTTGTTGACCTTGTCAAGAGATGCCCGCTCTCTTGATTTGTCGAACACTTACCGATATCTCGGCTATTATGGGATTGACGGCTCTTATCGTGTCGTCTATCCGAAACCCATTTACTTGATTGCCTACACTCCGGCGAACAACGAGAACTGGGTGTTTGCGAATATTCAGGAAACAGATGGAGGTCCATACCGGATGATGTATGCCAAGGTCGGCGAATGGAAATGGACCAGTCTCGGAAACGGGATGGCATCGATGCCCGAATTCATGGGCAACAAACTGGCGCTGTATGTTGGTGATGACGGCTATGTCTGTGATCTCACGAAAGCACCTCAAAGTCTTTCCGGTTGCTATCCGGTAAATCGTGAAAATGAAAAAGTCGCCGAGGTTCATTTTGACCGCCAAGTTGCCGACGGTTCGGTCTTTATCTACACATCGGACTATTCGCGAGCGATAGTTCGAGTAGACACCAGCGGGCGAGCACCGGTATATGAAGACATCATCACCGATTTCAGCCCGGACAACAACACCTATCCATTCTCGCTTGTAGCCGAGCGCGCCGACGGAAACACCATTCTTTACCATGAAGTAACCGGAGGCGATGGAAGTAGTTCCCGTGCCTGTTTCTACCGTCTCGACACGAAGAAACGGTACTGCATGAAGATAGTGGATAGAGATATCAACTATAACTACGGATATGCGGAATTCGAGGGAAAATGGTTTCTCTATCAACGCCATACCGATACGCCTGCCCTGGTCCTGCGCGATATGGCCTGTTACTGTGAGAAAGAAGGCATCTGCCCGTTTGAGGGGATGAAGAAGTAGCCAGCCCTTCACCCACCCGTGGTACAAGTCCTTCTCGATCGGTACGACCGTCTATAGCGTTGCCGGGAAGGGCGACCGTCTCTATGTCGGGACCAACAGCACGATCCGCGTCTATGATATCAGTGACCCGAACGCGATGGTCCTCAAGAGTACCTTCACCACCAACCGGCGGGTTTACGACCTCGAAGTGGTTGAGGGCGACATCATGTACGCGGCGACAAGCGGCGGCATCTACAAGTTCAATACCGCCAACCCGGACGCGATAAGCCAGTTGTCGTTCTACAGCACCCCCTACAACTACCAGTACCGCATCCAGTATTACAACGACAAACTCTATGTCGGTGACGACAACGGCATCAATATCCGGGATAAGGAGACCTTCGCCCGGCTTGCCTATGTGAACTTCGGTTCGGTCGTGGACTTTGCCATCGCGAACGGAGAACTGGCGCTCTATTGGTACGCCTTCTGGGATGAAGGAGTGCAGGTCCGCGATGCCGATACGCTCACGCTCAAGGCCTACGAGTACGGTTACTGCTCGACCGGCGAACTGACGACCGACCACGGAGCGTTCTATCTCGCCTGTGACGGGTACGAGTATCGCTTCGCCGGGCGGCCCGACACCTACATCGACTTCTGGGAACTGAACGGCGACATACGCGAAATGGCGGAGAACCACCTGTACAACGGCTGGGTGTACATCCCTGACGGGAACAAGGTGAAGGTTTCGACGAACAACGAGGTGCCGAGTTACTGCGGTAACGGGATCGTAGAACCGGGCGAGGTGTGCGACGGTAACAGCGTCTATTGCGAGGATCTCGACCCGAACGAGTGGAACAGCGGTACGGCCTATTGCAATTCGACCTGCACCGGTTATGATACGGGAGACTGTTACTGGAGTGGGTGCTAAAAGAATGAAGAGACGAACGATCATCGGGGGCGGCCTTGCCGCCCCCGTGGTTCTCTTTCTAATTTTGGCCATGTTCGCCTGCAAGCAGGAAACGGTGAAGAACGATGCCGATGTGGTAATCGCGGACGATGATACGCCACACATGGAGAGCGATATCGTCCCCGAGTCGGATGAAGTGCCGGACCTTGATATAGGGGGTCCCGATCCTCAATGTGAAGGCTGGCGCCGTCGGGGAAATCTCCTGTGGTGGGAAGAGCCATTCTGTTGCAGCACCTATGAGGAGGCGATATATTTCTGCCCTAAAGAAAGTCGCCTCCCTTTTATGAGGGAACTCCGCACTTTGGTAAAGGAGGGATGTGACGCCACGGTGTTGGGCGGCTCCTGTGGGATAGGAGGGTCCGCTACCAGCACTCCGGAGTCATGGCGAGAGCGCTGGAACGAATCGTGCAGAGGATGTGAGAAGAAAGAGGACGGAAGTTATTCGATCTTTGGGGACCGTACTTGGTTCTGGACCCGGACGAACACCTCAGAGGAAAGTCTTACCTATTGGGGCATAGATTTCGGGTACGCGAGCATAGGTCGTTACTTTGCAACGGCGCCCACGGGCAGTGTGCGTTGTGTAACGGAGGTTGCCGGCGCGCAGTCGTGGCAAGCATCCTGTCCGGAAGATACACGGGACGATGTCGTGGAACTCGCAGAATATCCCGATTACGATTATGTTCCTTGTGCCGAACGGGAAGAAGAGGTGTTGCATAACAAAGCGCAACTCGGCGAGCCGTGGGACTACGATCTATTGACGGGGATCACCTATCTAAAGGGGATGTTGGATGTTCAAAGCGACTCGATAGGGGACAAGGATTTCACCAAACTGACGGGACTCCGGTGCATAGATGGTGATATGCGCATCTGGTATACCGACGAACTGGAGAGTTTGTATGGGCTGGAGAGTTTGATACGGATAGGGGGGAACTTGGAGTTTCGCGAGAATTCTTCCTTGGTGGATATTACGGCTCTCTCAAATCTTACAGAAATACCGGGAGATCTCATCGTGTATTCCGATATCCCGTCTCTGGAAGGATTACAGAATGTTAAAACGATATCGGGAATACACATATGGCTCAACAGTTCCTTGAAATCTCTGGAGGGCCTCAGAGGTCTTGAATCCGCAAAATATTTAGCGATAGATACTTCGGGTTCTTTGGGCCCATTAGAAGACTTGTCCGGATTGGAAAATCTAAAAATGCTTCCTTGCGGAATAGGCATCATTGCAAATAAAAAAATAAAGACCCTTTATGGACTTTCTGGTTTGATCGCCGTGGGAGAAGGTTGCTCTGAAACAGCTGTTTTTAATATCACAGGAAATTCACAATTGTTATCTTTAGAGGGAGCAAGTAAGCTCGAAACCATAACGGGCACTTTAAAAGTTATTTCAAATCCGCTCCTCACAGACATGCGGGGCCTTGAAAAAATCACGGAGATTAACGGTGATGTCATCGTCGATGACAACGATTCTCTCGAAACACTTTCGGGGATTGAAAATCTATCGGCCATAAGGGGAAATCTGCGGATCACCGGGAACCTGAATCTCGCAGACATCACCGCGCTCTATAATTTGGAATCGTTCGGGAGCGATCTGGGGAAAGATCTGGTGATCATGTACAGTCCCAAATTACCCACCTGCCAATGCGAACATCTTCGTTCCCTGTTGATGGCGAAAGGGTGGAACGGTTTTTACGACTTCACGGGGACCGACGGCGCCGCGAGTTGCGAATGAGCGGACACAAAGCCAAGGTCGTGAAAGTTCTTTTTCTGGCGACGATACTGTCGGCGATCCTCCTCTGTTGTAAGGGAAACGAACCGAGAACGACGGTGGAAGAAGACACCGTTGTTCCGGATGAAACTCTTCTGCCGGAAGAGCTCTTCTTCCCCGATGACGAACCGGCGAATGACGAAGACGGCGATCTACTCGAGAGTGAAGAGGACTCTCCCGATCAGGTTCCCGACCCGGAGGGGATACCGGATGTGGATAAAACACCGGACGCGGATAAAGCCGACACCGACGACACCGACACGGTGAGCGACATCGGTACGATGATCGATATTCCCGCGGGGCCCTTCATGATGGGGTGCAATGAGGAGGTGGACGCTCTATGCGGGGGAAACGAAAAGCCCTATCACGAGGTGACCCTGTCCGCCTACAAGATCGGCAAATACGAAGTGACCACCAAGGAATATCGAAAATGTATTTCGGCCGGATTCTGCAGTAACAACGGTGCCTATGTTCATTACTATACCACCAGTCCGTACTGTAATCTGAGCAAGTCGAGCAAGGAAGATCATCCGGTACAATGCGTGACCTGGTATGGCGCCAAAGCATATTGTGCGTGGAAGGGAGGTCGTCTCCCGACCGAGGCGGAATGGGAAAAGGCGGCTCGGGGAACGGATGGAAGAAAATACCCGTGGGGCAACGAACCCGAAGCGTCCTGTGAGTACGCCGTGATAAATGACGGTGGCTGGGGATGTGGCGGTGGAGGCACAATGCCGGTGGGGAGCAAGCCATTGGGCGTATCGCCATACGGCGTCCACGACATGATAGGGAATGTTCGGGAATTGGTGAACGACTACTACGATGAGGGATATTACGCCGTCTCTCCGGAAGTTGATCCGCAAGGACCGGAGAGCGGAACGCTCCGTGTCGGAAGGGGCGGTTGCTGGTGGGATATCGATCAATATCTTTTGCGTACCTCGTTCCGTGGGGGCGAAGGTCCCGATCCGTTTTATCTCGATATTTGGGGCTTCCGTTGCGCCGAATGAAAACACGGACCCAACTGCACCTCAGGACAAAATGTTAATCAGCCCCCGACGGGAACAGGAGAAATTTGCAACCTCCTTTCAGTCGGATATAATTCACGGTTCGATTTCATTGAAGGGGTGATATCCCATGACCAAGTACCTTATGTTCTTTGCGGCGCTGTTCGCGCTGGGGGCGTGCGGCGGGGACGATGGCAACGATCCGGTGGATAACCAGCCGGTGCAGGACGAAGCAACGGAACAACCCGACAACGACACCATTCCCGTATGGGTCACCGATAAAACCTATGCAGGCCTCGAGTGGTCGCCCTTGTCGGAAAGCGAGATGACATGGCAAGAGGCCATGGGCTACTGCGAAAATATGGGAGGCCGACTTCCGAACATCACTGAACTGAGGAAGATCATCATCAACTGTCCCGGTAGCACCTACGGAGGAGCATGCAAGATCTCCGATCCTGATTGTCTGGACAGTAGTTGTTATAGCGCAACAGATTGCTCTTGCGACGGCTTTTCCGCAACATACTCAGCGTTGGGAGACGATATCCATCTCCAGGTCTGGCTATGGTCGTCCTCGTCCCGTGTGGGCTACGCCTACTACGCATGGTGTGTCAATTTCTATATCGGCAATGTGAGCTTCAGCAATAAGTACAACAATAATCGTGTGCGTTGTGTGAATAAACAGCCCCCGATAACTCCCCATAAACACAAGGCCTTTCAGCCAAAACCACCCTCAAGTTGACATAAAATAGGTTATGCGAAGTAAGTATTTGATATTATTAGGAGTATAGTATTTATACTATACTCCCTGCGGGTCCGCCCCCCGATCCCCGAATACCAGTCCCTTGACCGTCGCCGGTTCTTTCGTCCTGAGGCATCCCGGGAGGCCGCTAGCGCTCCTCATAGACTTCACGCCGATGACGCACGCGAACGATGAAGATGATGATGCGGGTATCGTCCTTGGAAAAGATCACCCGGTAATCGGCGACCCGGAGACGGAAGAGCGGCTCCTTCTGTCCCTTGAGTTGCGTAATGTTATTCTTGATCGCGGCGTAGTTCTCGCCGAGCAGCAGGATCTTCTCCCGGATGAGGCGTTGTGCCGGCCGATCTATGGCGCCCAATTCCTTGAGCGCCTGCGGCTCGAACTCGATAGCATACACCATCAATCGAGGCCCAGTTCCTTAAAGGCCTTCTTCGCCGGTATCGTGCGGACCTTACCGTTCTTGACCGCGGCCAGCCGTTTTTCGGCGATCTTAACATCGAGATAGTCAAGATAGAACTGCCATGCCTGTTCGATGAGGTGACTTTTCTTCTGTTTCAACTCGACGGAGACATCGTCGAGTTCCCGCACCATCCCGGCATCGAGCGAAAGCGTTGTCCGGATCCTTCTACCCATAGTAGGTCCCCCTACTCCATTATCGTACTTACGATTGTATGCAGAATCTTATGTATGTCAAGAAGATCTTTTATCAGGAAAACAGAGCATGGTTTCTGACGAAAAACGACAATGACCCTACCCCTTTGCGCTATTCAATCTTCCCTTCAACACCACGCTACGCTTGAAGATCACGACCTTCCGGGCATCGATGGTCAGGTCTTTACCGGTCTTCGGATTGCGACCGCGTCGCTTAGTTTTCTGTTTGATCTGGAAATTACCGAACCCCGAGAGCTTGAGTTCTCCGTCCTTCAGGAGGCCTTTCTTCAATTCTTCGAAGAACAGATCGACCAGTTCTTCGGCCTGTTTTTTGTCGACATGCATCGACTCATAGAGAAGGTTCGCTAACTCGATCTTCGTCAGAGACATGGTTCTCCCCCTACTCCGTTATACTCGAAACAGTGTACCTCCGGGCAAGGCCTTGTCAAAGAAACAGTCCCCTCCTTATTCTTGACTCCTTCCCGCAATTCGTAGAATATATCCTGAACCTGTGGAGATATCTCATGCTGAAATCAGAACTCATCAAGATCATCGCCGAGAAGGAAGGACTCCGTTTCCGGGAAGCGGAAACCTTCGTGACCCTCATGTTCGATGCCCTGACGGCGGCGCTCCAACGCGAGGAGCGGATCGAGATACGGGGCTTCGGCAGCTTCATCGTACGGCATTACGGCGGCTATAAAGGCAGGGATCCGCGGAACGGTTCCCCGATAAAGATCCCCGCTAAACGGCTCCCTCACTTCAAAGCGGGCCGCGACCTCCTTCAACGCATCAATAACCGATAGGAAAACATGAAAACGCCCCGCTCGAAATTGCTCGAGTTTGCGTTCTTTCCCGAGATCGACAAGCGGCTTGAAGACATCGCCATTCTCGCGGAACCGGAACCGTGGGATTATTCAGACACCTTATTGAAACGGTTCTCCATTCTTCAGAATTACCTGGAACGCACCTTCGAAAAACTGACTGAAGAAGAGAATATCGCCTACACCGCCTCCCGAGAACATGTCTGTTTCAACACCGGACTTCTCACGAGGAACCGCGAGGACATTTTTCTGTTTTTTCAAACGAACAAACATCCTGCGGCCACTTCTCCCTATTTCTTCATGAACGCCCAGAAGGAAAGCGATGTCTTGATAAATCGTTATTTCTCGGGGAACCTTCCCTACCCCGCCGACTACTTTCAACAGCCGGAACTCCTGATCTGCAATCCTCATCTTCCGCTCACCATCGACTACGATCATATCATCGACGAGAACACGAACAGGTTCCCCGAACCGTTGCGCGGCAACAGGTACGCTTTGAGAAATCTGCTCAAGGGTGCCATCGAATACACCATGAAACTCGTGCGTAACAACTATCGGACCGCCGTTCCACAATATTTCAACGGGCACATTCAACTCTTGCTCCCCCTCTATCTGACCGATCCACACGGCCCGGCCGATCTCGCGCTCGTCCTCTATCGCGAAGAGGGAGGATATGTCGCCCGAACTTGCCTTACCATGAGGATGGCGTATCAGAATGCCCGTATCATTGTCAGGCCTGACGCGGAAAGTTGGCTGAAACCATAGAAGCGATATCGAGCGAGGAATGAAGAAAACCGACATGGTGAAAGAACTCGCCGCCCGAAGCGGTATCTCTAAGAAGGCCGCGGAAGAGTTCGTCAACCTGATGTTCGACGCCATGATAAACGCGCTCATGCGCGAGGAACGGATCGCCATCCGTGACTTCGGCCATTTCACCGTGCGTCGCATTCGCGCCTGTACAAGCCGCAACCCCAAGACCGGCGAACGGATAATGATCCCCGAACGGCGCTTCCCGTTCTTCAAAGCCGGGAAAGACCTCCTTCAACGCATCAACAACCGATAGAGGTTCCCATGTCAAAGATCATCGCCTATGTCACCAAGAACCGGGTCGGGAGACCCGACGAGAAGCAGCGCACCGCGCTGGCCGCCTACATGACCGCGCACGAACTCAAGCCGGAGATAGTCGAAGACGCCTATTCCAAGAAGAAGCCGTGGAAGAAAAGAACAGCGCTCTCTACGACGGTCGAGAACCTGAAAAGCGGCGACACGCTCATCTTCCCCGGCAAAGAGTATCTCGGTCTCGATACGCAGGACCGGATATCGCTTCTCGCCGAACTCCTGAAGAAAAAGGTCGTCGTCCATCTCATCGCCGAGGGGATCGTCCTCAAAGGCATCTCCGAGGAAGGGACCACTCTCCTCTCGCTCTTCGCCCTGCTCCTCTCCCCCGAGAAGAAGAGCCCCGGCCGGAAACCCGGGCGGCCGGCGAAGAAGAAACGGGGCCGTCCGGCGAAGAAGAAGGTCGGCAGACCTCCCAAGAAAAAGGTCGGCAGACCGCCGAAACGGAAGGTCGGTCGCCCGAAGGCGAAGAAGAAACCGGGCCGCAAACCGGCGCGGAAGAAGAGGGTGAGCAGCATCCAGAAGCAGTTCAACGATCAGATACTCACCATCCGCAAGTATCTCGTTAATCGCTTCTCGGTCAAGACCATCGCTGAGATGCTGGAGATGCCCTATCAGCCGCTACTCGGCCTTATCAAGAAGCATGAGACGCTCAAGGGGTTTGTGAAGAAGAAGGGAAAGTGAGGATCCGGCCTTTACTGCAGGAGAACGGTCTTCGCTGTTTCACGGTACCACGGGTTCTTGGACCCCGATGTGTCGCCTGACAGTCTTTGGCGTTTCTCGCCGGGAAAGAGGGTGGAAGAATTTGACATGTCTCACTGTTTCGATATCTTTGATTTTGCTAGGGACAAAAGGTGTCAATGGGAGGTTCGGATGAAAAAACGGAAATTCCTTACAATGATTCTTCTGACGATCCCTCTGCTTTCTTGCGAGGAGTACTGGCCGGTCCGTTGGGGTTTCAAAAATGCATCAACGGAGGAGATCACCATCGCTCTTTATGCCTGTGATGGTGTGTGTGAAGATTGTGGCTGTAAACCTGATCCGGTGGAACAATTCTCTCTTGCGCCGGGAGAAACGAGAGGACTAGAGACCAATAATTTTGATCGAGATGATTGGGACTTCGAATATATTTGTTTTGGAGCCTATACAGAGACCGATCCACATTTCGCCGGATGCGGGAAGGGTTGTATCTATTATCAGACAAGTAGTTCCACGGCACGTGTTTGTAATTATGTTTCTAGTTTCGGCGATCAAGAACCGTTCTCGACCACGGTTATCACGAAAGGAAGTCCGGTGGCGACCGAAAAAAAGTCTGAAAGAGAAGAGGAGTTGAAATGAAAAAACAACTTTCTTTCCTTTTGTTCTTTCTGACAGCGGTCTCTCTTTTTGCCTCTGAAGAATGGGAGCGGTCTTTTTCTCCCGAGATTGTGGCGACCTATCTTCCCTCGGGCAAAGAAAAGATGTTGCTTGTTGGCGCGGGTGAACGAAATCCGAAGATGATCGCTATGATCAAAGCGTTGGCGCAGGCTCTTAAAGGAACGGGGAAGGCCGCCATGCTCATGGACGATTCTCCGTTAGGCGACATCTCGGCGATGGATGATGCTTCCGTTGTGAAGAAATGCTCCCGTTTCCCGGTCACGCTGATCATTGTCGCCCGCTATTTCAAGCCGAGCGCCGTCGTAACGCTTTACCGGCCGACCGGCGAGGTGCTTAACGCCTTTTCCGTGGAACGGGGCGAATTGTTGTCTCCGTATGAAACGAATATCGTCGAAGGCGGCGTCTCGCAAAGCGTTCTGGATGCAGTAAGTGCGGCGGTTAAAAAAGACGAAAAAGAACCGGAAACTTTTTACGATAGAGAACTTCTCTGGTTTTGGGAATGGAAGGACGGTCTTTCTCCGGGGCCGGATCCCGATACCGACAGAGAACCGAGGATCGGGAAATACAAAAAGGCCCTCACCTGGGATGTTTTCTTCCGAAAGGTCGGACGAGAGGATCTGGCGATCGAATTCGACCGTCGTGAAAAGGCGAAAAAAGGATTGTTCATCGGAGGGCTCTCGCTCGCCGTCGTCGGCGCGGTGTTTGTGGTCGCCGGGGCAAGCGTGCAGACATGGAAGAACGATTCGAGGGACTATTATCGTTTCAATGAAACGACCTTGACGTGGGAAAAGCAGGCGGAGGACCCGCTCGGACCCTATTTCTGGTCTGGTCTGGCGATGACGATAACCGGGACCGCCTCGTGGATCACCGGCGTGCTGCTGAACAAGAATCCGGCGACCGGAAAGGAGGTCGCCGACATGGCGCGGGCATATAACCGCGAACTCAAAAAAAGAACGGAAGGGTCCGGTGCCGAGGAGAAAACAAAAGAGATGAGCGCCGAAGGGATTGATCTGATGATAGATCCGTTCGCTCTTCCCTCCGGCGGCGGGATCAACCTGCGCGTTAGTTACTAAAGGAAAAGGCGAGGCGCATGAAGAACTTTTTCATTCTTTTTCTGTCTCTCCTCCCCGTGGCGATCTTCGCCGCCGACCCTATCGGCGATCTAGAAACCCGTCAGGTGGCTTTGTTCGAACGCGTCGCTCCCTGCGTCGTCTTCATATCGGGCGCCAAGAACACGCTGGGGAGCGGTTTTCTCATTTCGGCGGATGGATTGATATTGACCAATGCCCATGTGGTGCCGGAAGGGAAAAAGGTCAATGTCGTCCTGAACGACGGCAAGAGATTCGAGGGAACGGTAATAGAGCGCGCAAAAAACAATATAGACCTCGCCTTAGTCAAGATAGAGGCGAAGGGACTTCCCTTTCTCGATATCTCGAAGGATGCAAACATCAAGGTCGGATCATGGGCCGCGGCGATAGGTCACGGACGGGGCGCCGTCTGGACCTATAACACGGGCATGATATCGAATGTCTATATCGACAAGGAAGGGCGTGCGGTCATCCAGACACAGATCCCGATCAATCGCGGCAACAGCGGCGGTCCCGTCTTTGACAAGGACGGAGTGGTCGTCGGTGTCGTTACGGCGGAAATGACCGAGTCGAACAGCATCAACTTCGCTCTTTCCGTCGATCTGGCGCGCAACAATCTCGAAGGACTCTCCCATCTCAGCCGAAAATTGATCATTCGGGCGCCGGAAGGGTTGCCGATATTCGTGAACGGTATCATGAAAGGGAAGGGTCCTCAGATCGCGCTGGATGTACCGGCCGGCACCTACGAGATATTCATCGTGCAGAACGGAGAGATGAAAAAAGTAAAGATCAAATATCCTCAACAGAAGATCGTCGAACTACCCACCGCGTCAAAATAATGGGCTCCTTTCCTCTCTCTTATCAAGAAGCATCCCACGCTCAAAGCGTTTGTGAAGAAGGGAAGGTAAGAACTTTTTTCCGTTATTCTTGACACCATCTTCTCGAACGGGCATATTTTTATGTTGACCGCTAACGGAACAATCCACTTGCAACGGAGCGTTTCTTATGAACGGCCCCTGCTTTCTCTTTCGGAGCATCATTACTCTCATGGTCAACCGTACTACCGCGGGGAATTACCATCTTTGCGAGAAGGATGAACGACAGCAATTGGTCGTTCGTCGGGTCGGGCGTTCGGATACCGATCTGCGGGAAGAACTCCTGAAACACACGGAAGATCAGACTCGGCTCCTTTTCTTTTTCGAGTATGCCGCCGGCCCGGAAGAGGCCTATCGGCGGGAATGTCTGGATTATCATGAGTTCAGAGGAACGCTTTTCGTTCAGAAGCATCCTCGGCCGCCGGAAGGGAGCGATCTACGCTGTCCGGTTGAAGGATGTGAGTACGGCGAGGGAAAGATGCCTCAGCGTTGATCCAGTTCCCGCAACCAATCGAAATAGTCCTTTTCCCCTTTCGAAGAATTGTGTTCAGAGCACATGGGGAAAAGGTTGTCCACGCAGGTTCCCTTCTTGTAGTGTTCCCACGGGATACGATGATCGAGGGTGTCGCCATCGTTTTGACAACGGGGTACCGTGCACGCATGGCCCTTGAGCCGGTAAACATCTTCCGCCATCTCTACCGGCGGTGTCCGGTCGTTGACATAGGCATCGCGTTGAACGGAAGGAGAAGGAGGCCAATGCGGTCTGTGGCAGATGGGACATTGAAAACGGGAATCTTTCTCCGCCCATTCGACGGAGATCCATGCTCCACACAGTGGACAACCGTAATGCCACTTCATCGCACCTCCCGTTGACCTTTCTGTTGACAAGCAACCTCTTCGCTTCAGTAGTATACTGCGCCCGGCGCCGGGGCGCAAGCGGTATTTTTCGTTAAGTCAATCCGCCAAGAAAATCTTGAACAGCGGCGAACGCCACCGTTGCGTCACCACTTCGGGCAGTGAACGACTCATAAGAAAAAGGGCCGTTATGCCCCGGGGACTGGAAATGGTTTCTCATGGTCTCGATGGCGTGAGTGAACGATGCCTGTCCCCGTTCTTCGGCGGTCGTTTGTCCGGCAAGTTCGCGCGGGCCCGCCGTCGCATGTCGGAGGACATAGACTAGATCGTAGGCATCCTTCTTTTCCCGGCGCTTGTCGAACGCCAGCGCCTTGAGCACCACGAACGGGATGGCCCGGCAGACACACACGGTCTCTCGGGTCAGGCCGCCCGACAGAAGTTCGCCCTCGATGCGGCACAGGAGCGGCTCCCGGAACGCAAGCCCCAGTCCTTCAACCTGTATCGCGCTCAAAGTCCCTTCGATCTCTCTCATGAGGGAATTCGTGGGACCGTCATAGGTGGCGGTCAGGAAATCGACACTCACCGGGACCGCGTTGATCTCCTTTACGAAGGAATGCCGCTGTTCATGCCCTCGATCGTTCTTCCCGGGCAGGAACCCCATCTCGAGGAGATGGTCATGGATGGAGCGATATATCTTCAGATCGGCTACAGCGATGCTTATTCCCAGATCGACATCCATGGTGCCGCAATGGGACGCGCCTATCGCTTTGGCTTTTGCTTGGTCAACGATATACCGCGGCGCGAGCCCGCCCACGAGGACAAGGTGTTCCCGGTATTCACCGAGACGACTCCATACTTCAAGAAGGACCCGTTCGGCCAATTCCGTTTGATGAACGGAATAACCGGCGGCAGTTTGCGGCTTAGACATCTTCCGGGATCCCACGGTTCAGGTATTTGTTGCGGAGCACTTCCGCCTGCTCCGTTGCCCGGCCGGGCATCTTGCGGAGGTCGATATATAACTGCGGATCGGATACCACGCGGAGCCCTTTGATCTCCTGCGAGAACTGGAAGACCCCGATATCCTGTGGGACGATGAGGAGCGCGTTCTCGTTCTGGTCCACTGGATAGAGGCCATGCTGTTCCGGGGCATCGGGTATCCGCTCGATGAAGGCCATCCATTTATCGGGGATGCCGTACGGTGCCCGCAGTAATGCCCCACTCCATCCGGTAAAGGCGTAGGAGAGTTTCAGTGCGCGGAATATCTTTCCGAGATGGTCGAGGCCCTCCTCATAAGTTGTCGCATTGAAGGCATAGCGCGACTGCTGATGGCGGTCGAAACGGTAATGCTCCGCCCAATCGGAGAGAAGCCGTCCATGATCGACCACTCGGAGTTTTCTTTCTTCGACCCTGATGTAGCCGGAGCGCTGTAGTACCTTCTGTTGGATGCTCAGATAGCCCTGCGTGACGCCGGTGGCTTTCGCGAGTTCGACTTGGCTCCAATCATGGTCGGGCTCGGAAAGAAGCGCGCGCACGATGCGGGAGGCCTTCATCGGGAACGGGGTCCCCTTGACGGCCGGGCGTCCCTTGCGGGTCTCCTCGATGAATCGTTCGTAGCGGAAGCCCGGTATGCGGATGAAGCCGTTCTCCTTCCCATCGAGGACATTGATCCCTGCCTCGCGGCATTGCTCGAAGAGTCCGCGTGAGAGATTGATCGTCACCATGACGGGGTGAACACCCTCCGCCTGATGGGGCCGGAGGAGCGCGAGGATATCCTCGCTCAGGGAAGGGATCAGGTATGACAAGGAAAGGAAGTTGATGGTGGTGTTCGACGAAGGGAGATGGAGAGATGAAGGCGATATCTGTTCAACAGCGAGCCCTTCCTCGAGGAGCAGTTTGCTCATGAAGGATAAGGCGGTTAAGATGGCGGGGTCTCCGTTCTTCATGGGTTCATTATATGCAGATGGGCAGCATTTGTAAATATAAATGTTGCCCATAGGGTAATGAAAAAACTGATTTCAGGAGGGAGAAGACAGGAACACATCAATATTGCTTATGAATTATGCTGATTTGGAATAGGGCAAAACGGCCATTGACGGCGGACTTCCGCCTTTGCTTCTGGTTTCCGGCTTCGTCTAACTTCGCCGGACACGATGGCGAAACAAGCCCGGAGTTCGCTGGTCGTTGCCGTTGGCCGAACCGTTTCAACCACAGGACCTTGCGGATCGCAGGGACGCCTGACCCTAACCGTACTTCCCATCCTCTCCGATGTTTCGAGAAAAGTTCAGTTGTCTGCTATCGTTTGAGGTTGCCACTGGTAGTGAATGATCGTACCAGTGGTTGCTTGTGGCAAGTCTATCATGAGAATTTTATTCTCGTTCAAGGTCAACGAAGAAGAGGCGCTCGCTGATATTTTACAGAGATATGGGCGGAAAAAGATTTCTTTCATGCGACTTGCTGTCCGGTTTTGTGTGTCGGGGCATGCCCCAGATCGTTCTCCCCGCACTTTGACCTAATTCCTTCTTCTTTTTACCGAATAAGTATTCTTTTTTTATTTGGTTTGTGCGTATTCGCACACGCTTTATTGCCGATTTCATCAGAGAATATAGCATGTTTCGACTTCAAAATGATTTTTCAAGATTCAGTTGTGCAGAATCGCACACTAAGAATACTTGCAACCACTTCATTTTACTTACTGAATACTGACTGAAACCCCGTTTTTTACAGGAAGGATTCGTATCATGTATAATTTTGGTATCGACATCGGGTCCACTTTTCTGACCGTCCATTCACTCCAGCAGGGAGGCGTCGTCCTCCGGCGTCGCCACGGCGGGCGCATATTCGAACATCTTTCGTCGTTCATGGCCGAGTGCGATAAGGATGCGCGGTTCTCGTTCACCGGCAAAGGGGCGAAGGAATTCGCCGAGATGACGGGTGTCGAGCCGGTCGAGGAGAGTCTCGCGGTGTTGCGCGGCGTCGAACGGGCCGGGCTGACGCGCGAGGGGTTCCTGCGGCTCATCGACATCGGCGGTTCGTCGTTGACGCTCTACGCGTTCAAGGACGGGCGCATCGTGGACATCGTCAAGAACGCGTTGTGCGCCGCCGGGACCGGCCTGTTCCTCGAAGAGCAGGCGGAACGGCTCGCGATAGACATCGAGAGCGCCGGCGAGATGGGGATAGACGATCCGCCGCTCGTGGCGAGCCGGTGCACCGTCTTCGCCAAAAGCGACCTCATCCACCACCAGCAGGAGGGGCGGTCGCGTGACGAGATGTGGGCGGGACTCTGCAAGTCGCTGGTCATATCGGCGATGAACACGCTGTTCCGCGGCGAGGAACTGTACGGCCCCATCGTCCTCATCGGCGGCGTCTCGTTGAATGCCGAAGTGGTCAAGTGGCTGAGAAAACTTTATCCCCGCGTCGAGTGGATCATCCCGAAACACGCGGAGGCCTTCATCGCGATGGGGGCGGCACAGGTGCCGGGGGTACCGCGTGACGAGATGGACCTCACCAAAAAAGGGCTCGACCGCTATGTGAAAAAGATGCCGGCGCTCACCCTGCATAAGAGTTCCTATCCGAAACTGGCGTCTCCCGAAGTGGACGACGACGGCAACGAGATACGACCGCACCGGCCGCTCGACGGCACGGGCCGTGTGGCGCTCGGGCTCGACATCGGGTCGACGAGCACCAAACTGGTCGTGCTCGATGCCGACTCGCTCCAGCCGCTGTTCGACATCTACCGTAAGACCTCGGGCGACCCGATAGACGCGACGCGCCGGATATTCGGCGCTTTCTACCGTATCGTCGGCGACCGTCCCGTCACGGTCGCGGCGTTCGGCACGACCGGGAGCGGGCGCAAACTGGTCGGCGAGGTGTTCGGGGCCGATACGATAGTCAACGAGATAACGGCGCACGGCACCGGCGCCGCGTTCTTCTATCCCGACGCCGAGACGATATTCGAGATCGGCGGGCAGGATGCGAAATACATCCGGCTCGAGGACGGGCTGGTGGCCGATGTCAACATGAACTATGTCTGCGCGGCGGGTACCGGCAGTTTCGTCGAGGAACAGGCCCGCAAACTCGGCTATACGCTCGACCGCATCGGGCCGGTGACCGAACATCTCGCGCCGCCGGTGACGAGCGACCGGTGCACCGTCTTCATGGAACAGGACCTCCGCGCCATCCTCAAACAGGGATACAGCAAACAGGAGGCGCTCGCGGCGGTGCTCTATTCGGTCATCCAGAATTACCTCACCAAAGTGGTCGGCAACCGGCCGGTGAACCGCACGAAGGTCTATTTTCAGGGGGCGACGGCGCGCAACAAGGGGCTGGTCGCCGCCATCGAGAACCTGCTCGGGGTCGAGGTGGTCGTGTCGCCGTTCTGCCATGTCATGGGGAGCATCGGGGCGGCGCAGGTCGCGATAGAGAAGACCGAAGGTGCGGCGAGCCGCTTCATCGGCCCGCAGGCCGCCACGGTGACCGTGACGACCGGCACCGATATCTGTAAACTCTGCACGAACTACTGCCGCATCAACACCATCACCCGCGATGGCGGCGGGAGTTTCTCGTGGGGCTACATGTGCGGCCGCGACCCGTCGGAAGAGAAGCGGCGCGAACTGCCCGAATACGAGGCGTTCCGTTCCCGCAACGCCCAGTTCTACCGCAAGGAGACGGCGCTCGACCCGGCGAAGAAGAAGGGGGTCGTCCACCTGCCGCATACGCTCGTCAACCACACCTACTACCCGCTGTGGCGGCGGTTCTTCGCGCTGCTCGGCTACGAGACGCAACTCTCCGCGCTCTACAGCACCACGCCGATCCGCGAGGAGGCGGCGCGGCTCGCCACCGGCGATTTCTGCTATCCGGCGAAGGTCGCCATCGGCCACGCGGTCGATCTGTTCAAAAGGAACGCGCTCGTATTCCACCCGTACTACATCAGCGATAAACAGCAACTCTCCACGGCGTTCAGTTTCTTCTGCCCCTATGTCGAGAGCAGTCCCTCGGTCATCCGCTCCTTCGCCGACCGGAGCGGCCGTGGCGACATCCGGTTCATGACGCCGGTCATCGATCTGCGTCTGCCCGACAAGCGGGTCGCCCAGATGCTTCACGACGCGATAAAAGGCGAGATAACGGTCACCCGGCGCGCGGTCGAGAAGGCGTTCGCCGTCGCCTACGAGAGTTGGAGCGCCCTGTACGCCGACATCCGGAAGGGCGGCGAGGAATTCGCCGCCGACCGTCTGGCGAAGAAAAAGCCGGTGTTCGTCATCATCGGGCGGCCCTACAACATCCATGACCGCGGGGTGAACCTCGGCATCCCCGAAGCGATCGCGTCGATGGGGTACGATGTGGTGCCGATAGACGCGCTGGAACTCGACATCGCGCCTTTGGCTGAAGGCAACTATCATAACTTGTATTGGAACTACGGCCAAAAGATAGTGGCGGCGGCGAAGAAGGTGCGGGCGATCGACGATATGTTCGCGATCTACCTCTCCAACTTCAACTGCGGCCCCGATTCGTTCCTCCTGAGTTATGTCGAGGAGGAGATGAAGGGGAAGCCGATGCTGATACTGGAACTCGACGAGCACGATTCCGACGGCGGCTATCGGACCCGCGTCGAGGCGTTCATGGATGTGGTGAAGAGTTTCCGCAAGAAAAGCGGGCTCAAGCGGTCCGGCAAGCCGACGATGCCCGATGTGTTCACCGCGTCGCGTCCGGTCGATCTAAAAAGCGGCATCGTCTGGATACCTCCGATACACGAAGCGACCTCGCGCCTGTTCGCCGCCGCGTTCCACGCCGCCGGGTACGAAGCGGCCGTACTCGATCTCGAAGATGAAGAGACGCTCATGTCCGGCAGAGGTCGCTCGCGCGGCTGTGAATGCCTCCCTTTGGCGCTTACGCTCGGGGCGGTGTGCAGAAAAGCGATCTCGGACCCCGGCCACAAACACATAGTCTGCATCCCGACCGCCGAGGGCCCGTGCCGGTTCGGCCAGTATAACCTGCTCGAACGGATGGCGTTCTGGAACGAAGGCCTCGACAATGTCGAGATATTCGCCCCCTCGTCGGTCAACAGTTATCAGGGAGCGGGCGAGAAATTGTGGCGTCACAGCATGCACGCTGTCTTTTCGGGCGATCTTCTCATGAAACTCGCGACCAAGATACGGCCGTACGAGACGACAAAGGGCGATACCGACGAACTGTTCGAGAAGAGTCTGCGCCTGCTGGAGAGCGATCTGGGGTCGGGCGGCGATCCGCGCCGTCTCATCCCCTCCGTCACGGACGACTTCGCCAAGATACCGCGCCGCCACGAGAAACGACCGCTCGTCGGCATCGTCGGCGAAATATACATGAGAAGCAACCGTTTTTGTAACGGCGATCTGATCGGCGTCATCGAACGCAACGGCGGCGAGGCGTGGCTGTCGCCCGCCCACGAATGGGGCGGATACATGATATTCTTTCAAAGTTATATGAGCAAACAACAGGGTTTCTCCATCTACGGACAGGGCGAGTCTCTCGTCAAGAATCTCTATTATCACCATATCGAAAAAAGTTACTACCGCGCCGCGACCCGACTGTTGGCCGATCGGCACGAACCGTCGACGGAAGAGGTGATGAAAGAGGCGGCGAAATATCTGCCGGTCGATTTCTCCGGCGACGCGATCATCAGCGTCGGCCGCGCGATACTCTTCGCGCGGCAGGGTGTCCGGATGGTGGTGAACGCCGCGCCGTTCGGGTGCATGCCGGGGACCATCACCGGTTCGCTCTTCCTCGAACTCAAGGATTCGCTCGGGATCCCGATAGTAACGCAGTTCTATGACGGGTGCACCCTCGATATCAACGACAAAGTTTCTGCGATACTCAAGACCTCCGCGTAGATACAATAAGAAAGTATTGTATCGAGATGATCAGCGATTTTCTTTCGGTAGAAGACGCCGACACGATGACGAGCGCTTCAAACTCTGGAAAACCCAGAGGAAACACCCGCCCCTCTTCCTTGACTCCCCTCCCCTTCTCATGTAACCATTCCCCGCGAACTCGAACGGAGTCCTCCCCATGAAACTCATCATCACTGAAAAGCCCTCGATGGCGAAAAAGTATCGTGAAGCGTTACGGGACATCCCCGACCTGCGCGTCACCAATTCCTTCGGTCACATCGAGGCGCTCGCCGATATCAACCACTATCTCGCCGACAAACTGGGCGACAACAACACCTGGCGCGGCTCGATACCGCATCTCCCGTTCGTGCCGGCGAAGTTCGTGCATGTCATCCGGGAGGAAGAGGCCTTCGCGGAGATCGCGAAGCATCTCGCGCAGGCCGATGAAGTGGTGCTCGCCTGCGACCCCGACCGCGAAGGAGAACTCATCCACCGGAACATCATCGAGATCGCGGCCGACCGGGGTCTCCTGAAGGCGCGCACGATCACCCGTGTCTGGCTCCACAGCGAGACAGCGGCCGAGATAAAGAAGGCCTTCTCCGACCGGAAGCCCCATACCGCCTATGAAGGATACTATCAGGCGGCGCGTACCCGCGAAGCGGTCGACTGGACCGTCGGCCTGCAGTTGACGCGGCTCTACTCGGTCAAGTACGGCCGTCCGGGCCACCTCATCTCGGTGGGCCGTGTCCAGTCATGGCTCCTCTCTGAGATCGTGAAGCGGTGGCGGGAACACACCGGGCATACCTCCGAGACCTTCTGGACCTATGCCTTCAAGACCAAGGACGGGGTCTCCTTCAACCTCGTGGATGAAGGGGTATAACTGCACATCGGGGCAAAATGTCATTCGGGATAATCGACCTCCGCAAATTCGTTCTGAGAGCGATTCTACGGTTCCCGGATACCGAGCCTCCGTTCTTTGCCTGATTTTCGATCCTAGCG
>Ga0302249_1000736_pt1 | contig 26518 bp, 16 predicted proteins | sample AAG_UR_Val_MG_FD_193531 | JGI IMG/M metagenome (GOLD analysis project Ga0302249, IMG submission 193531) | Enriched activated sludge microbial communities from anaerobic digester in WTTP, New Holstein, Wisconsin, United States - AAG_UR_Val | ecosystem: Engineered > Bioreactor > Anaerobic >... | reverse complement strand
AAGAAATGAGGGAGTTAATTATTCAACAGATGCTACAGACAAGAAAACCGAACAGGAGATATGAAAGACACACAAAGCAAGGAGCATATCGAAAATATAAATAAATACCTTATATTAGCACCATTACTATCGGGAGGGAAGGGGGTATAACCGGCAGGGAACTACAGGTGATTAAATAATTACAAAAAGACCTCAGAACCCCCTTATTCACGTACCCTCTTTTTTGTTACCTCCCTGCAGTCACTCACCCCCTTTCCCGTTTCCCCCAGGGGGGAAAAGCTTCTTCCTATGAAAGTTACTGCTTAATCTGTTATATCAAATATTACAATTTATATTCCTTTCCAATATTAGCAGAATCTTCTTGCTCCTTCACCCCTGGGGGAAGGTTGGGAAGGGGGTATAACCGGCAGGGAACTACAGGTGATTAAATAATTACAAAAAGACCTCAGAACCCCCTTATTCACGTACCCTCTTTTTTGTTACCTCCCTGCAGTCACTCACCCGATAACTATCGGGAGGGAAGGGGGTAAATAACCAACGAGGATGTTGCAGGAAGGCACAGGGCGGAAGAACGGCGAGTGGCACGCGGCGAGCGGCACGCGGCAAAGCACAGGGCACAAAAAAACAACATTTGTCATGTTTGTTTTTTTAGTATCAAGAATATTTAGTAATTTTAATGTTTAGAAAGAACTTAATCATTTACTCACCTAAAATCTGAAACTATGAAAGCATTTAATTCCTCTTGATGATCCTGTAAGGCAGCCGGGAAACCGGTTTTGCCAATCTTCCTATTTTTAGTTCATAACCACATTATTACAATTGTGGTATTGTAAGTATTTTACTAAATTAAACCAAGAAATCTTATGACAAAAAAACAAAAAGCATCTGTCTTTCTAAGGTCTGTCCTGAAAACACCGGGATCGGCCCTGAAACTGATGGCAATTCTACCAATGGTGTGGATACTCCTATTATCAACCGCCTACGCGGGGAGTGTCCCTTCTGACGACCCACAGAGAATCACTGTTGCAGGTCGTGTTACAGATAACACGGGTGAAGGACTGCCCGGTGTCAACGTGATTGAAAAGGGAACAACAAACGGGACGATCACTAACATCGACGGGGGCTACACACTGACAGTATCTTCTGCCGCTTCCGTTATTGCATTTTCATTCGTTGGTTATACAAGCCAGGAGATTACCGTGGGAAGTATGACTTCCATAAATGTTGTTCTGGCAGAAACGGTTTCCAGCCTTGATGAAATCGTGGTTGTTGGTTATACCACCCAGGTCAGGAAAAACCTCTCCGGTTCCATTTCAACTGTTCAGGACGATGCACTCCAGGCTGCAGTGCCCGCTCCTTCCGTAATGTCGCGCCTTCAGGGGCAGGCTTCGGGTGTTACCGTAAGTTCAGCAAACCGCCCGGGCGGCGATGCCATTATCAGAATCCGTGGTATTGGCACCATAAATGACTCCGAACCATTGTACGTGATTGACGGCGTACCTACCAGCACAGGCAACAACATCAGTGCAAACGACATTGAATCGATCTCAATTCTTAAGGATGCCGCCTCAGCTGCTATATACGGAGCCAGAGGCGCAAACGGTGTTATTATTATAACTACCAAGCGCGGTCGTGCAGGTCAGACAGCCAATATCGACTTCAACTTCCGGTCAGGAGTACACATGAGTGCAAACCAGTACGAACTTCTTAATCCAACCGAATACGCGGAAGCCGTGTGGCTTTCTTTCAGGAACAGAGGAGTTCCTCCGCAGCATGCACAGTATGGAAACGGTCCCAACCCGGTTATCCCTGATTATATTCTTCCTGCCGGAAAGATGGAAGGCGATCCCCAGGTAGATCCGTCGCGCTATAGCTACCCCGACGAAACGATTTATAAAGCTAACAAGGAGGGTACAAACTGGTATGATGAGATCTACAGGAAAGGTATTACCCAGGAATATGACCTTTCAGTACGCGGGGGAGGAAACAGGTCAACCTACGCCTTTTCAGGTAATTATCTTAATGAAAACGGATTGCTGATCCACACTAACTTCAAGCGTTATACCTTCAGGGTTAATTCCGACGTTCAGGTAAATAACTGGTTTAAGGCAGGTCAGTCACTGCAGGCTATATATATTAATGAACATGGTAACCTTTCACAAAGCGGTGAAGGAACTCCTATTTCAAATGCATACCGTACACAATCTATAATTCCCGTTTATGATATAGCCGGTAATTTTGCAGGTTCAAAAGCTCCTGAAATGGGTAACGGCTCCAATCCCGTGGCAGGCCTTTACAGGGCAAGGAATAATCAGGGCCAGTGGGCGAGAGCTCTGGGGAACTTTTATGGTGAGTTTACATTTATGAAAGGGCTTACCGCCAAAAGTTTGTTCGGTTACAACTTCGGCCAGTGGAACTATAAGGGTTATACAATCCCCGATTTTGAGTTTTCTGAGCCTAACAGAGTTAACGGGCATAATATCAGTTCCAGTTTTGGTTTGCAATGGAACTGGACAAATACGATTAATTACATTACTACAATTGCCAACGATCACAAACTTAACGTGGTTCTCGGTACCGAAGCCATCGAAAGCAAGGATGAATGGGTAAATGCAAGCAGAAGCCAGTATTTTTCAGAAGATCCGAGTTATATGTGGCTCAGCTCCGGTGAGATCAATAAGGATAATTCCGGATCGGGTTCATCATGGTCATTGTTTTCACTGTTCGGACGACTTAACTATGACTACAAGGGAAAATATCTTGTTGAGGGAACTATTCGTCGCGACGGTTCATCAAGGTTTAGCGCCGCCCATAGATACGGTATCTTCCCGGCTGCTTCAGTAGGATGGACACTCTCGGAAGAGAGCTTTCTGCAGGGTTCACAGAATTGGCTTAACTTCCTGAAGTTGAGAGCAGGCTGGGGGATGTCGGGAAATGACAGGATTGGAAATTACAACTCCTATTCCACATACGGTTCCAACAAATACACCGCCTCTTACGCGCTGGACGGTTCAAACACTGCCGCTATAACCGGATTCGAGCCTGCCACACTCGGTAACCCCGATGTGACATGGGAAACCACGACCACTATGAACGTGGGTGTTGATGCCATGTTCCTGAACAACAATATGACCTTTGCGTTTGACGTATGGCAGAGAAATACAAGCGACATGCTCTTCATGCAGCCGATACCAAACGTTATGGGCCTTGCAACGCCTCCTTATATCAACATTGCCGAGATGATAAACAAGGGTTTCGACCTGGAACTTGGTTACAGGAACTCAGCCATGGACGGCAAATTCAGGTATAACCTGAAACTGACACTCTCGCATTACAAGAATGAGATCACTAAGATTGCTCCAGGTGTCAACTACATCACGGGAACATCCGAACGGCAGGTTGAATATACCCGCGCTTATGTCGGAACTCCTTTCCCGGTGTTCTACGGATATGAAGTTGAGGGTATTTTCCAGACCGCGGAAGAAGCTGCAGCTCATCAGCCTTTCGGAAGCACGGATTACAACGTTCCCGGACATTTCAAATTCAAGAACCAGCTTACAATTGATTCCGACGGTGACGGAGTGATGGATAGAGCAGATAATATAATAGATCCCAATGACATGACATTCATCGGTGATCCTCATCCCGATCTGACCGGTGGTCTTAATATTGACCTTGGCTATGGAAACTTCGACCTGAATATGTTCTTCTATGGAAGCTATGGAAATGATATCATCAACTACGTCAGCAGATGGATTGATTACGGTCAGTTCAACGGCGGCTTGAGCAAGGATGCCCTCTACAAGTCATGGGGCAGCCCGCATCTTAAAAACAATGCAGATGCAAAACTACCCATGCTCGACCAGAACTCCAACTCCCAGAATTCCAACTCCGCTTTTGTCGAGGATGGTTCTTTCCTGAGACTTAAGACACTGAGACTGGGCTATTCACTTCCGAAAGATTTTGTAGGCAAGGCACAGATTAGAAGCGTTAATCTTTATGTGCAGCTGACCAATCTTTTTACTCTTACCAAATATAGCGGACTCGATCCTGAACTATACAGAACAGGCGTTGGAATGGGTCTGGATAATGGCTCATGGCCGACTTCAAAACAGCTAATGTTCGGAATCAGCCTTGGTTTGTAGTGATTAATAATTGTAACATAAACACTGGAACGATATGAAACCCACATGTGTCAAATATACAAACAACCATTTGTATGATTTTCAGTCATGTGAGTTCCTCCGCCTGAGCGGGGAAGGAATCATTCCATTAAAAATAAAAATCTTATTATGATGAAAAAATTATCAATGATACTGGCTGCATTCTTTCTCGTGGCCATGTTCTATTCCTGCTCGGAAGATTTTCTGACAAAAGCTCCCCAGGGACAAACATCGGAAAATGTCTTCTATAACGAGAAAGGTATTGATGCGCTGGTGACAGGAACATACGGGATGGTTAAAGGTAGCGCACTCTGGACCGTGTCCTGGGGCGCCTCTATCCAGAACTGGACTTACGGATCAGTTGCATCGGACGACGCCTACAAGGGTTCGGAAATTACCGACCAGGTTCCCGTCAATGAGATCGAGCGATGGGAAGTGGTCACTACAAACGGCTATCCGGCCGACAAGTGGAGACTCTGCCTGGGTATGGGAGTTGACCGTGCCAACAAAACTCTGAGAGTGATAGATAAAACTCTCGAAGACGGAACAATAACACAAGAGGTTGCAGATAGATACAGATCCGAGGTACGCTTTCTCAGGGGACTGTTTTATTTTGAAGCCTGGCTGGTGTTCGGAGATTATATTCCGATTATTGATGAGACAGAATTGGATCCGGCATCCGTTTCAAATGAGAATGCCGATGGAGCCGTACTTAATTTTATCGTTGCCGATATGGAATATGCTGCAAGTAAATTGCCTGCTACACAGGCACAGCCCGGCCGTCCTACAAAGTGGGCAGCAAAGGCCGTTGCCGCAAGGGCATACCTGCAGAAACTGAAATATGCCGAGGCTAAACCGCTGCTTAATGATATTATAAACAGCGGACAGTTCGAATTGATGCCCCATTTTATTGACAACTTCAATATCGCTACCGAAAATAATGATGAGTCTATTTTCGAGATTCAGGCAAATGTCAATGACATAAATGAATCGCTGAATGCCGAGATGGGTATAGGTCTTAACTGGCCTCACGGGGGCGACATAGGTATGTGCTGCGGTTTCCACCAGCCATCTCAGAACCTTGTAAATGCATTTAAGGTAGATGCGGACGGATTGCCATTGTTTGACACTTTTAATGACGTGGACCTTAAGAACGATCAGGGAATATCATCTGATCAGCCATTCGTGCCTACCACTGATGAAGTTGATCCTCGTCTCGACTGGACAGTTGGCCGCAGGGGAATTCCATATAAAGACTGGGGAATAATGCGCGGAAGCAACTGGATCCGCAAACAGTCGGAAGGAGGACCTTATATGCCTTCAACAAAACCCTTCTTTAAAAAATCGGAACGCTACACTCTCTCAACCACAACTGGTTGGCAGACCGGTGTCAACGCCAATAACTGGCGTTATATCAGATATGCACACATCCTTCTCTGGAGAGCTGAAGTAGCTGCATTTGAAAACGACCTGGTAACAGCATTGGACTATGTTAACCAGATCCGTGAAAGGGCCGGTAATCATGTTGTAATGGGAAGGGTGACCATTAATGTTCTGCCGCCTTCAGTCTACCCCTGGGGAGAGGGAACAACAGATGCCGACTACGGAGTAGGTGGTGCAGTCGACTGGACTCAGCCTGCAGCAAACTATAAGATCGGACTCTATTCTGATTTTGCAAACAAGGAGGAAGCCATGAGAGCTGTTCAGTGGGAGCAGAGACTTGAGTTCGCGATGGAAGGAAGACGCTTTTTCGATCTCAGACGCTGGGACGACCTTCCTGCAGGTATGAGAGTTGATATGGCAGCCACTCTTAATGCCTTCCAGCAGGGAGACCTGAGAATCAGGTCTTTCATGCAGGGTGCAAGCTTCGAAAACAGGGATAAATTCATGCCTGTTCCACAGAGTCAGATCGACCTGCAGAAAGGCGTAATTGTTCAGAATCCTGATTACTTGTAACAGATAACCGGCTTTGCCGGAGGAAAAGGGGCTGATTCAGCCCCTTTTTTTATTCCTCCTTCTCCAGATTGCCATTATTCCACATATAACTTATTACCTCCCGGCAATTATCACAACCATAACCGGGAGAATCGGGAGATACTGTCGATACTTCGGCAATTATCTTCCTGTCCTTTATATCGTGAACAGTAAAAATACCACTGACGGTCTTTACTACCCTGAAGGTATCGGCTGAAGCCAATAGTATCATATGATAATATCCCATGATCGACTTGCCCTGCATGGCGTAAAAGGGAACTATGCCATCTTCAGCTTCATCATCATCAATGAGACCGGTTACAATCTTTCCATGATTTATCTTGTAACCGCTGATATCATTGGTAATGGTTACCAGTCCGTCCTCTTCATCGGTAAAAATCCTTGCATTACCAAGCTTTCTGGCGAAATATGCCGAGGAATAATCCCTTGCAGCTGTTATTAAATCCCCCGAAGCGCCTTCCTTTCTGCCTCCTGATCCCTTACCGGAACATGACACGATGATTCCGGCAGTGATCAAAAAAATAAGCAATGGGCTCATTCTTATATGATTTATTTTATAGGTCTGATGCCTGCCCCGCATGACTGTTTTTATACATTTCACTCGTATAGGTTTTAAGATAAACGGCTTTATATAATTTCAAATGTAAAGAAAAGAAAAAAGTTCCCGAAGTGTTTTATCGATTTCGTGCAGCTTTTCGCGGAACAGGCAGAATGTGTGATTTGAAATAATATTTTACCTTTAGAGCTCAATTCAGTTTCAAGTGTACAGATTGAAAAAAGCGAGGGAATTATTTCAAACAATACTGGTCATGTCAGTAATCATTCTGCTGACGGGTTGCAGCGGCAAGTCGGGTCTGGAACCTTCCGGCACAGGCCGACTACCCGCGATTGAGCCTGATTATACTGATGTCACAATCCCTCCGAATATAGCGCCAATGAATTTCAGGATAGAGGAGGAGGGCGATTGCTTCTGGCTTACAGCAACATCCGAATCCGGCGCTTTAAGTATTGATGTCAGATCGTCGGATGGTGTAATTAAATTCCCCGCGAAATCATGGAAAAAACTTACCGGGGCTTCGGCAGGAAGCAGGATTAAAATGGAAATTTCTGTTACCCGGAAAAGCTCCGGGAAGCTTGAAAAATTTGAGCCTTTTTATATGAATGTATCGGAAGAACCGGCCGATCCTTATCTTGCCTACAGGCTTATCTATCCGGGATACTACAACTGGTCGCATATCAGGATAATGCAGAGGTCGATAGAGAGTTTCAGCGAAGAAACCCTTATCGACAATAAAATACTCGATATGAACTGCATCAACTGCCATTCGTTCAATCAGTACAACCCCGGCAAGTTCATGGTGCACATAAGAGGTTCAAACAACGGAACCTACATTTCCGATAAAGGCCGTTTCCTAAGAGTCGATCCAAAGATTGAATCGATGCCCGGCGGCGCAACATATCCATCATGGCATCCCGGCGGAAAGTATATCGCCTTTTCATCAAACCAGGTTCGCCAGGGCTTTTATGCAAAACCTGAAAAACTGATAGAGGTCTTTGACCTTGTTTCGGATATTGTGGTGTACGACACTGAAAGAAATCTTACTTACCACGCCGACGACGGTGATACCACCGGCTACCTTAAAACATTTCCCTCGTGGTCGCCCGACGGACGCTGGCTCTACTTTTGCAGGGCACTCCAGACCGGCAGCCAGTCGGCCATGACACTCGATGATATAGAAGAAACAAGATACGACATAGTAAGGATACCCTTTGATCCCGAAACCGCGGGCTTCGGGAAGACGGAAATGGTTTTCAATGCATCCTTAAACGGGAAAAGCGCATCCTTCCCCAGGATATCCCCCGATGGCAGATACCTGGTGATCACACTGCATGATTTCGGCACTTTCCCCATCTGGCACAGGGAGGCCGACCTTCATATAATCGACCTGAGTACCGGGGAAAGCAGGAAAATGGATATCAACAGCAGCGAAACCGACAGCTACCACACCTGGTCGTCGAACGGGAAATGGCTGGTTTTCAGCAGTAAAAGAACCGACGGCAGAACAACCCGGCCCTTCCTGGCTTATTTCGAAAGGTGGGATAAAATGGGAAAGCCTTTTATCCTCCCGCAGAAAGACCCGGCATACTACGATAAACTCATGGAATCATATAATATACCAGAATTTGTAAATGGAAAAATACCCCTCGGACCGCGCGATTTTGCAAAGGCAACTGCAATTGAGCCCGTGGGGGCTAAACCTGGAAATCCCGAACGATCGCTCTCAACGAAAACAATTGAAAAGGCAGGAATGAAGCGAAACCCGGGAGAAAAGTCGATTCATGAGTAAGGCTGTACCGGATGGATCCTCCTGGGAGGGGTAGGTTCTGGCACAGGGCACAGGGCACAGGGCACAGAGCACAGAGCACAGGGTGAGACTAAGAGACGAAGGGACGAAGAGACCGCAAGACCATGTAACATGTATAATAGGCGATGTATAATAGGCGATGTTAAAACAATTGGCAATTATCAATGAACAATTAACAATTAGTAAATGATGCAAGGTTCAGGACTAAGAGACGAAGGGACGAAGAGACCGCAAGACCGCATGACCGCAAGACTGCAAGACCATGTGACATGTATTATAGGCGATGTATTATAGGCGATGTTAAAACAATTGGCAATTATCAATGAACAATTAACAATTAGTAAATGATGCAAGGTTCAGGACTAAGAGACGAAGGGACGAAGAGACCGCAAGACTGCAAGACCATGACAAAGAATCGTAACAAGAAAACAACCCCCCAAAAGCAGGTACTTCTACCGGCCCCTGACCGGAGCTGGTATTTCTTTGTCGCTTTCTTCCTTATTGCCTTTATCTATTTCCTGATTCCCGGCAATTATGTCCTCTTTTTCCTGGAACAACAGTCGCTGTTCCTGTATACAGCTGACTATATCCTTGAATTTTTTAAGAAACCGGGTTCTCCTGCCGACCTGGTAGCAAAATTCCTTACGCAGTTTTATATTAATAGTTTCACAGGATCACTGGTTCTGGCCCTGGTACTGTCATTACCGGCTGTGATATTGCACAGGATAAACCGCAAACTGATGCCGGGATCAGCCCTGACATGCCTGCCGGCAATCATTCCATCCTGCCTCCTGCTTATCATGCAGACTCATTATTATCACCTGATGCTCTACAATGCAGGATTTGTACTGCTTCTTTCCTTCTTCCTTATAGTGGTAAGCCGTGAAATGACCGGGGATAAGTACATCGCCCTGGCCTTTTTCCCTGTCCTATATTACCTTGCTGGCGCTTTTGGTCTGATATTCACCGGGATGTTCATTGTTTACAGTCTTGTCTACCTGAAAGGACGCCACAGGTATCTTATGCCGCTTATGCTTGCAGGCCTGGCAGGATTATGCGTGCTTTTATCCGACAAGTTCCTGATTACTGATGACATAAAGCAGCGTTTCCTTTATCCCCTTCCGGATGTAAATGACAGCCTGCACAGGCTTATGTTCCGGTTAATGACAGCCTTCCTTGTGCTGTATCCGTTAATTACCCGCCTGGCCGGGAGATTAAGGATAGTAAGACCGCGGGAACGCTTTGCCGCGTCAATTGCACTGCCGGCAATTATTCTTTGTTCCGCCGTTGCTGCTCTTGCAGCAGCTTTCAAGCCGCAGACTGCCCGCGTCATAAACCTCGAAAAACTTGTTTTCACCGGGAAATACCAGGAGGCGGTTGAATACCATGAAAAGAAACCCTCAGAGAATCTTATAGGACAGTATTTTTACAACATTGCCCTGTCGTCGACCGGACAGATGTGCGACAGGCTGTTCCAGGGAAGGCAGGACTTCAGGACTTCATCATTGTTCCTCCCATGGAGTAGTGAGCATATTAACTGGGGTGCACAGGCATTTTATGCTATCGGACTGATTAATGAAGCTCAGCGCTGGGCATATGAGGAGATGGTGGTTTATGGCAAGAGGCCCCAGAACATGAAACTGCTTGTAAAATCGAGCCTGATCAACGGCAATTACAGCATGACCGCCAAATATACTTCAATCCTGAAAAAAACGCTTTTTTACAGGAAATGGGCAATGGATCATGAAAAACTCGCGGGCGACCCGTTCGCGGTTAAATCGGATCCGGACCTGGGAAAGAAAGTGAACCTGCTTCCCGGACAGGACTTCTTTATCTTCCTGGAAACGCCTGAAAGCAATTTGCCCAGGCTCGTGAACCAGAATCCCGGCAACAGGGAAGCCTTCGAATATATGATGGCCTGGCTTCTGCTCAACAAGGATGTGGAAATGCTGGTCGACAACGTCCGACTTATGAAAAACATGGGATACACCAGGATACCCGGATACATAGAGGAAGCAATACTTATTTACTATAACAGCCAGGGTGTTTTTCCCGATCTCGGGGGATTGGAACTGAGCAGTGAGACGAGACTGAGGTTTGAGCAGTATTTTGCAGCTTTTATGAGCGCCAGGCAAAATCCGGCACGGCTCGAAGCACTTATGAAGAAACAGTTCGGTAATACTTTCTGGTATTATTTCCACTTCAGATAAGTTCCGCCTGTTTGCAGATCGCTCATAAAACTTATGGCCATGTTATGGCGCTACCGTCCGATCGCGATATACCCGAAGGAAGTCAATAAAACCTTCTTTGTTTACGGCGGTACCTTAAGTGAGATGGGACGTCACCTGCTTATTATGGTCTTTTATGACCACGCGAGGAATATTGTGTGAATTGGCACATAATTTCTTTAGCTTGTATAATCTTGCCGCGTTGTCGTGTAAGATCATCCTGGCAATTGTCTTTGATTCATCTTCAGTATAATAACCCTCACTTACCTTTTCGGAAAGCACGTCGGAAATTATGTTCTTTGCAAGAACAAGTTCGCTGTAGACGTTTTCAACAGCCATGGCATCTCCTCCGAATGCAATAAGCCTGTTCACCGGAATCATTTCAAGCCATTCATTCAGGTGGTGGCGGATATAGGTGGGCGAGACTGCCCAGGCCCAGTTCATATCGATATATACATTCCTGTAATTCTTGGCAATGGCCGACAGTTCTCCACCGTAAGGAAAGCTTCCGTGATACAGCACAAAATTGATATCGGGATACTGCGCGATAATGCCTGTAAGATGTTCGGGATTGGAATTGTCGATCAGCTTGCCCTTCCCTGCCTGAAGCCCCGTGTGAATGGCCACGGGCATGCCGTATTTCCTTGAGAGCCCCATCAGATGGTGAAATAGATAATCCTGGAGAGGCTTGGCATCATTCATCGATATCCTGTGATCAATATCTCCGTTTACCAGGTTGCGGAAAACTTTTCTTGCCGATTCCTTGTCGGCCTTTTCAAAGTTGAGGCTTCTGTAATAGGAAGCAAAGATTTTTACCGCAACCATCCCGTTTTTTATCTCCTTTTCAAAGGCAGTAGTCAGCGATTCCTCAAGATCATCAAGTGAATAGATCGGATCGAGCTGCCTGATGGCAAGGGAGTCAAGCCCATACTTTGATCTTAGGATCAGCCAGTCGTCAAAACGCTTGACGTATTTCACGTAACTCTCCTTGCCGGGCATGAAGTTTCCGTCGCTGATAAGGTAACTGATATGGCACGAGTCACGGAGAATCCTGTCGAACCAGTTTGTTTCGTAGGCATTCCGGATCTTTTCCGAGAGAGGAACAATGGTCGAAGCGTTGAGATCGTCGATACCGTAAAGATGTTTTATGCCGTACAGGATTATCCGGTTGAAAGAAGTGTTGAATGAATTCTGCCACCATGGTTCGATAATCTTCCATTTTGTCATGGGCGAGAGTTCTTCATTGAAAAGTTCATCGTACAGGGTGTCAGGCATACCCGCGGAGATAAGATCGTCGTAGCCATTCTGAAGAAGCAAAAGTGAAAAATCAAGAAAAAAACCGTCTTTGAGAAGCTCCGGACCTAACAGATGTTCATGAGTGTCTATTATAGACAGCGTGTCAATATATTCTCTGATGCGCGAATCGAAACCGGGCTCCGGAAGAGGCTTTATCTGCAACTGAGCTCTTGCAGGTGCTGAAGAGCCGAGTAAGAATAATACCAGTGCGATATTGTACTTCATCAGGAATGGCAATTCTGATTGTAACAAAACTATAGACACCAAAAATGATGAAATATTCCTGACTATCTCTCTAATTAACTTTATTTAACTATGAAAAAATAAGGGGCGATGCACTGCATCGCCCCTTGTATTTCAAATTAAGCTTTTATTCGCTTACAGAGCTATCTGCTAATAGTAGGAACTCTGTTGGATTATACCCGGCTGAAGGTCGATAACGCTCTGGTGGATTGGCCAGTATTCATCCTGACCGGCTACAAAGACAGCTCCCTGGAGGAATGTCCTGAATCCAATATCATGCTGGATATATGCATTGAGTGTCTCTGTAATGATGCCCCAGCGCCTCAGGTCGAAGAAGCGGTGGTTTTGGGTGGCAAACTCAAGCCTTGTTTCGTGCTGTACTGCAAGCAGCGCGTTTGCTGCATTGTCGAAGGGATACTGGCCTTCAACATCCGGGTAAGGCTCAATGACATAGTTCGCTGCCGGCCGAGTCCAGTCGACAACAGGGTCTTTCTCGAGGTTCTTGGTGCTTGTACACAGACCCATAACCGGCGTGCTGCTTTTGGCGCGGTTGCGGATCATGTTCACAAGTTCCCTTGCATAATTGAGATCGCCATCAACAATGGCACATTCCGCTCTCCACAGGAGGATGCTGGCATAACGCATGGTCCTGTAGTTTTTGCCGTTGTAGAAGCCGCTTCCATTGAGATTGAGCGACTGTTCTGATTTGGCGTGCATGAAAAGCTTTGTCATGTAAGGTCCGCCGTTGCTCTGTTGACGGATCCAGTCGTCTCCGGGATGAATTCCCCAGCCAAGATAGTCGACACCGCGGCGTGCAATAAGATGGTCTACACGCGGATCAAGAGGATGGCTGGTCGGGGTGAAATCCTCATCGCTTTTAACACCCATGTCATGTTCGAGAGGATCGCGAAGCGCGGGATCAAGAACGGGAAGCCCTTCAGCTGTTGTCTGGAATGCCTCGAAAAGGTTCTGTGAAGGCTGAAAGAATCCCCAGCCACCGCAGCTTGCCGGACCCTTCTGGTGGAAGTTGCAGCCCGAACCGTGAACAGCAGAATGAGCTGTTGCAGTAGTCGTACACTGAAGTTCGAAGATCGACTCGACATTGTTCTCATGTGTCATATCGAAGTTCCATGAGAACTCGGGAGCAAGCGAGAATTCACCACTGGAGATAATCGCATCAAGAAGAAGTTTTGCAGCAGGATACTCTTTCTGGTACATATGAGCCTGGGCTTTGAAAGCCATGGCAGCATACTTGTTCGCGCGACCAACTTCATTATTGTATTTAGTGACGGGCAGGTTGTCGATAGCATACTGAAGGTCAGCTTCAATGCCATCCCAGCCGGCGTCGGTGTTGGGAACTTCCTCCGGAGCAAGATCTCCAAGTTCTTCCTGGGTCTTTACATAAGGGATCTTTTCAAAGATCTTGTTGGCCTGCATATGGAACCATGCCCTCAGAAATTTGGCTTCAGCCTCTACCTCTTTTGCCCTGCCGGCATCAAGTGGTGAAGGACCTTCCTGTGTCTGCCACAGGAACTGCAGGGTGACGTTGGCACGGGCAACTCCGTCGTAGCATTGTGTCCATCTGTTATCCAGATAAGGATTGTTTGGAAGAGCCTCATACCTCTCGAGAAGGTTGAAGTTGGACTGGTCGCCGGTCGATGTCCCCTTGTAGCAATCATCCGAACATCCGGCTGCATAGGTCCAGTCACTTGTCATGGCGCCTCCGAACATTCCACTTCCGTTCTGCATCCTTTCATATGCACCGACAAGAAGCGCTTCAACGCCATCAGGTGTCTGAATAATAGTTCTTGCTGCAACTCCCGGAGGTTCCTTGGTAAGAAACTCCTCACTGCAGGAATATATCATCAGCAAGCTTCCGAAAAGTATCGCGATTGATAATAGTTTGGTTATTCTTTTCATATTCGTTTATGTTTACTATTCATAAAAACTTCTGTTACAGGCCAAAAGAGATCCCGAAGATGAACTGCTTTCTTGTTGGCCATGCGCCGGAGTCTATACCCATGTTGATTCCTGCACCTGAGATTTCAGGATCAAGTCCCGAATACTTGGTGATGGTGAAAAGGTTGGAACCCTGGAAGTAGATCTGAAGCGAGCTGAACTTGTTGTTCAGGACCCTGTTGAGGTCATAGCCGACTCTTAAGGTCTTCATACGGAGGAATGATGCATCCTCAATGAAGGCCGTGGAAGGCTCCTGGTGAGGAGTGTCATTCGCGTAAATGATAGGCATGGTGGCATCGGCATTGTTCTTCAGATGCGGGCTTCCCCATGATTCATAAAGCCTTCTCTTGCTCTTTCCCGACTCGAACTGTGTGTAATCGATGAAACGACTTACATAGTTAACCAGATCATTGCCAACTGAAGCATAGAGAGTTGTCATAAGGGAAATACCCTTGTAACCTATGTTAAGGCTGAGACCGGCTGTGAAATCCGGATGAGGTGATCCGATGTAGGTACGGTCGTAAGCATTGATCACATTATCAGGCACTCCGTCGGGTCCGCTGATATCCTTGTACTTGAAGTGACCGGCCTTGTTATAGGTTCCGAATGCAGGAGCCCATGCAGCTGCTTCCTCGTCGCTCTGGAAGATACCTTCCACTACATAACCGTAGAATTCCGGGAAAGCGTGGCCTGTCTGAGTCCTGGTGTAATATTTCTCACGATATCCCGATCCCTGGTAGAAGTCGGTGGCGACATCGGTAAGTTTGGTCAGCTCATTCTTGTAGCGCGATACAACAAGGTCGGCGCTGTAATAGAAATCGCCGTTCAGCGCTGTATTGGAGTATCCCAGTTCAAGATCGAAACCGGTGTTCTTCATTTCACCGATGTTGATTGAAGGCCTGGATGCTGTACCAAGAACCATAGGAAGCTGCTTCGGGTAGAGCATGTCGTGGGTTCTGCGCTGCCATACGTCGAATGTCAGTGTCCAGTGGTTGAAGAAAGATGCATCGATACCAAGGTTGGTCGTTGTGGTGGATTCCCATTTCACATCGGTGTTACCGAATGTCGACTGATAGAAACCTACGTTGCTGAAAGTGGTATTGTTTCCGGCCATTCCATAGCTGGCGCTTCCTTCACTGTATACGAACTGGGTATAGCTGTTGTAGTTACCCATACGGTCGTTTCCGACTGCACCCCATCCTGTACGGATCTTCAGTTCATTGAGCCACTGCTTGGTTGAAGCCATGAATGCTTCCTCGGTTATTCTCCATCCAACAGAGAATGCAGGGAAGATACCGTATTTTTCTTTACCGAAACGGGATGACCCGTCACGCCTTACAACTGCTTCAACCATGTATTTGTCGGCATAGCTGTAGTTGGCACGTCCGAATATCGAGAAAAGGCTGTAAGCACTGTTGTCGTCGGAGTTGCTTATACTACGCAGACCGGTGTTGAGCGTCATGTAGGCAGGATCCTTGAAAGGAAACTGCTGCCTTCCTGCAGTAAGTCTGGTGTATTGGTTAGCATATGCTTCAGTACCTCCGATGATCTTGATATCATGGCTGCCCGTCCTGAGACCATACTCAAGGGTGTTTGTCCAGGTCCAGTTCAGATTGGCTCTGTTTTCCTTGTTGAAGCTGTCGTATTTACCCCTTTCCGCGGCTGCCACTTCAAAATAGTTAAAATCCTCAGTGTTTCTTCCGTATTGGTTGATACCGATAAGGGATTTCGCGGAGAGTCCTTTCAGTATGTTGAATTTAACGAAGGTGTTTCCGCTGACGTTCATCTGAGTGGTTTTGTCATACTGGTTTGCCCAGGCAACGAAGACGGCATTACTGGAGTTACCCATGGCTGAAGGTCTTGATCCGGCAAATGTGGTACCAGATTCGTCGTAAACCGGTACAGCGGTCGGCATCCTGTAGCACCATGAGATAAGGGATGATTCAGAGTTGTCACCCTGTGCACCTCGGTCGGTGCTGTACTGAATCCCTATGTTGGCTCCAACATCAACCCATTTTGCAGGCGACGCGGACACATTGGCGCGGAAACTGTAATTGTCGAAGCCGGTGTACTTGAATATACCATCCTCCTTGGTATAACCCAGCATGAATGCATAGGCAGCATTCTGTCCACCGCCGGAAATATCGAGGGTGTACTCCTTGTAGGCTGCATTCCTGGTGGCAGCGCCGAAGAAGTCGGTCCCCGGGCTGATTCTGGTGATAAGGTAAGTGTCGCTGCCGTCTTCTTCGGCGATCTTGTTGTCGTACCTCGACATATCGGCACGTGGGTCACCTTCCATTGCTGCTGTCGGGAAGATGAAATCCGGAATAACCGGGCTCGGACCGCTACCAAACTGCGGGTGTGTGTAGCCTGAAAGACCTTCGTTTTTGGCCTCAAGCCAGAGCATCTCAGCCCATTCCTTAGTGTTAAGCAGGTCGTAGAACTTACCGGGGGCGGTGAATCCCTGCCTTACATTAACGTTCATCTGGACTTTCTGGTTTTTCTTACCGCCTTTGGTGGTGATAAGAACAACACCGTTGGCTGCCCTTGCACCGTAGATTGACTGCGCGGCGGCGTCCTTAAGAATGGTGATTGTTTCAACATCGTTTGGTGAATAGGAACCTCCGGGAACACCGTCAACAACGTAAAGAGGACTGGCATCGTTGATGGTCGTCATGCCTCGGATCCTGATCGTCGAGCCCTCGCCCGGCGTGTGCTGGTTCAGAATGGTCACACCCGCGATCTTACCCTGAAGACGGGTGATCGGGTTGGTGGCGGCACTCTCTGATAAGGCGGCTGCACCAACCTGCGATACGGATCCTGTAAGGGACTTCCTTGCCTGGGTCGAATAACCGACAACCACAATCTCATCAAGGGCCGATAATGATTCCTGAAGGACTACATTAACCTCATCTTGTGAACCAACAGTCACATCCTGACTGGTATAACCGATAAATGAGAATGTCAGCACCGAGCTTGACCCGGCAACGGTAAGTGCATAACGTCCGTCGGCATCGGTAATAGCGCCATTGATGGTGCCTTTTTCCAGAATGTTCACACCTGGCAACGGCGCTCCCGCATTGTCGGTAACACGGCCGGTAATCCTCTTCTGTTGCATATCGCCCGGATCAGCGCTTGCAGTAAATGCAGGCAGGGTCCCAAGCAATACCAACACTGTCAAAAGTTTCATGACAAGCCTTGAACTTGTACGGAATGAAACAATTCGCATGATTTTTTTCGTCATACTTTTGAGAAGTTAGTTAGATTAGATAATTAAAATAAAAATGATCCAAGTAAAATATACTTAGTGGATAAAAAATGGAGTCCTGAACTCCCGCGGAGATTAATAGAAAATTAATGCTTATACCATAGGCAACATGGGTTAGGTTTATAGGGTTTTCAAATATAATTGAATCTTCGATATTTTACCAAAAACCAGAAAATTTTTTTATCGTGTGATACTCAGCCTGTTCCGATGAATTTTGGTGGGCTTTTGCATTACAGACACTTGTTTTCCCATGCAGAATAACTAAATTTCAGTTTTAAATTTTAATATTTTTTAATAATTGTCGGCATTGATGTATCAAAACATCATTTTTGATATCCCGCGAACTGTAATACTCGCTGACGGGAATTTTCCCGTGCATCCGGTACCTCTTGCATACCTCCGGAAGGCTGAGCGTATAATCTGCTGCGACGGCAGTATTAAGAATCTTGCAGGTACCGGACTGGAAGCTGAAGCGATAGTAGGCGACCTGGATTCCATAAATCCCGAAATTGCCCGGGAATATTCCGGCCGGCTCTTCAGGGATCCCGACCAGGAGACCAACGACCTCACAAAGGCAGTCAGATGGTGCATTAATAAAAGGTATAAGGATATTGTGATTGTCGGGGCCACGGGGAAAAGGGAAGACCATACTATCGGCAATATATCTCTTCTCGCTGAATATGCCAGGGAGGTCAGCGTTGTAATGGTAAGTGATACCGGAATATTCACCCCGATACTGGGAAGCAGGTCTCTAAACTCTTTTGCAGGTCAGCAGGTTTCATTGTTCTCGGTAAACCCCGAAACCGAAATCAGTTCTTCAGGCCTGAAATATGAACTTTCACGACTTAAACTCATGAACTGGTGGCGGGGAACCCTGAATGAAGCAACAGGCGATTCATTCGAGATACGCTTCGACGAAGGCGCAGTGATAGTGTATCAGAAATTCAGGGGGTAAGGCACAGGGCACAGGGCACAGGGCACAGGGCACAGGGCACAGGGCGCAGGGCGAAAGAACGGCTAGCGGCGGGCGGCTCGCGGCATGCGGTAAAAACACTCAGACTTCATCCTTAACAAGGTTGATCAGCTGCACTCTGCTCTTCACATTGGTCTTTATGTAGATATGGTGGCTGTGATCCTTAACGGTCTGTAAACTGATGAAGAGCTTTTCGGAAATTTCCTTGTTGCTCAGCCCGTTGCATATTTCCATGATCACTTCCGATTCGCGGGGAGAGATTTTGTATTTCCTGCAGAATTCATCGAAAGAGCCTGTTGTTACAGTTTCCTTCGATGATGCAAAGGAGTGGGCAAGTGTAAACCAGCTGAAATAGACGGGGAGGAAAAGGTTCCCGGCAAAGAAACCGAAAATGAAAATCATCCCCGGCCATTCACCCCTTTCCATGAACATGACCGGAACGCATTGTATCATCATTATTATAAACAGCACCGGGGCAACGATCTTCCTGTCGTGGTCGTGAATGAGGTTTTGCCCCTTCCATGGAAAATGAATGAGGTATGCAGCCAGAAAGTAATGGATAAGATTCATTATTATATAGTATCCGCTCATTACATTTCCGGTTCCGGCGCCTTTGTCTCCTGCAATTATAAAAACAAGCAGCAGCATAACGGCTGAATTGACAAGCAGAAAAACCGCTATGAACCAGAACCGGCCGGTGGCAATACCTGCCAGACCGCCTGTGAAACGGATAAGCATGTACCAGGCAAATATCAGGAAAGGAAGGCTCAGAAGCATAGCGATGTCATGAAGCCGCTGCAACAGTTCCTGAGAAACCGACTGCCCCAGAAAAAGGTCTATGGCCACCTGCCCCCATATGCCGTAAAAACCGAATGTGTAAATGAATACCTGAAAATATAGAAGCGGTGCAAAAATACCGGGCCCATAACGCTTCCTTAGCCTTGTGGCCAGAATTATGCCGGTGGCAGAGGCGCCCGCCGACACTATGAACAGGAGAATGTACACAAACCGGATCACGATATAAAGATATTCAGAATATTCCGGAATTAATGATCGGAATCCGGATTTTAATCCCCGGCTGCACACACTGACGCTTATCATTGCTACTACTAAAGTAGTGCCGACATACCAAAGTAGGAATCTTCAACTTTCACTACTATAGTTTGGCTTCTGTATGATTTGGAGGGTGTAGATTTGATGTCGGAATTGAATTCATGTTTTTATACCCATCTTAATTTTCCCCCGGGAAGCAGGAAGCTTTTCCCGGGGAAACGGGAAAAAGGGTCATAAAGAGTAAAAAGAAACTAATAAAAGTAAAAATGGAAAACTTAAAAAACTACAAACTTGTTCCCACCTACAGGAACAGCTTCAGCACGGGATTCAGGGTAATGAAAGATAACTTTCTCAGACTGCTGCTGGTCACCCTTGTCCTGGTAATACTGACCGTCCCTTTCAGTGGAAGCGGCTTCAATTTTAACCTTGACGATCTGCCTCACGACGAATTCGACTGGAACTGGCTCTTCGGCGATGGTCTCGGGAGCCTCTTTGCAGCCGGAGCCCTTGGAATGCTCGGGATATTCTTCGGCCTGATAGCCCTTGCCTATGCATTCCTGGCTGCCCCGGTAGTTTCATATGGCGGTGATCTTATCTTCGTGGAAGCCGTAAGATCAAAGAAACCCAATTTCGAACTGCTGATCAGGGGATTCTGGACAAACTATTTTCATATTATACTGGCAAACCTGCTGGTTATAGCCCTGGTGGTAATGGGATTCTTCATGCTTATAATCCCGGGGATTATAATAGCTTGCAGACTGGTGTTCGTGTCATACATCGTAATGGACAAGAAACTCGATCCGATTGAAGCCGTCGAGCTCAGCTGGAAGCTTACCCGCGGACACGGGTGGAAGATATTCGCGATGGCAATCACATCATTCTTCATACTTATCCTCGGAATAGCGATGGTTCTGGTGGGAATCCTTCCTGCAATCATGTGGATATCCTGCTCGTTCGCAACACTGTACCAGTCAGTATTGCTTGAAAAGGAAAAACCTGCTGAAATTCAGGAAGCTGCCGCATAAGCTTCAGACCTTACATCCGGCAAGCAAATAGGCTCAGACCTGATTCAGGTAAACACTTTTTAATTCGGGCAAACAATTTTAAAAGGGTGTCTCAAAAGAGGCACCCTTTTTACAATGGGAAAATCTACTTAAATGATATCAGTATGATATCAAAGTAATATCAGAAAGATATTAAAACGATATCAATAAAATATCAAAATGATATCAAAGTGAAAAGCAGAAAGTAGAAAGTTGAAAGTGAAAAGTAGAAAGTTAGAGAGTTCGGAGTTCAAAGCATTAAGTGTTCAGTGTTCAGTGTTCAGTGTTTAGCGTTCAGTCGAAATGAAGACATATCACCCTGGTATATCATTTCACAGGGCCGCGACCGGAGTCACGGGAAATCTTTAATTCGCATAGGCAAAACCATTTTTTAAGGAAAGATCCGGTCTGGAACTGGCGCAGGGCACAGAATACAGGGCGCAGGGAAAAACCCTGCTCTTTTCTTTCAATTCTTATAAGTGTCCTATCAATTCGGTTATTTTCATTGTAACTGTTCAGTTTAATAAACTCCTCAAGGGTTTTATCAACCTGAAAATAAGCCTGCTGTTATCTGTTATTATATCCGCCGTCCCGGTCATCTCGTTTATAAAGTCGAGGCTAATCCCGTATGTTGATCTCAAACCGTTCACAAGATCTATCTCAGCTATATAATACTCCCCGGCGGGTACAAGCGACAACGTGCTGATCCTACCCTTTAAAACTCCATATTCCATGTAAGGAAAGCCCGAGAGCTTAATATTAACCTCCTGACCTGTCCTGACCTTCCCGAGACCCGACACCGGCACATTTGCCCTCACAATTATCCTGCTGGGATCATCAGGTATTACAGTTGCAAGTATATCCCCTGCCTTTATTGCCTGGTTTATGTTCCAGTAACTTGTGAATGTAATCTGTCCTTTTACCGGACTTTTTATCATATACTTCTCCTTCCATTGATCGATCGAGAGCAAAAGCATCTTGAAGGAATCACCGAGATCAAGCTTGTACTGATGCAGCTCCCTGTCAAGCTGTACGAGAAGATCAAGCCGCATCTCCTTCATCTTCAATGCCGATGATTCATTGTTCTTTATGGAAGCCCTTAGCGAACTGTGAGCCGATTTCTTTTGTATCAATGCCTGCTTCGACCTTTCATATTCGCTCAGGGTTACCGAATGAAGGTTGCTGTAATACAACAGCGAATCGCGCTCAAAGCTTCGTAAAACAAGATTGAGATCTTCTGCCGACAACTTCTCCTGGTTAAGAAGCTCGGAAGTGTATTCATGTTGTTTCCTGATTTGCTGATCAAGCAATTCTAACTTCGAATGAATGTATGACTGTCGCAGATATTCCCTTAACTGAAAGAAATTTGTCAAAAACCGGGAATAGCTTGTCTGAACTTCACCAACTGACAGTCCTTCGGGCGGAGCATATTTCGGAACATCATTCTGCCAGTCCTGATTACTTTCAAGAGTGTCGAGAAATTCTATCAGGACAAGTATATCATCATACTGGGCAGTGTTTTCAATAATAGCCACGGGCTGATCGGGGGAAACATTTTCCCCGTTGTCAACAACCAGCTTTTCAATAAGGCCCCCCGATCTTGCCGTTAACGGCGCGGGGGAATTATACGTTGTTATAGTAACAGGAGCAGTAACTACATCCGGGTAGTTAATAAACCATGTCACACCTAAAATTGCCATGATAATGGCAAAAAAGAGAAACAATCCCCATCTCAGGAAGCGTCCGGGGATTTCGGACATCACCTCCTGCAACTCCGGGCTACGGATTTCGTGTTTGATAATTTCAGGCATAGTCTTTGTTTTATGCTGAGCCCTGAGCCCTGTGCCCTGAGCCCTGTGTCCTGCGCCCTGAGCCCTGAGCCCTGTGCTCTGTGCCCTGCGCCCTGAGCCCTGTGCCCTGCGCCCTGTGCTTCTTAATTCCCCAGTTCGAGTTGATCCTTTACCAGGTTAAAATACGCTCCTTTCTTCTCAACCAGTTCCTTATGCGTTCCGGTTTCGGCTATTTCTCCTCTTTCAAGAACAACGATCTGGTCGGCATTCTTTACCGTGCTGAGCCTGTGCGCCACGATAACTACGGTTTTACCCCTGAAGAATGTCCCCAAATTATCCATTATCGTCCTCTCGTTCGTTGCATCGAGGGCATTTGTAGCTTCATCGAAAAAGATAAAATCAGGTTCCTTGTATACTGCCCTTGCAATAAGAAGTCTTTGCTTCTGACCGGTACTAAGTCCCTGGCCATCGTTGCCGATCCTCGTATTGTAACCCAGGGGCAGGCTGTCGATATACTCCTTAATATTTGCTGTCTCTGCTGCCCTGTCTGTCTTTTCCTTATCGGGCATATCGTCGGCAAGACCAATATTCCCTGCTATCGAATCGGCGAATATATAACCCTCCTGCATCACAACCCCGCATCTTTTTCTCCATTCGGCCTGGCTGAACCTTTTAAGAGGAGTGCCGTTGAGTAATATCTCTCCTTTTACAGGCTCATAGAAACCAAGCATCAGTTTTAAAAGAGTTGTCTTGCCGCTGCCGCTGGTACCGACAATGGCAGTTATCTTTTTCGCTGGAATGGTAAGGGAAACATTGTCAAGCACTTTTTCGGAATGAGGCCCTTCGTACTGGAAAACCAGATTTTTTATTTCAATATTCTTATCAACCGGTATATCTCTTATTTTATCATCCTCAGGTTTTTCCTCATCCTCCTTGTTATGGATTTCACCAAGGCGTTCAAGGCTTATCCTTGCATCCTGGGCTGCCTGGGTAAAACCTATGAACTGCTGGATGGGAGCATTGAGCTGGCCGATTATGTATTGTATTGCCATCATCATACCGAGTGTCATCTGGCCTTCTATAACAGCCTTAGCCGAAAGAAAGGAGATAAAGATATCCTTGGTCTGGTTTATAAGAACGGCTCCAAGCTGTTGGTTCTGGTTAAGCATCATGCTTTTCAGGCTCACCTTGAAAAGTTTTATCTGTATCCTTTCCCATTCCCAGCGTTTTTGTTTCTCGCAGCTGTTGAGTTTTATCTCCTGCATACCGGTTACAAGCTGGACTATATTGCTCTGGTTGGCAGCGCTCTGCTGGAAACGCTTATAGTCGAGTTCTCTCCTGCGCTTTAGAAAAAGCACCACCCAACCGATGTACATCGCGCTCCCGAGCATGAAAATGCCAAGAATACCCAGGTTGTATGTTGCCATTATTATCGTGTACATGACAAGGGTAATAACAGCGAATATGATGCTGATAAGCGAATCGGTGAGAAAGGTCCTTATCCGGTTATGATCGCCTATTCTCTGCATTATATCACCAACGAGCTTAACATCAAAGAATGATATGGGAAGCTTCATAAGCTTTATCAGGAAATCGGAGATTAGCGATATGCTTACCCTGCTTGTGACATGAAGGCTTATCCAGTTTCGCAGGAGCCCGTTTGCAGTCTGGCTCAGGGTGAGAATAAGCTGGGCAACCAGTACCATGACCACGAACGAAATATTGCTGTTTCCTATACCGGTATCGACAAGCGACTGGGTTAAGAATGGAAATATAAGACTTATTATACTGGCCGTGAGCATGCCCAGCATAAGCTGCAGGATATACTTCGAATAAGGACGTATATAACCTAGCAGGTAAAGAAAGCTTAGTTTCTGTTTCTCCTCATCCTCCTGCTTATAGAATTCCGGTGTCGGCTCCAGTAGTAAAGCAGTTCCCTCATCCACACCATCGGATTTCGTGCTATACCAGCATTTCAGAAATTCATCCTGATTATACGTGATTAAACCTGCTGCCGGATCTGCCACTTTAATTACATAGTTGATATTTCGCCCTGCACCCTGTGCCCTGAGCCCCGCGCTCTGTGCTTCTTCCCCTGTGCCCTGTGCCCTGAGCCCTGTGCTTCTTCCCCCGCGCTTCTTAATCCTGTACACCACCACGAAGTGTCTCTGGTTCCAGTGTACTATACACGGCAGCGGGACTTCGTCGCGCAGCTGTTCCCAGGTGAGACGGTAGCCGCGGGTTCGGAAGCCAATGCTTTCCGCGGCATCACTGATACCAAGCATCGAGACACCCGATTTCGTTATAAAAGATTTGGAACGAAGGTATTGTATGGAGTATGATTTCCCATAGAATTTAGCAATCATGCGAAGACATGATGGACCGCAATCCATGGAATCGAGCTGCTTGTAATAAGGGAATGCAGGCATAATTATTACTTTTTAAGACTGACCATTACCAGCACCGGGTTATCCGTTTCCTTAAGGCTATTTGCAAGTTTTTCAAGTTTTTGTTTCTTCTCGGGATACTTGGGGACTGATTTTTTAAAATCATCGGTAGCAACATGTGATTTTAGCTTTGAAGGTTCAATCCACCCAACGATCGTGTTATCATTTTTAATAGTCCTCGGCAAAAAATTTGGTCCACCGTCTAAATCATTGATCAGCCCGGTACCTGTTTCAATCAATGCATTGAAGTTATTTGTTTTTGAACCAATAAAACTATAAATCTTAATATCAACTGGAATTTCATACTCTTCTGGAACTACATACTTATAAATGAATTCATAATAAACATAATCACCAAACTCAAATAAATTTAATGGCATTATATAGTTTTTTGCAAGGTATCTACCATCAAATTGAGTTCTTGCCTCCGTTGTTAAAAGCTTTTTCCCGACCTGTAATACCATATGTGGCGTAAAACATTCATTGTCAAATTCATATATTGTATCTGAATAGACTTCCTTCTTATATAGCGAGTTGTTAAAAGTGTAATACAGGTTTTCACCCTCGATCCCATACCCATCTTTCATTTTAAAAGGATATTTATTGGGAAATGTTTTTATTACTGTTCCATTAGTATCAATGAGTGTATAACTATCTTGAATATTAGCCATATGATTCTCACTGTAACACAAGATTTTATCTCCGATAAACCGAAACTCATTCGGTGAAAATTGTATTTGAAAAGTTCTTTTCAGCTTACCATCCTCTGAATAAATTAAAAATTTATTATTCCACCTGTCAAGCAGGTATATATCTTGAGTATTCTCTCTTATATTCACATCATGTGCATGGTGGAATTCATCAGGGCCTCTTCCTTTGCTTCCGATCTTTGTGACGAATTTTCCATCCGAATGGAATTTAAGTATTGTATTTAATCGATGTATAACAATCTGCCTGTCATTAACCAAAATTTTATGCCTGAGAAGCAAATCTTCAGTACTTGAAAGCAAACTTTGTTCATTCGTCTCCAGAGGAATATACTCGATTTCTTTAAAGCCAAGATCAGATAATGTCAATCCTGAAATATCAGGTAGTTGCTTTAAGTTGAAAGCAATTATTTTTGAACCCCATTTGTCTTTTGCAGAATTACAACAACATAATGTACTTATAGTTATTATCAGAAATAACATGTATTTCATTATCATCTTTGTTGGCATCTTAAATAAGTATAAATTTAATAAATCTATCTGCCAATCTACTGTCGAACGGTCTTGCAGTCTCTTAGTCCCTTAGTCCCTGCGCCTTACCGAGAACCCACCCCCACCCGCTGAGCAGGCAGGCTCTCCGCAGGAGGGAATCCGTTCTGTTCAACCCTTCTGCCATCTCTTAGTTTCCGCGTACCGTTCTTCTGCTCTGTGCCCTGTGCTCTGTGCCCTGTGCTCTGTGCTCTGAGCTTCTTCCCCTGTGCCCTGAGCTCTGAGCCCTGTGCTTCTTCCTCTGCGCCCTGTGCCCTGTGCCCTGCGCTTCTTCCTCTGAGCCCTGAGCCCTGAGCCCTGAGCTTCTTCCCCTGAGCCCTGTGCTTTTCTTGCATTAACGCTTCAGCCTGACCATCACCAGAACCGGGTTATCCGTTTCCTTGAGGCTGTCGGCAAGCTTTTCAAGTTCTTTCTTCTTTTCGGGGTAAAGAGGTTTTG